>ENA-UPXB01000388-UPXB01000388.1-human-gut-metagenome-genome-assembly--contig:-NODE-388-length-35517-cov-20.449831_pt1 | contig 35517 bp, 25 predicted proteins | sample MGYA00250055_ERZ773386 | MGnify/ENA primary metagenome ERZ773386 (study PRJEB29103, sample SAMN06111974) | human gut metagenome | biome: human gut; feature: ankylosing spondylitis patient; material... | reverse complement strand
GACAATCATTGCAGAAAAGCCGTCTGTGGCACGTGAGATCGCCCGTATCGTGGGCGCGACAAAGAGAGAGGAAGGATCTTTCGAGGGAGGCGGCTACGCCGTGACATGGGCATTCGGGCACCTCGTCCAGCTTGCCATGCCCGACGGTTACGGTATACGCGGCTTTGTCCGTGACAACCTGCCCGTCATCCCCGACTCCTTCACGCTCATACCCCGTCAGGTAAAGGCTGAGAAGGGCTACAAACCCGACAGCGGCGTAGTGGCACAAATAAAAACCATAACCCGCCTGTTCAATGACAGTGAGCAGATCATCGTGGCGACCGATGCCGGTCGCGAGGGCGAACTTATCTTCCGATACCTCTACCATTACATAGGATGCGCCACCCCTTTCGTGCGCCTCTGGATAAGCTCGCTTACCGACAAGGCCATCCGCGATGGACTGCGCAACCTCGAAGCGGGGAGCAAGTATGACAACCTCTACCTCGCCGCCAAAGCGCGGAGCGAATCCGACTGGCTCGTGGGCATCAATGGCACGCAGGCTCTCTCCATCGCCGCCGGACACGGCACGTATTCCGTCGGACGGGTACAGACACCCACGCTGGCGATGGTGTGCGCACGCTACTGGGAGAACCGCCGCTTCACGGTGGAACCTTTCTGGCAACTCCATATTGCCGCTGACGGAGGCGATGGTGATACCGTGAAATTCTCTTCCACCGGGAAATGGAAGGAGAAGGAGCCTGCCACAGTCTTATATAATAAGGTAAAGGAAACAGACACAGCCACCGTCACGAAAGCGGAACGCAAGAAGAAGATAGAGGAAACTCCGCTCCTGTACGACCTGACCACGCTCCAGAAGGAAGCCAATGCCAAGCATGGCTTCACGGCGGAACAGACGCTTGAAATCGCCCAGAAGCTCTACGAGAAGAAGCTCATCACCTATCCGAGAACCGGAAGCCGCTATATTCCCGAAGACGTGTTCGCGGAAATCCCCAAGCTGCTTGCCTTCATCGGCAGCCTGCCCGAATGGAAGGACAAGTTACAGCCGAAAGCCGTGCCGACACGCCGCAGCCTGGACGGCGGCAAGGTGACAGACCACCATGCTCTGCTCGTCACAGGCGAGAAGCCGCTGTTCCTCTCCAAAGAGGACAGCACCGTCTATCACATGATAGCCGGGCGCATGCTTGAGGCTTTCTCCGAAAAATGCGTCAAGGACACTGCCACCGTCACGGCAGAGTGTGCCGGAGTGGAGTTCGTGGCAAAAGGCAGCATCATCAGGCAGGCCGGATGGCATGCCGTCTATGGCAAGGAGAATGGAGAAGAGAACAACAGCCAAGAGGAAACCGCCGCCATTCCCTGTTGGCAGGAAGGCGACACGCTGGCACTGAAAGCCGCCTCCATCACGGAGGGAAAGACCAAACCCAAGCCGCTGCATACCGAAGCCACCCTGCTGTCCGCGATGGAAACGACTGGCAAGGAGATAGAGGATGACGCATTGCGGCAGGCTATGAAGGATTGCGGCATCGGTACGCCCGCCACCCGTGCGTCCATCATCGAAACGCTTTTCAAGCGCGGCTATATGGAACGCTGCAAGAAGTCGCTTGTCCCCACCGAAAAAGGGCTTGCCCTCTACTCGGTCGTGAAGGCGATGCATATTGCCGATGTCGCCATGACGGGCGAATGGGAAAAGGAATTGGCACGCATCGAGCGTGGGGAACTGCCCGCCGATGACTTCCGCAGGAAGATTGAGGCATATACACGGGAAATTACCTCCGAACTGCTGTCGTGCGACAAGCTGTTCGCCCGCAGGGATTCCGGCTGCAAGTGTCCCAAGTGCGGAGCGGGGACGATGCAGTTTTACGGCAAGGTCGTCCGCTGCGACAATGCGGAGTGCGGTCTGCCCGTGTTCCGCCTGAAAGCAAACCGCACCCTCTCTGATTATGAAATCAAAAACCTGCTCACCGACGGACACACGAAACTGCTCAAAGGATTCAAGAGCAAGCAGGGCAAGAGTTTTGATGCCGTAGTCGCCTTTGACGGGGACTATAACACGGTTTTCGTGTTCCCAGAAAGGAAAAGTAAAGCGACCTCTGCGAAAAGAAGAAAATAAATGTTTAACTTTGCCACTGGTTCAGAGTAATGAATTGTTCTTCGATACCGGATTACACTCATACTTTGGATTTAGTGGTGGCACTCGGAGGGATACCGGGTGCCTTTTTCTTCTCGTTTTCCAACGATTATCCCTATCATCATTATCAATCCACTAAATTCCAAAGAAATGAACAACAAGAAGAAAAACGAGGGGCGGACCGACTTTTCCTATTACGGTCTGTACCTGCTGGACTACCTCACCACGAACAAGTTCGAACAGGCAGCCGATGAAGCCTTCATCCGAGAAAGAACCGACCGTGCCGCCGAAGCGTATGAACGGGCAAGGCTCGAAGGCTATCCTGCCGACGGGGCGCAGGAACTGGCGATGAAGGTGCTGACGGAGGGCCTTCGCTATTCCAAGCACGCCATCCTGCGCGAAGTCGTGGAGAACGAATTTGCGGGTGAAGTGCCGGGAGAAAAATGTGAAGCCTTTACCCAGAAGCTGCTGCCGCTTGTCGGAAACGTATTCTCCATCTATGACCTCTCGGACGACAATTTCGCCCTGTCGCCCGAATATGACCTGCTCTACACGGAGCTGACGGGAGCCGTCATCCTCTATATCGAAGAGTATGGCGTTTAACCGCAAACAGAGGCTGCGGGACAACATCGAGGCGATACGGACGGCATTCCTCCTTGACAGGGAACAGCGCACACCCACCGCACGCGAACGGCTCTTGTTAGAGCGTTATTGCGGGTTCGGGGGACTGAAGAGCATACTCAACCCTGCAAGGGAACTGACGGATGCCGTCCACTGGGCGAAGTCCGACCTCGAACTGTTTGCCCCTACCGTGGAACTGCACAGGTTGCTGCGGGAGAACACAAAAGACGAGACGGAGTACAAACGGTATATGGATGCCATGAAGCAGTCCGTGCTGACCGCCTTCTATACCCCGCCGGAGATAACCGGGACCATCGCGGACGTGCTGCATGAACACGGCATCCGTCCCGACCGGGTGCTGGAGCCGTCGGCAGGTGTCGGTGCATTCGTGGACGCCGTGCTGGAGAACAGACCGGACGCGGACATCATGGCTTTTGAGAAAGACCTGATGACGGGCAAGATACTGAAGCACCTGCATCCCGGACAGAAAGTAAGGGTACAGGGCTTCGAGAAGATAGAAAAGCCGTTCATGAACCATTTTGATTTGGCTGTCTCCAATATACCGTTTGGCGATGTGGCGGTGTTCGACCCGGAATTTTCGGGCAGCAAGGATCCTGCAAGGCTCTCGGCGGCACGGACGATACACAATTACTTTTTCCTGAAAAGCCTTGATGCGGTGCGTGAAGGCGGAATCGTGGCGTTCATCACCTCGCAGGGGGTACTGGATGCCCCGACCAACGCGCCCATACGCGAGTATATGATGAACCATGCCAATCTGGTGGGCGTAGCCCGCCTGCCGAACAACCTCTTTACGGATAACGCGGGAACGGAGGTGGGCAGCGACCTGATTATCCTGCAAAAGAACAGCGGAAAGAACGGTGAAATGTATTACAACGAAAAACTCTTCGTGCAGACCGAACAGACCCCTATCGGCACTTCCGTAAATGGGTATGTATGGAGCATCGGCTCGCTTTCACACACGGATTTGATCAGAAGTACCGACCCGTACGGGAAACCAGCCTATAAACTCCTGCACTGTGGGGACATCGCACAACTGGCGGAAGACTTGCGGGAGCATCTGAAAATAGAACTGCAACAACTTGACAGGAAACTGTATGAGAGACACAGGCTGCATCCGACAAAGGAGGAAAGCACGGCTGCGGAAGTGCAACCTGCTCCGAAAACAGAAAAGGTATCACCTTCTGTAATAGCCCCCGTTTCTGTAATTGAGCCTGTCAAGGGAGTGGAGAAGCCGCAGGCACAGCCCATAGAGGAAAAGCCGGAGATTGAGCCGCGCCAACCCAATCATTCGTCAGCCGTGCAGCTTACCCTGCTCGACCTTTGGGGTATGCCCATAGAGGAACCGGTAAAAAAGAAAAAGGCAGCGAAAAAGGAAAGCAAGCCGAAGCCTATGCCGTCCACGCCTAAACCGCAAGTCAAAGTTACTCCACCCGTTGAAGCCGCCAAGCCGGTAAACGGTAATAAGGAAGAAAAGCCGGAAAATGCCGAAAAGCCAAACGACCCGGACGACATTTACGCCACTCTGGATTGGGAAACCAATCCTCCCATCAACGGCTTCTATGAGACAATGATGAGCCTGACAGCGGAACGGCGCAAGGCCCTACGGCTTGAGGCAGAACGGCACAGGCAGGAACAACTGAAAAAGATGGGTATCAAAGACACGTTGAACCCTGCTTTTGCGCCTTCTTCGGACAATATGGATAAAAAGCCGGAACAAACGGAAGAAATAAAGCAACCTGAAACACTGGCAGAAGTTGTGCCTACTTCCGAAACGGTTGCCACTTCCCTGTTCCCGGAACTTGAAACGGAAAAGCCGAAGGAGGAAGTCATGGACCTTTCTCCCCGTCCGTTCAACGGCCTGCTGGAGCCACACCACCGTGACGGCTCGATGGTGCTGGATGCTTCACGCAATCTCGGTTACCTGAAAGACCTCACGCCTTACGGTGCGACCTTCCAACCGCTCGACCTCCGTGGCTATCAAAAAGAGAAAGCGATGCTGTATATATCGCTCCGTGACGCTTACGAACGTCTGTATAGCCACGAGACGGAGAACCATACGGAACACAAACCGCAGCGCGGGTATCTCAACACCTACTACGATGAGTTTGTCATGCGTTACGGTAACCTCAACGCCAGACAGAACGTGAAACTGGTGATGATGGATGCCGGAGGGCGCGACATCCTTTCGCTGGAACGTGCGGAGGACGGCAAATTTGTCAAGGCGGACATCTTCGACCGTCCCGTTTCCTTCTCGGTGGAGAGCCGTGTCAATGCAGGCTCTCCCGAAGAAGCCTTGTCCGCATCGCTCAACAAGTTCGGCACGGTCAATCTCGGCTATATGCGGGAGATAACCGACACCACGGAAGAGGAACTGCTTGGTGCCCTCAAGGGGCGCATCTTCTACAACCCGCTCGTAACCGGTTACGAAATCAAAGACCGCTTCATCGCGGGGAACGTGATAGAGAAGGCGGAACGCATAGAGGGCTGGATGGAGGACAATCCCGAAAGTGAGCGGATGCCGGAGGTGAAACAGGCGTGGGAGGCATTGAAGGAGGCCGAACCGCAGCGCATCGCCTTTGAAGACCTCGACTTCAATTTCGGGGAACGCTGGATTCCCACGGGTGTGTATGCCGCCTACATGAGCCACCTTTTCGACACGGACGTGAAAATAGCCTACTCCGCAAGCATGGACGAGTTTTCCGTGGCGTGCGGCTACCGCACCATGAAGATCACGGACGAGTTTTTAGTAAAGGGCTATTACCGGAACTATGACGGTATGCACCTGTTGAAGCACGCCCTGCACAACACCTGCCCCGACATGATGAAAAGTATCGGCAAGGACGAGAACGGCAACGACATCAAGGTACGCGACAGCGAGGGCATACAGCTCGCCAACGCGAAGATAGACGAAATCCGTAACGGGTTCTCCGAATGGTTGGAAGAACAGTCGCCGCAGTTCAAGGAGCGGCTTGTGACGATGTATAACCGCAAGTTCAACTGTTTCGTGCGCCCGAAGTATGACGGCTCGCACCAGACTTTTCCCGACCTCAACCTGAAAGGGCTGGCAAGCCGGGGAATCAAGAGCGTTTACCCGTCGCAGAAGGATTGCGTCTGGATGCTGAAACAGAACGGCGGCGGGATCTGCGACCACGAGGTGGGAACCGGCAAGACGCTGATAATGTGCATAGCGGCACATGAAATGAAGCGTCTGAACTTGGCGCACAAGCCGATGATTATCGGGCTGAAAGCGAATGTGGCGGAGATTGCCGCCACCTATCAGGCGGCCTATCCTAACGCCCGCATCCTCTACGCTTCTGAAAAGGACTTTTCGACCGCCAACCGTGTGCGTTTCTTCAACAACATCAAGAACAACGACTATGATTGCGTCATCATGTCGCACGACCAGTTCGGGAAGATACCGCAGTCGCCGGAGTTGCAGCAGCGCATCCTGCAGGCGGAGCTTGACACGGTGGAGGAAAATCTCGAAGTCTTGCGACAGCAGGGCAAGAACGTGTCGCGGGCGATGCTGAAAGGGCTGGAGAAGCGCAAGCACAACCTTGTGGCGAAGCTGGAGAAGGTGGAACACGCCATCAAGTCCCGCACGGATGATGTGGTGGACTTCAAGCAGATGGGCATCGACCACATCTTCATTGACGAGAGTCACCAGTTCAAGAACTTGACTTTCAACACCCGTCATGACCGTGTGGCGGGATTGGGAAACTCGGAAGGAAGCCAGAAGGCCCTGAATATGCTCTTTGCCATCCGTACCATACAGGAACGCACGGGCAAGGACTTGGGGGCTACGTTCCTTTCGGGCACGACCATTTCCAACAGTCTGACGGAACTGTACCTGCTCTTCAAATACCTGCGCCCCAACGAACTGGAACGGCAGGACATCCGCTGTTTCGATGCTTGGGCTGCCATCTTCGCCAAAAAGACGACCGATTTTGAGTTCAACGTAACGAACAATATCGTTCAGAAGGAGCGTTTTCGCTATTTCATCAAGGTGCCGGAGCTTGCCGCCTTCTACAACGAGATTACCGACTACCGCACGGCGGAGGATGTAGGTGTGGACAGACCAAACAAGAATGAGATACTGCACCACATACCGCCCACACCGGAGCAGGAGGACTTCATACAGAAGCTGATGCAGTTTGCCAAAACCGGCGATGCCACTCTGCTTGGCAGGTTACCCCTGTCGGAAACGGAGGAAAAGGCGAAGATGCTCATCGCCACCGACTACGCGAGAAAGATGGCTCTTGATATGCGCATGATAGACCCGAACTACGAGGACCATCCCGACAACAAGGCAAGCCATTGTGCCAAGATGATTGCAGAGTATTACCACAAGTACGAGACGCACAAGGGTACGCAGTTCGTGTTCTCCGACTTGGGGACATACCAGCCGGGGGAAGGATGGAACGTGTACAGCGAGATAAAACACAAGTTGGTGGAGGATTACGGCATACCGGCAAGTGAGGTGCGCTTCATTCAGGAGTGTAAGACGGATAAGGCTCGTAAGGCGGTGATAGATGCCATGAACGCCGGGACGGTGCGCGTGCTGTTCGGCTCCACAAGTATGCTCGGAACGGGCGTGAATGCGCAGAAAAGATGCGTCGCCATCCATCACCTTGATACACCGTGGCGACCGTCCGACCTGCAACAGCGTGACGGACGGGGTGTTAGAGCCGGTAACGAGATTGCCAAGCATTTTGCCGAGAACAACGTGGATATCATCATCTACGCGGTGGAAAAGTCGCTGGACAGCTACAAGTTCAATCTGCTGCACTGCAAGCAGACGTTCATATCGCAGCTCAAAAGTGGAGCGATGGGCGCACGTACCATCGACGAGGGAGCAATGGACGAAAAATCGGGTATGAACTTCTCGGAGTATATGGCGTTGCTCTCCGGCAATACCGACCTTTTGGATAAGGCGAAATTAGAGAAGCGTATCGCCTCGCTCGAAGGGGAACGCAAGTCGTGGGGCAAGGGCAAGCGCGATTCGGAGTTCAAGCTGGAATCCAAGACGGGAGAACTGCGCAACAACACGGCTTTCATCGAAGCCATGACGGAAGACTGGAACCGTTTTCTTTCCGTTGTGCAGACTGATAAGGAAGGCAGCCGCCTTAATCTTGTCAAGGTAGACGGCGCAGATTCAACGGATGAGAAGGTCATCGGTAAGCGTTTGCAGGAAATCGCCAAGAACGCCACGACTGGTGGACTGTACAAGGCTGTCGGGGAACTTTACGGCTTTCCGATAAAGGTGGTCAGCGAGAGGACACTCAAAGAAGGTCTGGAGTTCACCGACAACCGCTTCGTGGTGGAGGGCAACTACAAGTACACCTACAACAACGGGCATCTGGCGATGGCAGACCCGATTGCTGCCGCACGAAACTTTCTGAACGCATTGGAGAGGATTCCGACCATCATCGACCAGTACAAGTCTAAGAACGAAGTGCTGGAAAAGGAGATTCCGCAGTTGCAGGAGATAGCGGGCAAGGTGTGGAAGAAGGAGGACGAGCTGAAACAGCTGAAGTCCGAACTCGCCGCACTGGACCGCAAGATACAGCTTGAGCTGGCTCCGGCTCAGGAAAACACAGAAGAGAACCGGCAAGGCAACGAGAAAAAACAGACGGAACAACAGCCGGAAAGCCCGCACGTGGACTTTGTACGCAGTCATTTAATTATAGGGAGACCCGGTTTATCGGAATCCAAAGGTGTAAAACTTTAATATCGAAGTCTTGACAGAAAAAGCCAGTGGTTGAATTTTTCACCACTGGCTTTAATTCTAATAATTTTTCAATCTAATATGACCGAATCTATAACGTTAAATCATAGATTATGTGTCTATTTGTGAAGAAAAAGACGTATTTTTGTATCAAAATCAAATAAGCATAACAATGGAACCATCTATATACCGTTTTTCACTTTGTGCCGCACTGCCGTTGATGTTATTCTTCGGCTTTTATTTTTTGTTAGCAAAGACTCCTGAAAATAAAATTTTCAAGAATTATCTCCGCTCCCGACAGATTATGGGTATAGCTATGCTGCTGCTTTCGGCAAATTATTCGGTACATTTCTTCTTTGGTATTCGATTCAAAAATGCGGATTCTTCCATATTGATGAACATGTCCACATACTTCCTGTGCTATTCTCTGTTCAGTTCGGCATTGATAATGTTGCTTGATTGTTTTTACATTACCAAACGGCGTGTGTGGACACATATCATTTTATGGATTATATTCTCAACTCTTTCCGGAGTTGTGTTGTTCCTGTTGCCAAGCGGAATCATGCAAAAAATCTCTTTATTTGCTTTAGCTGTCTGGTTAATCGTTTTTGGAATCGTTTTAGCTCGCAGAGTCATAATTGCATATCGTAGAGCCATTCGGATTTTCAATGAAACTCAGGCGGATGATATAGGTACATATATCGAATGGCTTTCCATATTCACTTATTGGGCTGTTATCTTCGGTGTCGGATGCGGATTGCTGACATTTCTGCCAGACAAATATGTTTTTATTTGGATTTTGTCGTCAATACCGTTCTACAGCTATCTTTTCTACAGCTATCAGAACTACCTGCTGTTCTATGAACAGGTGGAAAATGCTTTTGAGCAAGATATACAATCCGAAGAAGAACTTCTGACAGATACGGAAACAGAACCTGAAATAGTTTCTGAGAAAGAAGTTCCAGTGTCCTATACAGAAATTATAGAGAAAGTGGCCAACTGGATAAAGACAGACGGCTATGTCAAGCAGGGACTTACCATAAAAGAACTGTCCGAAATACTTCATACGAACCGTACCTATCTTTCCGCTTATATCAAGACTACGTATAAAATGACATTCCGCGAATGGATAACCGGTCTCCGGTTGGAGTATGCGAAAAACATACTGAAGGAGCATCCGGAAATCAATATACAGAAGCTGGCTGAGTCTTCCGGCTTTCTTTCCCGCAGTAACTTTATCAAATCATTTACCGAGAAGGAAGGATGTACGCCTGGCAAGTGGAAAAAAGCAAATCTGGAATAATTTGTGTGGTAAAAAGCCGATGAAAAAGGTCTCAGAAGCCCATTTTCAAAAAGTGCTCAAGCGACAAAAAAAGTGCTAATTCGACAAAAAAGTGCTCAAACGACAATTTGAAAAGTGCTCAAACGACAATTTTTATAAAACGCTGTATTTCAACAGAAAAAAGTTTTTGTAATATTTTGGGCGCTGAATGGCATTTATTACCTTTGGAGAAGGCAAAGATAATAAATTCAAGTTTATATGAGCAGAAAAATCACTTTTCTTACCCTGTTTCTGTGGCTGATGACGGTAACTTTTCCTGTCATTGCGCAGCAGAAAACAGACACAACCTACACCTTCCGGTTCGTTCCGCAGAAGGATATGTTCTACGTGCCTTGGAATGGCAATGACACGGAACTTGCCCGCTTGTTGGAATGTATCGAAAACAACAAAGCAACAATTCTTGACGGCAAACTGCCGCTACTGGTTGACGGATATTGCAATTCGCAGAGCAGTGAAGTCAAGAACCTTGCAACAGCGAAGATTCGTGCCAACCGTGTGAAATCAGAACTGATTACACGAGCGAAAATCAAGGAAGAAAACTTCATTACCCACAATCATGCGACAGGGGGTGATTTTGTTACCGTGCGCCTGACGGTACCGGTAAAGGAAACAGCCGTGACGGATGCGGAAGCAGAAGCACGACGCAAGGCGGAAACCGAACGCTTAGAAACCGAGAAGCATGCCGAGCAGGAACGGCTTGCCGAAGAGCAGCGCAAAGCGGAAGAAGCCCGACTTGCCGCTGAACCAACGGTCGCCGGCCGAAGGGAAAGGCAAAAGGCAGAAGCAGCCGCTCAACAAAATACACTTGCCGACACGCCGTCGGGAACCAAAATCACAACGGATTATCATCTCTCCCTGCGTGCCAACCTGTTGCGCTGGGCTACCTTGACACCCGATTTAGGACTTGAATGGCGCATCTGCCCGTCGTGGGGCATTGCCGTAAACGGCTCATGGACTTCTTGGAGCTGGAGTGACAAAGACCGCCGCTATGCACTATGGGAAGTGGCTCCGGAAGTACGTTACTATATGGGTGAGAAGAAAGCCTGGTATTTGGGTGCGTTGTTCAAGGCCGGACAGTTCAACTACAAGATCTCCGAAACAGGCAAGCAAGGCGACCTGATGGGTGGCGGCATCACCACAGGCTATCAGCTACGGCTGAACAAGGCATTGACTCTTGATTTCAACCTCGGCTTGGGCTACCTGAATGCCGATTTCGAAAAATATGAAGTCATCGATGGTGTGCGCGTGCGCTGTGGCAATGAGACAAAAAATTGGTGTGGCCCCATCAACGCCGGTGTGACATTGGTATGGAAGTTATTCTAATACGGAGGAATAGAGTATGAAAGCAAGACAATATATAAATATGGTAGGAATGGTAGCCGCCGTGCTGCTCTCTTCCTGCGTGAAGGACACGCTTTATGACACGCCGCATCCCGACTACGGGAAGATTGCGGTGACGGCCGACTGGTCGGCACGCGGTGAGGGTATCGACATACCTACCACGTGGACGGTCACCATGGGCGACTATACGGGTACGGAGACTTCCGCCACCCATGCCCCCGACCATCTGTTTGCTCCGGGCAGCTACACCCTTGCGGTGTGGAACCCGGCTGAAGGAATCACGGTGAACGGCACCACAGCCACCATTGCCGCAGCCACGGGAAACCGGGCAGGCACGGATGCCTTTGTGAACAATGCCCCTGGATGGTTCTTTACCTATACGGAACAGGTGAGCATCGAGAAAGACAAAGACTATCCGCTGACCGCCGCAATGAAGCAGCAGGTACGCAAACTGACGCTTTTCGTCGAACCGACGGGTGATGCCGCCGGACGCATCACGGAGATTGTTGCCCATCTGACGGGTGCAGCCGGAACACTCGACTTCGCTACCGATACCTACGGAGCCGCTTCGAACGTCGTGCTGCCCTTCACCAAGATAACCGAAGGTGACGATGCCGGCAAGTGGAAAGCCACGGTGCGGTTGCTGGGTGTGACCGGAGCGGAACAGCTGCTGACGGGTGAAATCCGATATACTGACGGCAACCCGACCCCCACGACGCTGAAAAGCAACCTCACGGAAGCCCTCAAGGAGTTCAACACCGGAAAGGGCAAATCGCTGACCCTCGGCGGAACGCTGGTTGAGACTCCCGAAGGCATGGAAGTGGACGGAGCCGAAATCAACGGCTGGGAAGAAGTGAAAGGTGATGATGTAAATGCTGATTTGTAAATAATAAAATTATAGATATAATGAAGACAAGATTTTTTACACTTGCAGCGCTCGCCCTCGCACTGTTAGCCTGCAACAACGACAACGAGAACCTGAACGGTGACCCCGTGGCCGCCCAGTTTACCGCAAACATCGCCCCCGCCACCCGCGCCAGCGGAACCACCTGGACTGCCGGCGACCGTATCGGCATCACCGATATCGGCAACGATTCCCAGTACGGTAACGTGCCTTTCATCTTGAAAAACGGGAAATTTGAGGCAGAAGGAAAGGTTATCTATATCGAAGATGCAAAGACCCATACTTTCCGCGCCTACTATCCGTACAACGCGGCGGGAGGCATCCTCACAGCCACGACCGATGCCACGGCGCAGCAAAACCAGTCTGCCATCGACTTCCTCTTTGCTTCAGGAGCCACGGGAGACAAAAACAACCCGGTAGTAAGCTTCACCGACAAAACCGCCAAAGGCGGTGAAGACAACTCCTTCCACCACCGCATGAGCCGGATAACCCTTACCTTCGAGGCGGGCGACGGCGTGAATTTCAGCGTGGTCAAGCCTGAACGTTACACGCTGGACGGATTGTTACTCACCGGTACGTTCAACACGGCCGACGGTATTGCCACCGCAGACAACGGACTACAGACCGGAGAACTGACCATGAATCTGGCAGACGGCAATCTCACGTCATCGATCATCCTCTTCCCGCAGACAGTTGCATCCCTGCCGTTGGTTGTGAATTACAAAGGTCAGGAATATCATGCCACACTCACCATGCCCGATGGCGCACTGCTGGCGGGCAACAACTATACCTATACCGTCAAGGTACGCAACAAAGTCCTTGAAGTCAGCGAAGCCACCATTGCAAAGTGGAACGATATAGACGGTGGAGATGTGGGTGCTGACCTGTAGGATGTTAATAATTAATCGATTAGAATGAAGAATTATGAGACATAGATTATTTATCCCCGCAGCCACCGCACTGCTGTTCGCCCTCGCCGCCTGCACGCAGGACGAACTTGCTGGCGATAACCGTCTGCCCGAAGGTGAATGCCCCGTCGTCATCCGTGCCACCGGATTGTCCGTAGAAGCAACGCCGCTGGCAGCCCCTTCCACCCGTGCCTCTGTGGACGGCGACTGGCAGGGCGTCACTTCCGTGGCACTCAAGATGGGCGATGCGGTAAAGGAATACACCGTAACGGCTTCTACCGATTTCAAGAGTGCCACGCTTTCACGCGAGAACGACCCGTACTACTGGACCAGCCGCGACCCGATTACCGTATCGGCATGGTGCCCCTTCGACAAGGCTGACATCACACAGATGCCTGCCGTGAAGGTGGCAGAAGACCAAAGCAAACTGGCTGACTTCCAAAACAGCGATTTCATCTCTGCTGAGAACCGGAAGGTGGAATTTAACAACCCGACTCTTGAATTTACCCACCGCACGGCACGCGTGACAATCGAACTGAAGCCCGGCACGGGATTCACGAGCGTCGCTGGTGCCACGGTGAGCCTCGTGAGCCTGTCCGCCGATAACGGCAACCCGACCGCCATCAAGACCTACAACGCAAGCGGCAACACCTACGAGGCACTGACCGCCCCGCAGACCGTTGCGGCAGGCAAACCGTTCGTCAAGGTGGAACTCGGCGGCGGCACCTTCTACTTCCGTCCGCAGAACAACGTCGTATTAGAAGCGGGCAGCCGCTATAAATATACCGTTAAGGTGAACACCACCGGCCTGACGTTAGAGGGTTGCACCATCGGCAGCTGGGTTGACGGCGGCGGCGAGAGCGGCGAGGCTGAGGATTTGGGCTATTCTATACAGAACGACGGCAGTTACATGGTCTATAACGCTGACGGCCTACTGGCATGGAACAAAGCCGCACAAAAGGACGAATCGATTAATTGCACCCTCACCGCCGACATCGACCTGACGGGTAGGGATTGGACACGGATAGACACATGGCCTGGCTACTCCGGCGTCTTTAATGGGCAGGGACACCGCATTACGGGATTAAACTTTTCAGCAGCGACTACTGAACTTTTTGGGTTATTAAATGTACGTGGTGTGATAAAGAACCTACAACTCATAGATGTGAATCTGTATGGCAGTAGTGGATCAGCAGCTGGAATAGTGGAGCAAAATGAGGGTCAAATCATTGCCTGCTCTGTGACGGGAAAAATTTCTGCATATGGTAGAACTTGTGGTATAGCCGATTTAAATTATGGCAGTATCACAGCTTGCTGGTTTGACGGCACATTGAAAGATTATGAATCTGGAGCTATAGTGCGTTTCAACTACAATACTATAACTTCCTGTTATTGGGGAGGCAATGCCGAGCGAGGAGAATTCCGTAATTTTGGAGGAACGGTAGATGCCACGAAGGTGGACGGCGCGACCGTGAAATGGCAGACAGCCGTCGACGGCATGAACATCGCCCTCACCGACAATGACTACCAGTGGGCACTCGGCACAGACGGTCTGCCCGTACTGCAAAAGAAACAATAACAACCCCTAAACAACACGCATCATGAAACGAACAACCATCCATATATCCGCAGCCATCGCCCTGCTGCTCGGCCTTGCCGCCTGCACACAGGACGAAGCGGGCTTCCTACCAGAAGGGGCGGAAGGCACACCCATCGTCTTCACCGCCACGGGGCTGAACCCCGCCGCGACAGCCACCGCCGGCACCCGTGCCCCAGCGGATGGCAATTGGACGGGTGTGCAGAGCGTGGCAGTCATGATGGACGGCATGGTGAAGACGTACAACGTGACGCCCTCCACCGCCGACCCCACCAGCGCCACACTGACCTCCACCGACCCGTACTACTGGACCAACCACAACGACATCACCGTCACGGCGTGGTGGCCCTACACCGCTGGCGAGACAACTCCGCCTGCGGTAAAGGTAAAAGCCAACCAAAGTGCCCAGAAAGACTTTGAGGGCAGCGACCTCATCGTAGCCGACGGACAGACGGTGACCTACGGTAGCCCCACGCTCCGCTTCACCCACCGCACGGCACGGGTGACCATCGTTCTGACGGACTACACCGAGGGGCTGGCATCCGTGCAGCTGACGGGCCTCTCCACCGAAGGCGACAACCCGGATATAATCGTCCCGTATGACAAGGGCAGCAACACCTACACCGCCATCGTAGCCCCGCAAAATGTGGCAGCTGGCACGGCCTTCATCGTCTGCACCTTCACTAACGGCAAGACCTTCGTTTATAAGATGAAGAATGCTACCGACTGGCAGGCGGGCGGTGAATATACCTACACCGTCTCCCTCGCTGCGGCAAAAGACCTGGGCTATACCATAGAGAGCAACGGCAGCTACACCGTGACCTCCGCCGATGGCTTGATGAATGTAGCCAAATTAGTGAACGGAGGTAAGACCGACATTAACATTACCCTCGACAAAAACATTGACCTCACCGGCAAAGACTGGACGCCGATAGGCACAGACTACGACAACTCATACAAAGGCACCTTCGACGGCGGCGGCCATACCATCACGGGGCTGACCTTTACGACAAATGACGAATATGCGGGTCTGTTCGGCTGGCTCAATAGAGCTGGTACGGTGAAGAACGTGGTGATGGAGGGCGTACAGATAACAAGCCATCAAATATATGGCGGCAGTATTGGCGGCGTGGTAGGATCTGGCTGGGGCACCATTGAAAACTGCTCGGTGTCGGGCAGCGTCAGCGGCACGGTGTATGTCGGCGGTGTGGTGGGTGTTCAAATAGGCGGTTCCATCACCGGATGCAGTTCCTCTGCCACAGTGAAGGGAATGGTTGATGTCGGCGGCGTGGCAGGTCAGACGAATTCGAGTGCCACCCTGACCGCTTGCTATGCCACAGGCAACGTGATCATAGAAATGGACCCCAAAAAGAATATCGCTGGCGGCAGTCTGGTGGGAATGAACGCAGGAAGCAGCCTCCTTGCCTGCTATGCCACGGGCAACGTAACCAGTACGGGTAGTAGCACTGGCTATATGCATATCGGCGGCTTTTTGGGAAATAACTACACCACCGTGACCGCCGGCTATTGGAAGAACAATCATGAACAAGGCATCGGCTACAATAGGGAAAGCACCGGAGCCACGAAGGTGGACGGCTCTGTCGTTACCTGGCAGAACGCCGTTGATGCCATGAACACCGCCTTGCAGAACGCAGGCTCAGAGTGGCGTTACGAACTTAACGGAGCATTGCCTACCTTGAGGAAACAGTAAGCCGTTGCGGGCGGAAATGTTCCGCCCGCAACGAACATTAACTGAAGTATAATCCCAATAAAGAAAGGAGGACGTGATGGAACACACGGAGAATCCACCATATTGGTTTTGGCATCAAGGCATTGTCAATAATAATATAGACTCCAGTGTAAATATGGAAGCTGTAAGCCGGACATTGTCAAGATTGGTGCTCATTAAAGACAACAAATCAAGTAATTAAATTAAAAACATGGGACTTTTTCACAGAGGCAAGAAAAATAATGACGATGAGCCGGACAGTGTTCAAACCAATTCATTCTCTGATATTATGAATGGTTTGCAGTACGCCGTAAACTGTGCACAAGATACATTACAGAATCATCAGATACAAAATCTGACCAGACTTTTTGAAGGAACAAATGCAAATAACGCAAATACGTTCCAATCAAAAAAAATCATGGTTGGAGACAAGACTATTGATATTCCACTTATAGCCTTGATATCCCATCATTATCTTGCAATGGATAATGTGCAGATAAAGTTCAAGGCGAAGGTCGGAAGCGTGGAATCACAGATCCCGGAAAACAACTTGCTGTTATCCAGTCCGCACAGAGCCAATCTCCAGATGCAGATGAGCAACATAAAACCGGATGCGGATGATGTCATGGAGGTTTGCGTCAATTTTAAGGTTCAGGAGACTCCGGAGAGCATTTCCCGAATTATTGACGATTTTGTAAAAAATATCTAACAATTTTAAAATTCAAATGTTATGGCAGAAGAAATAAAGAACCAAGGGCAACAAGAAAATGCGGAAAACTTGAATGAAAATGTAAGCGGACAGGCGAAAGAAATTATCTCCGCTGCATTGGAAGAGACTCAAAACAGAGAAACTTCTCCAGTTCTTAAAGCAGATTCAAACGTGACTGACAAATTCAAGGGGCTTCCCATGCGGGAACTTATTGCAGCTCCACTTATTGCAGCAGCCGAAGCACAACAGGAATTGGCAGCGACAGCATGGAATTTCTACCAGCAAATTGCATTTGATGGTAAAAGCGGCAATAAAGCGCGTATATTGGAATTCGATGTCGAAAGACCGATACAGCAGGATGGAAAAATGACAACAATGTCACAAAGTGTCAAGGCTCCGTTTATAGGATTGGTGCCTATTCCTTCCCTGCTCATAGATCGCGTGGATGTCGATTTCCAGATGGAGGTTACCGATACATCAAACGTAAAAAGCACTACCAACGCAGAAGTAGAGGCAAAAGCTTCTGCAAAACATTGGTTTATAAATGCGGAAATCAGCGGCAAAGTCACGACCGCCCGCGAGAACACCCGCATGACCAACCAAACGGCAAAATACCAGATACATGTGACAGCCAGTCAGCAGCCGCAGACCGAAGGTCTGTCTAAACTGATGGATATAATGGCATCATGTATCGAGCCTATAACAAACGAAAGTAACAGTAAGTAAATATATGAATTTGATTCAAGCATTAAGATTGCCAAACAGTCAAGCAGTAATGACAAATATTGCACGGTTTCATTATCAAAATATTTATAATGTAGGTTTGCCCCCTCCGATTTTCACGCAAAGTAATTTGACATTTCAAATAAAAGGATATACCCGTAACTATCGTTTTCTTAGATTAGACTATGCCTGTGTCATATATATTGCGGATAGAATAGCAGTCGTTGCTTCAAATGGCATAGATACTTTAAGTTCAGGTTTTTCGGGGTGTTATATGGCCAGTTTTAGGCACAATGGCATTAGGTATGTTGCTCATATTCCAACGCCTAACAATAGTATTAAAACATCATGGAATCGGGCGGTTAAAAATCGAATAATAGATAATGTTGTTCTTTTTAAACCTACTGAAGGATTGGCGAGAATCCCAGGAACCATTGGTATTTGGGGAATTATAACATTTAACGATAGATGTTATCGGCTTGATGTAAATGAAAACGCTCCTCCAAGTCAAGCCATACGTGGCCAAAGAATTTTTAACTCAATCCCGAGAAATCCCATACTAACAGAAATTCCACCTATCGCCGGTGGTCAGATGCCTTAATAATTATAACAATTGTAAATAAGGGAAGAATGGTTGTTTCATTGAGGAGTAGAATTCTATTCGGATATATAATTCTGGTGGCGGTCATAGGCAGCATGGCCGCCATTCTCATCCATGAACCTGCGAAGTTCCACGACCTATATGCGTATTTTAAATAACGGTATTTACACAAACAGCAAATGAGCGAACAATTCGTTACCACTACCAAGCATTTCCGCAAGCTGCTTGCCGCAGGCTATCTGTTGATAGTCCTGCTGGTGGGCGGCATCATCTGCACGTGGCTCGGAGAATGGCGCGACTTGGAGTTGCTGGAACGGGAGAACCGTGAAATCAACCGCTTCCGCAAGGAAACACACGATGCGTATGTGGGTGTGGTGGAATTGTCACTTTTGGGCGAGTCGGTGCTGGAATGGGACGATAAGGATGTGGCGGCATACCGGCGGCAACGGATGGCGGTGGATAGTATGCTTTGCCGCTTCAAGAGCCATTACGAATCGGTGCGCATAGACAGCGTGCGCCACTTGCTGGAGGACAAGGAAAAGCGGCTGTGCGCCATCATGGAAGCTCTGGAACAACAGGCGGACATCAACCGCCGGATAGCCAAGCAGGTGCCGGTGATAGTGCAAACGAGCAGGCAGGAAGAGCCGAAGAAACAGAGGAGGAAAGGTTTTCTCGGGTTGTTCGGCAAGAAACAGGAAGCACCTCCGACGACGACCACCACGATGCTCTACACACTGAACCGTGATATGATAGCGCAACAACGTGCCCAGAGCCATCGTCTGTCGGAATATGCCGACAGCCTTGCCAGCCGCAATGCGGAACTGAACCGCCAACTGCAAACCCTTATTCAGCAGATGGACCACAAGGTGCAGGCTGACTTGCAGGAACGTGAGGCGGAAATATCCGCTATGCGTGAAAAGTCGTTCTTGCAGGTAGGTATCATAACGGGTGTCATGCTGCTGTTGCTCATTATTTCATACATCATCATTCACCGCTATGCCACCCGCATCAAGCAGTACAAACGTAAGACAACAGATTTAATCGGGCAACTGCAAAAGTCCGTAAAACAAAACGAATCGTTGATAGCCTCACGTAAGAAAGCGATGCACACCATCACCCACGAGCTACGCACACCACTGACTGCCATACATGGATATGCGGAACTGATGCAGGACAACGAAGAAGAAAAGATAAGCGGTTATGCGGACAATATCCTGCAAGCCTCCAAGAGAATGACCGACATGCTCAACTCCCTGCTTGACTTCTTCCGCTTGGACAGCGGCAAGGAACAGGCGAATGTCCGTCCGTTTCGTTTGGAAAACATCGCGGAGCTGTTGCAAACGGAGTTTACGCAACAAGCAGAAGCAAAAGATCTTAAACTTACCATCGAGTGCCCGGAGGGTATTATCCTGAATGGCGACAAGGAGCGCATCATACAGATATGCGACAACCTGCTGGGCAATGCCGTCAAGTTCACGAATGCCGGAAGCGTTTCACTTGTCATAAGCTATGACGGCAATAGGCTGACCCTTGTAGTAGAGGACACCGGAACCGGCATGAGTGCGGAAGAACAACAGCGAGTGTTCGGAGCGTTCGAGCGGCTTTCCAACGCCGCCACGCAAGACGGTTTCGGATTGGGGTTAAGCATTGTGAAACAGATAGTCGGGATGCTTGGCGGCACTATACGCTTGGAAAGCGAAAAAGGAGAAGGCAGTCGTTTTACTGTGGAGTTGCCAATGAACACTGCCGATATTGGTTTTGAAGAACAGACAGCCGCAGAAAGTCTGGCTCATATAGAAAGACCTTATTCTGTCATCGTATTGGACGACAATCCGATGGTATTATCCATGACAAAGGAAATGTATGCTGGTATAGGTGTGCATTGCGACACGTTCACCACTATTGGCGATGCAATGGAAGCCATGCGGCAGCACACATACGACCTCATGATAACCGATATGAAGATGCCGGAGATTAACGGCTATGAGGTGTTGGAGTTGTTACGCTCGTCAAGTGTCAGCAACTCGAAAGAGATTCCCATTGTCGTGGCGACCGCCTCCGGCAGTTGCAGCGAAGAGGAGCTGTTGGAAAATGGATTTACCGCCTGCCTGTTCAAGCCATTTTCCATTTCCGAACTGGTTGCTGTATCAGACAAATGCCTTTTGACAAGTACGGACAAGGATGAACTTCCCGACTTGTCCTCTCTGCTTGCATATGGTGACAAACGGGCGATGCTCGACCGTTTGATAACCGAAACAGAAAAGGATATGCAGGCTGTCCGGGAAATCATGGAGAGGAATGACCGCAAGGCGTTGGACGAATGGATACACCGTCAGCGAAGTTCATGGGCTGTTATCCGTGCTGACAAACCCTTGTGGAACCTGTATGAACTGCTGCATCAAGAATCTGAATGTTCCGAAATGGAATTGCGGAAATGCGTGGATGCCATGCTTCGTATGGGAACAGTTATCATAGAACTTGCGCAAAAGGAAAGGAGGTCGTCGGATGAAAGTATTTGTGATTGAGGACAACCCCGTCTATAACGATTATGTCTGCAACCTGCTGAAGAAAGACAGCTTCGATACTATGTCGGCATATAATCTTGCCACTGCCAAGAAACTATTGGCAAAGTCAGAGGTGGATGATATTGTCGTTGCCGACCTACGCCTCCCCGACGGTGAAAGCATAGAGTTGTTACGGTGGATGCGTGCCAACGACAAACAGCAGGTGTTTATCGTTATGACCAATTACGGGGAGGTGCATACGGCAGTGGAAAGTATGAAGCTCGGCTCAAAGGATTACATACAGAAACAGTTGTTGGAGGATAAACTGATACCGCTTATCCGCACCCTGCAAAAAGAACATGAAAAGCGACTACAATGGAACATTCCGATATTCGTCCGGCAGGGCGAAGCCTATCAGAAAATCAAGAAACGTGTGCGCCTTGTAGCCACCACCCGGATGAGCGTGCTGATACTGGGCGAGAACGGTACGGGCAAGGAACATATCGCACAACATATACACCAACAAAGCAAACTTGCCGATAAACCTTTTGTGGCAGTGGACTGCGGAGCCTTGTCCCCGTCATTGATACAATCCGCCTTCTTCGGACACGTCAAGGGTGCGTTTACGGGTGCCGAAGCAAACAAGACGGGGTATTTTCTGGAAGCGGATGGCGGCACGCTGTTCCTTGACGAAGTGGGCAACCTAACAATGGAGATGCAACAGATGCTGCTCCGCGCCATACAGGAACGCCGTTACCGTCCCGTCGGTGCAAAGGAGGACAAAACAGCCAACGTGAGGATAGTGGCTGCAACCAACGAGGATTTGCAGAAAGCCGTAACGGAAAAGCGGTTCCGGCAGGATTTGCTCTATCGCTTGCAGGAGTATGTGATAACCATGCCGCCCTTGCGCAACTGCCCGGAAGACATCATGCCATTGGCCGAGTTCTTCCGTGAAATGGCAAACCGTGAGTTGGAACGTAAAGTAAAAGGTTTTGCCGCATCTGCCCGTAATGCCCTGCTCGCCCATGCGTGGCCGGGCAACGTGCGCGAGTTGAAACAGAAGATACAGACGGCAGTCCTGCAATCAGAAGGCGATATGATAACCGAAGCCGATTTGGAACTTGACAATGAACCGTCCGCTACTTCCGCTTGTTTTACATTGAAGAGCGGGGATGAAGAAAGAGGACGTATCCTGCGTGCTTTGAAACAAGCAGCCGGTAACAAGAAAATGGCTGCAAAGATACTGGGTATCGGCAGGACAACGCTGTATAATAAATTGGTAGAGTATGGATTGAATGAAGAAAACTGACCGGAGTATGGCTGTAAATGGCAATAATTGATTAACTTTGCAATTGTATTTCAGAAAATAGCAGGCGATCGGGTAACTTTTCGCCGATGATATAGACATAAGACCGCAAGGCGTTTCGAGCGAAAATCTGTTAAAATTGAAACTACGGAGACGATTGCGTGATGCTTATGCTATGCTTACGCATAGCGTGCATTCACGTACTCTCCGTAAAGGCTTTACCAGAGCCATCGCTTGAAAGTAGTGTGAATTGCACGCTACTTTTTTGCCTCGCCAAAAAGGAAAGGAAATACGTTATGGCGAAAATACAATTACTTGCCGTTATCTCAATAGATGGCTGTCCGATGAAACTGCATCCCCGGAAGCGGTTGCTTCAAACCGAAGATTACGGTATGGATGAAATACGTGCCAATGCCCTGTATAAGCTGACATCCGACTATTCGGTATCCGTGCTTCAAGAATGGAGAGAGGAAGGTGGAAGCATTTGCCATTTGTTGGAAGTAACTGCCGGGAATACCGAATATGCCAACGGACTGTTACGGATGAACGTGATAGATGAAATCATACTATACGTTGTTCCAACCATCGACGGAAACGGAGCGCATTTTTTCAAGTCAGCACTACCTATGAATGACTGGCGGCTTATGGAGAACAAAACTTATAGGGACGGAGTAATCCGGCTTATCTATCATAAAGAGCCACGGGCATAAAATGTTCAGATTATGAACATCTTGGCGGAATTTCCGTGTTCAGAAAGTGAACACATGTTCAGAATCTGAACACATTTCACAAGGGATGCAATCAAGGATAAAATTATTTTTGAATTTTATCTTTCTGAAAAACAATGTAGTACAATTTTCTCACAATCTTTTCTCGTGTTTAGGGCTATGATTTGCACCATATATCAGTGTGCGCACACTGATAAACAAGTGTAAACCCTCAAAACAGAAAAGATAATGAACCATCTCATATTGGCGGAAACACAGTTTTTCGCCCTGATAAACGGAAAAGACAACGGTAGCACGGAAACGGCATACGGCGGATTCGTGCAGGAAGTAATAAACCTGTGCTACGGCGGCAATGATGCCAAGCATATTATTGTGGCGTTGGCTTTTGCCGAAATCGAATTACAGCACCATCCGCAGAACTTGTCGGCATCGGAGGAGAATGTCGTCACTGTGTATATCCGCAAGGCGTTATCCTTCATCCGAAAGATACAGAAGATGGTATCCGCTTCTGCAATTACCTCCGTGCCACCACTAACATCCACATCCGAAACCAAAGCCACAGTCCCAGCCTTGCAATGGACCGGTAATGCCGTCGAGTTGGTAGAACTAATCTATGCCCTCTACGCCACCGGCTGCATCAATGGCGGCAAGGCTTCGCTGAAAGAGCTTGCTCCTGTCCTCTATTCCTTTTTCGGTGTGGAGTCCAAAGACTGCTACCGCTTCTATACGGACATCAAACGCAGGAAAAGCGACAGTCGCACCTACTTCCTTGAAAAGATGCAGGACAAACTGAACGCGAAGATGCGACATGACGATGAATTGGAGCGGATGAGGAGATAAACGAATGCCAAACAAAGGATAAGCGGCCGGATTATACGGTTTCTTATCCTTCTTCATTTACAATCACTCTATTATCTGCCGGAAAGCCGATTAAAATCATTAACTTTGCAAGTATTAATCAATGACGGATGAAAATAGATAACCTCGAAATATTGAATGGACTGATTGCCGGAGCCGAAGGCGGGACAGTTGAGTTCAAAGAAACTACCGGGCAGTTGGAGCGTGGAATGGAAACTCTTTGTGCCTTCTTGAACGGTACGGGCGGCACGGTGCTGTTCGGTGTAACCGACAAGGGAAAGATTATCGGTCAGGAAGTGAGCGACAAGACGAAGCGCGATATTGCGGAAACCATCAGACGAATCGAGCCGTTTGCGACCATTGATATATCCTATACAGACATTCCGGGAACGAACAAAAGTGTTATAGCTTTATCAGCGGAAGAACAACGATATATGCGCCCGTTCACTTATAAGGGGAGGGCTTATCAACGGATAGAGAGCGTTACATCTGCCATGCCGCAGGGTATATACAACCTGTTGGTTATGCAGCGAGGCGGAACCTATGCTTGGGATTCCATGCAAAATCCCGGCTTGAAAATATCCGACCTTGACGAAACGGCAATCTTGGGCGCAGTACGTGGAGGAATCAGAGGCGGACGTTTGCCGGAAGGTTCTATGCAGGAGGATGTCCGAACCATCCTTGAAAAATTTGACTTGTTGAATGATGGAAAGCTGAACAATGCTTCCGTTGTCCTATTCGGACGGAACTTCTACCATTATCCCCAATGTCTGCTCCGTTTAGCCCGGTTCAAAGGAACGACAAAAGATGAATTTTTAGATAATCAGCGTGTGACAGGCAATATATTCAACTTGCTGGATGCTGCAATGGCATTTTTCTTCAAGCATTTGTCCCTTTCCGGTAAAATTGAAGGTTTGTACAGAGAAGAGGAACTGAATGTGCCATATAAGGCATTGAGAGAATGTTGCATAAATGCTTTTGCACATCGTGTTTACCATCGCCCCGGCAGTTCAGTCGGGATTGCTATCTATGATGACCGCGTGGAGATTGAAAACAGCGGAACATTTCCGCCTGATATTACCATTGAGAAACTGTTGGGTGGCCACAATTCCGAACCACAAAATCTGATAGTAGCCAATGTGCTGTACAAAAGTGCAGTATTGGAGAGTTGGGGACGTGGCATAGCCCTTATGGTAAACGAATGTCGCCGTGTCGGTATTCCGGATCCGGAGTTTCATACCGACGGCAATGCTGTATGGATTGTGTTTCATTATACAAGAACTACAGTAGGACAAGACCCCACAGCAACCCCACAGCAACCCTATAGTAACCCCACAGTAACCCCACAGTTAGGAAAACTGTTGTCTGCTATTGGGAACAACACTCTCTCTGCTAAAGAAATCATGGAGAAAACGGGAATGAAAGATAAAAGGAATTTCTTAAAGAACTATATCCATCCGGCAATAAATTCCGGTTTGGTCCTTTCACTTTATCCCATAGGCTCCAAGAGTCCGCAACAGAAATACTATCTTACTGATAAAGGTAAAGGTTTCCTGCAACAATAACGGGTATGGCTAAAAAGAAGAAACATAAGAATGATGTAAAAACTGATTTACCGATAATCATGGATTATGGTATCGGCAGTATATCCGTTTATGACCCGGCAGACATAATGCCATACAACGAGCCGCCAATTAGCGAACAAATCCGCTTCAAGAAACTCGGCAAAGAGATGAAATCCGAGTTCAAGTGGCTGGTATCTTCCGTAGTGATTGAGTATTGGCAAGAAAACCGACAGATACCTTTCGGTGAAGAAATGTCGAAACTCAGAACCAGACTGTTGAGAATGTTTGCCGAAGAATACAGCATACTGCTTAAAGACGATACAGAACTGAAAAATTATTTGCTGATGCTTGCCATTACCACCATCAACAAGCATCTCAAATCTGAGAATAAAAAGAGGGTGTCAAAACTCTCTTTTTAACAAAATTACCCTTGCTACAGATATCTGTGACAGGGGTAATTTTCATATTTTGGGTGTTTTGACACATCCCCTTTTTCATATATAAAGGAATCTGTTATTTCTGCTGCAACAGGTGTTTCAAGTTTTCATCATTTGCGATACGTTCCAGTTCCTCTTGAACAATCTGCTTCACTTCCTCCTTGATGCGCCTGTAATTCGCCTGAACCGTTTCCTTCATGCGGTCGTTGCCGTCCCCGTCCGTAAAGTCGGTAATGACGGGGATTTTCTTGTAGGCTTTCTCCTCGCGCTTCACCTTCTCGGCATCCACGACAATCTCGCAATGGAAAATCTTCTGCTCGATACGCTCGTTGAAGTTGTCGGATACCGAACCGACAAACATACCCTGCGTCAAGCCGGAAATCTTGCTCGGCGGGATGAGTGAATCCATCTGCGTGTTGATGGAGGTGGAAACATCCTGCCGGTTGATGGAAATGGACTGCCGTTTCTGCAACACCTTACCGAAGCGTTCGGAAAGCGTCTTGGCGGTTTCACCCACCACCTGACCGGAAAAGATATTGCCGACGGTGTTCATCACGACCTTCGCTTCTTTATCACCGTAGTCGCGCACCAACTGGCTGAAATCCTGAAAGCCCAGACACACGGCAACCTTGTTGCTTCGCGCGGTGGCGATAAGGTTGTCCAACCCCTTGAAATAAATCGTGGGCAGCTCGTCGATGATGACCGACGACTTCAGCATCCCTTTCTTGTTGATGAGTTTCACGATACGGGAGTTATACAGACCGAGAGCGGCCCCGTAGATATTCTGACGGTCGGGATTGTTGCCCACACAGAGTATTTTCGGTTCTTCGGGGTTGTTGATGTCCAGCGTGAACTCGCTGTCCGACATCACCCAATAGAGCTGCGGGGAAATCATCCTTGACAAAGGGATTTTCGCGCTTGCTATCTGCCCCATCAACTGCTCCGCAGCCCCTCCGAGCCATGCGTCCATGAACGGAGAAAGATAGTTTTCCAATTCCGGGTAAGAGGTCAGTATCGGGAAAATATCCTCATAGCGGCGGTTCAGGAACTCAATCGCATGGGGGAACGTGCAGTATTTGCCGCCTTGATAGATTTTGAGATACCATATAATGCTGGCAAACAAAATAATAGGTGATTCCACAAAGAAGTCGCCCTGCTTCTGCACCCACGTTTTATTGAGGTTGAGCATTATCGTATAGGCACTCTCGTAGGCATCCGTAATATCCTCCATGAAATCCGGGTGGATGGGATTACAGCGGTGCGAGCGTCGCGGGTCGTCGAAGTTTATCACATAAAACTTCGGCTTCACCTTGTAACCATCCGGGTGGTTCAGCAGATGGTTGTAGGCGATTGTAGATAAGTCGCTGAATTTGAAGTCATATACATACATCGAAAAGCCCTTTTCAATCTGCTGCTTGATGAAACTGTTTACCACCGCGTATGACTTTCCACTACCCGGCGTACCCAACACGATGGAGGCACGAAAAGGATTCACCACATTGATCCAGCCGTTGTTCCAACGCTTTTTGTAGTAGAACCGTGTCGGCAGATTGACCGAATACTCGCTTTCGATAAGCCGCGTTTCCTGCATGAAGCTCTCGTTCTCGTTGTTGAACACATCATCCATGAGGTTGTGCTTCAACAGGCGGCTCAACCACAGACCGCCCATCAGCAGGAATACATAGCCCGCGCCAACGGCCAGGATATACAGTCCCGTCACCGCCTCCACCGGCAATGGCAGGGCCAGTATCCACCAGTTGAGGAAGAACAGCACGAAGCCCACGGCAAGGACCGCCCAGATTTTCCCCCACGTGATTTTCTCGCCCTTCACGCCCTTTGTCCCCAGACAGGACAGGGCAAGCAGGAGGACGGCAAATAGTTTCGTGTAGAGGATGGAACGGAACAGCCCCGCCGTGCGGTTGAAGTTCATCAGTATCCTGTCCACCACACCGATGTCCACACCCCAGAGCCGTATGGCTTCATAACAGAACCAGTACACGTTCATGACCACTAAAATAATACTCACGGCACGCAGAAAATCCATGATTTTCGCCAATGCCCTCAAATCGTCTTCTTGTTGTGACATACCTTGAAATTGTTTTGATTGTTGATACTTTGTCTGACTGATTACATTCCCAAGCCCTTGCGCTTCTTCTTTTTCTTCCTGCGCTGCATCGCCCGGATGAAGGCTTCCTCCTCGGCGTCCACTGCCGGGCCTTCGGGAGAGAACAAGCCCATGCCGTCCAAGTCCCTTCCGTATTCGGAAGTGGACGGAGCTTGCGTTTCCTCCTGACCCTCCGTGGTAATGGAAAGCGGAACCGGCGGCTGTCCGGCGTATGGCAGCGTGAAGTGTTCCTGCAAGGCGTTGGCGGACAGTTCCCTGCCCATGCGTGAGCCGTTCAACACGCATCCTGTTCGGTGGTCGATGAACGTGGCCCCGTAGATGCGTCCTTCCTCCGTATAGCGCAGCACGGTGTCAATACCTTTCTCCTTGAGTGTGGCAATGAACCTCTCCTTGTCATACGTGCCTTGCAGTACGGAAAGGACGGTGCGCTTCGTCATGTCGGCGAGTTTTCTGTCCTTGATTTCCGTTTTTGAACGGGCGAACTTTCTCTGTACGGCATCATAGCCGACGGACTTCCCGAAGAGCGAGGACTTGAAAGGATTGCCGACCTTGTTGCCACTGTCGTCCGTAACGGAATAGACCAGCCCATTATATTCCCGTCCGCGCACGTTGCCCCGCGCTTCCTCCACCGTCATATTATATAAGGAAAGGAGGGCGCGGTATTCGCCCATCGTCTGGAAACGGTAACGGCGGTTAAGTTCCTTTACCACATTCCCCGCCTGTTTCTTCACATCGCCCGCCGAAACATCCACTTTATGCAGCGGCATATCGGTACGGCGGCTTTTCCGTTCCGCGTCATGCAGCCCGTATTTCCGTTCCAGCTCGCGGGTTATCTGCTTGCTACGGTAAAAGTTGTTCCGGGTGTCTATGCTCCTGCCGTTCTCGTCCACCCTGACCGTCACGATATGCAGGTGGTGGCGGTCGATGTCCTCATGCTTGAAAACGAGATACGGCTGGTTGCCGAAGCCCATCTTCTCCAGATACTCCCGTGCGATGTCCTGAAGCTCCGTGTCCGTCAAAATATCGTCGGGATGCGGATTGAGCGAGATATGCACCACCGGTTTCTCCACCTTCGACCGCACGGGCATCAGAGCGAGAAAGTCCTCCATAGCCCGGTGGATGTCCATCGTTCCCGTACCGTCATTGTAGATGCGGTTGGTTGTCAGAAGCCGCCCTTTCGCCTCGTTGATCTTCTCCCCGTTGTAGGCAAGTGCGCCATACAACGAGTTTCCTACACTGATTTTTGCGACCATTTTTCCTGCATCTCCCTTGAAAGTTCCACAATCTTACGGCTCAGTTTTACGAGTTCGACGGTCTGTTGCTCCAACTTGTAAAGCAACGCCATCGCCTTTTTCTCGGAAAAATGCAACCTCAGTTCCTTCACTACTTGGTTGTAGTTCGTGCCTATTGCGCGGAATTGCGCATGAAAATCAGATAGCTTGGTGTAGTAAACCACCAGCGTTTTATCCACTTTCAGTACCTTGAACGGTTGCCCGAAGAAGTGCGCCTTCAGGAAAACCGACTTGGCGTAAACGCCCGACTTCTCGAACATGGAGAGGAAACGGTTGTGTTCCTCCTCGCTGAAACGGACGGTGTATCTGAACACCGCCGGATCGAGTTTGGGATTTCTCCCGCCTTTGTTTCTTTTTTTTTCACTCATATTACTTTGGATTTAGCGGTTTGACGGCATAAGCCGCCGCCTCATGGCACAGACACCGTAGGTTTGAGAGGCTTCCCGACTTCGGAGGGTAAGCCCGCCCCCTGCAAGGGCAAGGCGTTTTCCGGGATGCTCAAAATATTTTGAGCGGCTGAAAACATACCTTGCTATGTTCAGGTGAACATAAAAATCCGTTGGGGACGGATTGGGGATGATTTCTTTCAAACTCCGGGCTGCGCCACCTGCGGCGTACCCTGCCGTTCAGGTGCAAAGTTACGCCCTTAAAGCGATGTCGGACAGAGGCTTGACCCAGACAATCAGTGTCAACCGGCGCAACGTGCTGCCACTTGCCGGAGAAGTGATACAAGTTCCAAAATATCCTTGTTTATTTGCAGTGTGATTCGGATGTGGGACTGAAAATACACTCCTTCCGCCGGATGTTCGGACAGCAATCCGGGCATCAATCCAAACGGTTGAAAACAGGTGTATGTATTCAGATAGTTTTCCAAGCACACGTCCGTGCGGACGGATAAAAGCATGGACGGTTGGACAAACCGATGAATACCCGCAGGCACAGCCGGATTAAGGAGTGAATAAATAAATGAATGGGAGTGCGTGCGTACGTACTAATGACAATACGCTACCGCCACCGGACAGATGTATAACCAAATAAATTATCAAAAAAATGAAAGAAGCAACTTATGTGGCAATCTCCACGCAGAAAGGTGGAGCGGGTAAGACAACCCTGACAGTGCTTGTAGCAAGCTATCTGCACTATGTGAAAGGCTACAACGTAGCCGTGGTGGACTGCGATTTCCCGCAGTACAGTATCCATGACATGCGCAAGCGTGACATGAAAGCCGTCATGGAGGACGGGCATTACAAGGTGCTGGCGTATGAGCAGCTCAAACGACTGAAGAAGAACCCGTACACCATCAGATGCAGCCGTGCGGAAGATGCGGTAAAGACCGCCGAAAATCTGGTGGCAGCGCAGCCCGACCTCGATTTCGTGTTCTTCGACCTGCCGGGAACAATCAACAATGCCGATGTGGTGCAGACCATTTCCCAAATGGACTATATCTTCACGCCCATCATCGCCGACCGTGTGGTGATGGAGAGTTCCATCAAGTTCGCCACTGTCATCAACGAACAGATGATAAGCACGGGCAAGTCCGGCATCAAAGGGATTTACCTCGTGTGGAACATGGTGGACGGACGCGAAAAGACTGAACTTTACAAGGCATACGACAAGGTCTGTGCCGAGTTCGCCCTGCCCATTCTGGAAACACATCTACCGGACAGTAAGCGCTTCCGCAAGGAGACGGCGGCAGAACGCAAGGCGGTATTCCGCTCCACGGCGTTTCCGGCGGACAAAATACTGGTACGCGGCAGCAACCTCGACAAACTCGTCGATGAGATTCTCGGCATCATCAAAAACTGAACGGCATGGCAAAGAAAACAAGAATCGAGGACATCGACAGCGAAGCCGTAATCAACTCATTTCGACTGGACGATACAAGCATTCCGCCGGAAGCGAGAAGCACGGACGGGAACGCTCCTGTCCCACCTCCGAAAGAAGCGATACAAGAAGCCGTTTCTCCACCCGCCTCGCACTCCAAAGAGGAGCCGGAACGCAGGCGCAGGAACAGCAAGCCGGAAAAATTGGATTATGACACAGTATTCATATGCGGTTCCAATATCACGGCAAGGCTCGGCAAGCAGGTCTATATCCGCAAGGAGTACCACGACCGCATACAGAAGATGCTTCATGTAATCGGAGGCAACGAAGTGACTATCGCGGCATTTCTTGACAACGTGCTGACACACCATTTCACGCTGTTCCAAGACGAGATAGCCGAATCGTTCAAACGGCACATGGAATCCTATAATTTATAAACACTCAAAAACAACAAAGAAGTATGAAAAGAACAAATAAGAACCGTCAGGCTGAGTATCTGCAAACAGGAAAGAGTGAAAGAACCGCTGTCCGTGCAGCAAAGTGTGTAACCGACTACGGGCAGGAAAATACCGACGTTGACTTCCGCAAGGATAAAGGCAGAGACAAACCGCTCTCGACTTTCCTGCAAGCATCGGAAATCAAAACGCGGCAATGTATATACATCAGCCGAGAAATTCATGAGAAAGTCGCTATCGTTACCAGTCGGATGGGAAACGGTTTGAGCATCGGCAAGTTTGTGGATAACATCCTCCGCGACCATTTCCGACAATACGGGCAGCAGTACATGGAACAGATTGAAAACGCCCAAAAAGTAAGATTATGACAAAGGCGTTTTTAATCGTATCGGTTGCTTGCAACGTGTGGTTTCTGTTTCTGCTGTTCTATGACCGCATCATGGACATGAAGCTCATCCGTTTCTTCAGACATATTGCCGGGCTGTGGCGGTCATTGGACAGTACGGTGGCAGAGCAAGGAAAGGATAAGGAAATACCTCACGCAGACACCTCGGACATCATTGGCAAGAGCCGTTTCAAGATGGCATCGACCCGGACAACCGCTGCCATACCGACGCAAGAAGCCGCCACTTCGGAAAAAGGCATTGAGCTGTCGGAGGAAGAGGCTACTTTTGACGACGGAAACACGGAAACCGTCTCACGCCCGACACAAGTACCGGAGGACAAACTCGATGAAACCTTCACGAGCATCCCGCCCTCGGAACTGGAGTACGGAGAAGATGAACCGGAGGATGAAGAACCAGACAAAAAGCAGGCTTCGGGAAGTAGCTTCGAGGATATTGACATGGCAGTACACACCATACGGAAGGAATCACCATCCGATGAGGAAATGCGACACGCCGGAAAGGTCATGACGGAACTGGACGGGACAGAGCTTTTCACAAGAATAACGGAACGCCTGACCGATGAAGCAATGAGCGAGAGGATTGCAAAGGCGATGGCAGTTTTCGTGGACACGGTGAACATGACCGTGACACAACAAAAGGAAAAGGTGTTCGTGATATGGATGAAGCGATTGAAGCAGCGAATGAGATTGCATCTGAACACATGGAAATTGTCACCAAAAACGCCTTTGAGGTAATGATGAAGGTGCGAAATGCAGGCGCTATTTTCATTGGAGAGTACAGTTCTGAACCTCTTGGTGATTATTTCGCGGGACCGAACCACGTTCTTCCTACCAACGGAACAGCCAAGTTCTTCTCTGCACTTTCCGTTGACGATTTTATTAAGAAATCCAGTATTGTATATTATTCCAGGTCTGCATTACAGGAAATCCACAAGGACATCATCCAGTTTGCATCCTCAGCCATTGCAGGTGAAAAACTCCTTCACCCAAATGACCATTCCAACATGTCCCAGAGTTCCAACGATACTTTCCCGACTGCCATGCACATTGCAGCCGTTATGGAGATCGAGGACAAGCTGTTCCCGGCGATTGACCGTTTAACCGATACTTTTACAAGACTGATGGCTGAAAATGAAGGCATTGTAAAAACAGGACGTACCCATCTGCAGGATGCTACTCCGATCTCCTTCTCCCAGGAGATCAGCGGCTGGAGAGAAATGCTCATCAAATCCAAGGCAATGCTTACTTTAAGTTTAAAAGGACTTCACGAACTGGCACTTGGCGGCACTGCTGTAGGTACCGGTTTAAATGCTCCTAAGGGCTTTGATACAGAGGTTGCAAAGGCAGTTGCTGAACTGACCGGCAAAGACTTTGTTACAGCACCTAACAAATTCCACTCTCTTACCAGCAAGGATGAACTGGTCTTCGCTCACGGCGCCTTAAAGGGATTGGCTGCCGATATGATGAAGATGGCTAATGACATCCGCTGGCTTTCCAGCGGTCCACGTTGTGGCCTTGGAGAAATCTTCATCCCTGAAAATGAACCTGGCAGTTCTATTATGCCCGGAAAAGTAAATCCAACTCAGTGTGAGTCTGTTACCATGGTAGCCGTCCAGATCATTGCCAATGACACCGCTGTAGGTATGGCAGCTTCCCAGGGTAATTTTGAGTTAAATGTGTTCATGCCGGTATGCATTTACAATTTCCTGCAGTCTGTACGTCTGCTTACTGACTCATTAAATTCCTTCAATGACCGCTGTGTCAGCGGCATCCATGCCAACCGTGAGAAGATGGATGAAAACCTCCACCGCTCCCTGATGCTTGTTACCTGCTTAAATCCATATATCGGATATGAAAATGCAGCGAAAACAGCAAAGAAGGCTTATAAGGAGAACATCTCCCTGAAAGAAGCCTGCGTAGAGCTGGGATTTTTGACCGCTGAGAAATTTGATGAGATCTTCCATCCGGAGCAGATGGTATAAGCGATGCTTTGCAGTTTATAACTATTGTTAATATACGCCCACCTGTTGGGCGTATGGGTATAAATAATTATCATAAGGAGACAACACACTATGGATATCAATCAGGCTTCCCTTCAGATGCACTATGACCTTCACGGAAAGATCGAGGTAATTTCCCGTAAAAAGATCGAAACCAGAGAGGATCTTTCCCTTGCTTATACACCAGGCGTTGCAGAGCCATGCCGCGTGATCGCAAAGGATTATGAGCAGTCCTTTAAGCTGACCCGCCGTTCCAACCTGGTAGCTGTTATCACAGACGGAACTGCAGTTTTAGGTCTTGGAGATATTGGTCCTGCTGCCGGTATGCCGGTTATGGAAGGAAAATGCGCCCTGTTTAAAGAATTTGCTGACGTAGACGCATTCCCACTGTGTATCGACTCCAAAGACACCGATACCATCGTTCAGACCATTTATCTGATCTCCAAGAGCTTTGGCGGTATTAACTTAGAGGATATTGCAGCTCCAAGATGCTTTGAGATCGAGCGCCGCTTAAAAGAAATGTGCGACATTCCGGTATTCCATGATGACCAGCACGGAACTGCTATCGTAGTTGCTGCTGCATTATTAAACGCAGTAAAAGTAACAAAGAAAGAAATGGGCAAATTAAAGATCGTCATCAACGGTGCTGGAGCTGCTGGTATCGCAATCGGCAAACACCTGATCAACATGGGCTTTGGCAATGTGATCATGTGTGATATCAACGGTATCATCTGCGAGGGCGATGAAGGCTTAAATCCAGGCCAGGAAGAGATCTCCCATATCAGCAACTTAAATCATGAGCACGGCAAGCTGGCTGATGCTTTAAAGGGTGCTGACGCATTTATCGGTGTATCCCGTCCAAACCTGGTTACAAAAGAAATGGTTTCTACCATGAACAACGGTATCGTATTTGCCATGGCAAACCCGACTCCTGAGATCATGCCAGATGAAGCATTAGCTGGCGGCGCTGCTGTTGTAGGTACCGGTCGTTCCGACTTCCCGAACCAGATCAACAACGTCCTGGTATTCCCAGGTGTATTCAAGGGCGCTCTTTCTGTTCGTGCAAAAGAAATCACTGAATTAATGAAGCAGAGAGCTTCCTACGCAATTGCCAGCATGATCCCGGATGAGGAACTGACTCCGGAAAACATCATTGCTTCCCCATTAAACAAGAAGGTTGCTGATGTAGTTGCAAAGGCAGTTGCTGATACTGCTATTGAAGAGGGTATCGCAAGAGTATAATAAACGTTACAGTTCAGCCATGGGCTGGTCCGGTACATATTTAATAAAGGCTGTGGCAGAATAATTTCAAATTCTGCTGCAGCCTTTTGCTATATATAACTACAATCTTTCCCGCCTGTGACGGGCAAATGCACTGTTTTATTCCCCGTATCCGCCGTTGGCGGATATGGCACCGGACGATGATCCGAAAACAACACAACAGAAAGGACAACTTACATGTGTACAGCCGCAACTTACAAAACCAACGATTTTTACATGGGACGGACCCTGGATTATGAATTTTCTTATGGGGATGAGATCACAGTCACTCCCCGAAATTACTCCTTTACTTTGCGTCATGGCGGAAAGCTGGAAAACCACTATGCTATCATTGGCATGGCCCATGTTGCAGGAAACTATCCTCTTTATTATGATGCCATCAACGAA
>ENA-UPXB01000270-UPXB01000270.1-human-gut-metagenome-genome-assembly--contig:-NODE-270-length-42314-cov-17.709638_pt1 | contig 42314 bp, 76 predicted proteins | sample MGYA00250055_ERZ773386 | MGnify/ENA primary metagenome ERZ773386 (study PRJEB29103, sample SAMN06111974) | human gut metagenome | biome: human gut; feature: ankylosing spondylitis patient; material... | reverse complement strand
ACCAGCTTGTTGTATGCCCGTACCTGCTGATTGTAGTTGTTGCGGTACTGTGCGATCTGGTTCTCGGTCAGCGCAAGTTCGGTCATGAGCTGCTTGTAATTTTCGTTTGCCTTGAGTTCCGGGTACTGCTCCGCAACAGCATTTAACGTAACCTGTGCTTCTTCTACCTTGCCCGATGCAGCAGCAGTGCGAGCCTGCGTAATCTTCGTCAGCGTGTCGCTCTCATAGGTCTGATAGGACTTTACTGCGTCCACCAGATTGTAAACGAGATCAACACGGCGTTTCTCTGCTACCTGTACGTCGGCCGCCGCCGAACTGACCTGTTCCTCTGCCGACACCGCGCGGTTATTGGCCGACACGAACGCAGCGGCGATCATAAGTACCAGCGCGGCCACGATAGCCAGCACGATTAAAGCAATTTTCTTCATTTCTGTTCCTCCATGTATTTTCTCATAATTTGAACCGCTATGCGGCAGGCCTCGTCACAGGCGGCGACCATCTTCTCGCGGCCGTGCAGACCGCCGTAGTATTCGATCGTTGCCAGCTCCTCGGCTGTCGTTTCCGGGTCGAGGATGCGGATTGCTTGGTTAATCGTCACAGTTCTACCCCCTCAATCTCCGCGCGGATTTCCAGATCGTGCAGGCACTCGCCCATGTGTCGCTTCTGCTGGCACAGCAGTTCGAGCGAACAGTTCGGCGTAAAGCCAAGCGTTCCCGCTTCGTACTTCGTCACCATCTTGTGTAACTTCTCGTAGCGTTCCTTCAGTTCGCGGTATTCCTTCTGCATACGCTCCTGCCAGCAATCAGGGTTTTCCATGGCTTGCAGTTCCGAGCAAACCTTTTCCGTTTCCTCTGCAAGTCCAGATGCACCGTTCATATACTTTGCCAGCCGCAGGGCAGTAGAGCAAAGCATATAAAATTCGGTCCGCAGTCTTGTACTTCCCCATTTTAAATCACGTTCAGCCTGCCCTTTATCTGCAATCCTGATAGCTGCATCAATCGTCATTTTTAGTCCTCCTCGTCAATTACGATGCCGCCATGAATGATGACGCGTTTATCGTTCAGATCGAAATATACCTCGTTATCGTTCTCGGAAACATCAAACTTGCCGTTCCATTCTTTAATCTTCTCGCCTGTGTTGCTGTACACCGTAACCGTGCGATGCAGCCCGCCATGCATATCACTGCCGATGCTCTTAGCCGCGCGATCGCAGCCAGCGCACCCAGAAAACATCATAGCCATCATAGCTACCAGCAGCGTTAAAATTGTTTTCTTCATCCCTGTGCACCTCCATAATGCTCTACAATATACTGGTTCGCCGTGGTTTCCGGCGCGGTTTTCCATGCAATCAAATCGGTCACATTCAAAAGCAAAATCATGCTGATGAGAATCAAAAGCGCAAACGTCGGCACAGCGAACTCGCTGTCCAGATACGCACCAACAAAAATAACTGCGACCGCAAGAACAGTTGCCAGCGCTCCCAGAACAACAAACGCAGTTGCCTTTGTCGTTCCCTGCGCCACAACCTCCTGCACCAGTGTTTCCGGCGTAACGCCCATCTGTGCGGCGATTTCAGAGATGGTCATTCTTCCACCCTCTCATACGTCTTTGCGAACACATCCGGCTTACAGGGGTAGAACTCGCCGTTTACACCCTTGATGATGTAGTCGCCAGCAGATGCCTGCATAGTTCCCTCAAGAGTTAAAACAAGGAACATTTTCTTGTTCTCACTCCACACGACATTCATTCCACAAAACTTGTCGATTTCCGTCTGGTTCTTGCCTGTCCACCGGACAGCCTCAATAACCACGGGCTTCTTACGGTACTTCATTCCGTTACTCCCTCACATTCCGCCCCGCAAGCCGCATAGCCTGCAAGATCAATCCAACTGTCAGCCTTTCCGCCGCCTGCTGCAATGCGTGCAATCTTGAGCAGCGCCATCATTGCAGCAACGTCCTTTGCCTCTACGCGCACGTTCACGCCCCTTGTGCAGGCTTTATTAAGATACGACTCCCACAGCTCCGCAATCGTCTTAAAGTTATCCTCCGGTGTGCCGTAGTCCGTCTCGCGCTGTCCGCATACGCACTTCTCCGCCGCGTGCAGGATGTCCGCACGGGTCAGCTTGCGCTTTTCGTCCTCTCCGTACTTCTCGACTACCTCGCGGATGTCGGGGGTATCGTCAATCACTTCAAAGTCGAGTAAGTGCGCCACCTCCTTCGGATTTTCATTCACGTATTCTTTGCAGCATTTCGTACCTTTCTTGCGATATAACACACAATCAAAGCAATACCGCCGTTTTTGGCAATGCTCACCGACCACCGACTCAATGCTGCCGTACACCTTGCCGTCTTTCTTAAACACCATTGTCTGCGCCTCCTTCCTTTCTCTCGCCGTAGCTGCAAAAGTCGTCCAGCCAAAAATTCAAGCTGTATTGTGCTCCGCCCTCATGGTCAGTCGAAACGGCTTCGTTTTCACATTCCATGCGCTTGTGGTTAAAATGCTTGCAATCGCGACAATGCACCACCGGCTCCCAATCCTTGAGGTTCTCCGCCTGTTGTGCCACCCATTCCTGCGACACTTCTGCATTGTGCTCTGCTGTACGTAGCAGTTCGATTAACTCCTTTTTCGTCATGTGGAGTAAGGTGCTGTCTGCCAACGGTTTATACATTGCTTTCGCCTCCGTCCTTTATTACACCGTAACTGCAAAAATCGTTGGGATTGCGAGGCAGCAATCCGCAAACCGCGCACACCGTCCCATACAGGTGTGTGCAATCCTTGCACCGCACCACTGGAACAACGTCGGCGGCAGGCGCTTTCAGAACAGTTGCAACGCAATCGTCATATCCGCGCCGGTACATAGGTGAGGCGTTGTATGATTCCATTGCTCTAAGTTGTGCAAGTAATACTTCTCTCGCAATGTATTCAGCCATTGTCTGCACCTCCGTCCATCTTCGCGCCGCAGTTGGGGCAGTATGGCTTGCTGTACTCTTTCGAGAAATTCCGGCAACGAGTGCACTGCTCCTCATAGTTTCCCGTTTCCCGATTGAACCGTCCTATGCTCCACCGCCCATGCACCACCGGCGCAAATTGTTCTAACTGTTCGTAAGGACAAGCGCCAAGATTACAATAAGTACCCGTTTTGACACATATGCCTCCATGCCTTTCATTCTTGCAAAACTCACTCATCCCTCATCGCCCTTTCTACAAGCTCCTGAAGTAGCTCCATCGTGCTGTACTCGCTCAAATCCGGCTTTTCGTCTTTCGGCTCGTCTATCAGATCTTCAGAAACCCACATAGCCGGACGCACCGCATACGAGTTCGAGCAGACGTAGCTGAGACAATCGCCATCGGAGTACAACACGAGCAGTGCACGCGCTGCGCCGCTGCGCCCCGGTGCGCCATCGCCAGTTGCCAGCCAATAGCTTCTCTCGCAATCTGGAATATAGCGTGAATACTTGCGCCATTCGTCAAACGTCAGAGGTGCTGCTGTGCAAGTAACAACCCCATAATTAGCGCGTCCATCCATGGTCAGCAAGTCAATTTCTCTATAAAAAATCAGTTCCTTGTTCAAACCAGATGCAAATTCGCAATACCACCGCTTTACCTCATTGCGCAGCTTACTTTTGGTATAGTCGTTGCCGTCCGTGCTGAATGGCGTGCTTCCAAACGGCTCTTTTAACAGCACAAACAGTTTGTCTTTGCCGTCCTTTGCCGTGCCTTTCTCTACGTCCAGTACCGCAAATTCCGTCCCTTTGATGGTGATAATATCACCCGGCTTACACTTACCCATTTACATCTCCTCCAATTCTCTCAGCTCCCGCAGCCCCATGTTGGACTTGCGCCGCAGCTCATCAACCGTCATTGCTTTCCTCCGGCATATCATCCATCTTAATGCGTTCCTTCGCCATTTCGATTGCAAGGCGGTATACCTTGGCGTGTGTGTTATCTCCGTGCGTTTTCTGTACTGCGGCGGCAAACTCGTCCAAATCTCCGAAGAAGCAACCTACAATTACTTTGATTTTTTTATCCCGGCAGGCGAAGAAAGTTGCCGTGTCATCGCGCGAACCAACATTGGAAATCCAGAAAATCGCACCGCACTTGTAAACCCGTGCGTCGCCGTCAACCCGTGCGTCGCCGTAAACCCGTGCGTCGCCGTAAACCCGTGCGTTGCCGCAAACCCATGCGTTGCCGGAAAGCCGTGCGTTGCCGTAAACCCGTGCGTTGCCGTAAACCCATGCGTTGCCGTAAACCCATGCGTTGCCGTCAACCCGTGCGATGCCGTAAACCCATGCGTTGCCGTAAACACATGCGTCGCCGTAAACACATGCGTCGCCGTCAACCCGTGCGTTGTCGAAAACCCATGCGTCGCCGTAAACCCATGCGTTGCCGGAAACCCGTGCGTCGCCGTAAACCCGTGCGTTGCCGGAAACCCGTGCGTTGCCGGAAACCCGTGCGTCGCCGTAAACCCGTGCGTTGCCGTAAACCCGTGCGTTGCCGAAAACCCATGCGTTGCCGTCAACCCGTGCGATGCCGTAAACCCGTGCGTTGCCGGAAACCCATGCGATGCCGTAAACCCGTGCGTTGCCGGAAACCCATGCGTCGCCGTAAACACATGCGTTGCCGTAAACCTGTGCGTTGCCGGAAACCTGTGCGTTGCCGTAAACCTGTGCGTTGCCGTAAACCCATGCGTTGCCGGAAGCATCAAGGTTTTCCTCTTTTTCAATCCATCCGCCCAGTTCCCCAGCTCCGACTTCCCCGAACGAAATCAACGCCCGAATGCGATGCAGGGTATTCCCTAAAATCGCTTTGGTTTCTCCGGTAAATTCAAACTTTTTATTCATTGTTTTCCTCCCATTCTCCGCAACCGCTTTCCGCGTCCATAAAATCCGCCCGGTGCTCGCTGTCGCCGTTGCAGCACACACCGCAGAACGGTTCGTACCACTTGCAGGTCTTCATACCACACCTTCCATCCTGATCTGCACCGTTTCCGGTTCTTTCAGCATTTCATCTTTGGCAAGCCGGTAAAACTGCTTATCCAGTTCAAACCCATAGCTGTTTCTTCCCAGTTCCCGCGCCGCTCTCAGCGTCGAACCGCTCCCGGCGCAAGGGTCAATTACCGTGTCGCCCGGGTCGGTGAAAATCTCAATCAACTTTTTCAGAGCCTTCACCGGCTTCTGTGTCGGGTGCAGCTTGGGAATCTCTCTGCCGTCCCGCTCCCAGGCGATATGGTCAAACACCATCTTTCCGCTTCCGCGAATGACCTTGCCGTTCTCGTCGTACTGCCTGCCGTTGTTAAACTTCGGCAGCTTGTCGCGGTACAGTACGACCGCAAATTCGGTTGCGCCTACAATGCGCATATTGGCTTTAAGCACCTGCGCCGAGTAGTTTTTCGTAAAAAACAGCGGGTAGCTGTTCTTGAACCCGTACCGCTTTCCGTACTCCATCACTGTCTGCATCTGGTCGAACGCGCAAAATACAATCATCGCCGGTGCAGCGTTGCGTTCCTTTGGCTCTTTCTTCAAAAGCCGGTTGCAGAAGTGCATATACTCCGCAATCTTGAAATAGCCATCCGTCCGAAAGAAACTGCTTTTTGCCTTCTTGCTCTCGCCGTTCTTGTTGTCTCCGCCGACATACCACATCGGGTTGCTACCGTAAGCGTCCGCGCCGATGTTATATGGAATATCCGCAATGACAAGCTGCGCTTTCGGGATGCCATACCGCTTATAATTCTGGAAATTATCGCAGAACAATTCACATTTAACCTGTTTCATCCGTTTCGTCCCTCTCCCAAATCTCAACCACAATCCTCGGATTTTTCGCATCCACCTCAAAGTGATCTTCAAACCCTCGGATATTTTTCCATCCGTCGTTCGACAGATACCGCGCTTTCACCAGCGCGTCCTGAATAACCTTGCGCCCAAACGCGCAGATATTGTCCTTGTCCCGCCGCCGGTCCTTCTCATACCAGTGATAAACCATGTACACCGGCTCCTGAATTTCCGCGCCGCCCATCTGCCGCGCTGCATTCATCACAACGGCCTCGCACTGCTTTTTCAGCCGTGCCCCCTCCTGCCGGTTCCGCCTTTCCGCCTCGATCAACTCGTTCAGTCCAGGCAGCGTGCCCTTGATCGTAAACTTATAATTCACCCGCTCGCCTCATTTCCCTGATCTTGTACGTTACCGCAGTCAAACTCCTGCCGAGTCTCCACGCGACTTTCACCGGCTCGAACCGCCCAGACCATGCGCAGCTCTTCGCAGCGGCTTTCGTGCAGTCCCAGCAGAGAGTATCTTTCTTTCTACCTCTCATAACCTTCCTCTCTCATTTTCCGTCTGATTTCTTCCTTCTGCGCAAGCCATGCCTGTTCCCAGTCCGGCGTTTTCTCCGGTTCCGTCTTTGCTTCCGCCTGCTTTGGCGCGTCCTTGATGCGATCCCAGATAATGCCCTTCCAGTTGTTCGCCATGCTCAGCCGGATAACCTCAGCAACCGCCGCCGCTCCGTGGCGCTTTACTCGGTTTTCTATCTCTGTCAGCAGGCTTTTCAGTCCGACAGCCTTGTACGCCTCGTGCCGCTCCTGCTTGTAGGTGATCCAGTCGCGCACCGCAGAAAGCACAGGCTCAGAAAACCGCTCTGCAAGGTCAGGCTCTTTCGGCTTTGGACTCTGCGTCTTTTTCGGCATCTCCGGTTTCGACGGCTGCTTTGCAGGCGCTTCCTCCCGTTCGCCGCCCTGATACTCGTCATACCGGCATACCGTGATTATCGTGTAATGCCGGTTGCTTTCCACCGTGATTTCTCCGGTTTTCTTGAGCTTCCCGAGTGCCGTGCGCACCTGCTTTAACGTTAGCCCGCTCTCGTCTGCAATCCCCTGCAAGCTCGTCACAAACGCGCCTCGGGGAATCTCGCTCCCCATGAACTGGCTTTCCTTGTAGTTTGCCCTCAGCAGGATATGCAGCCACAGTTTGCAGGTGGGGAGGTCTTTGTACCACCCCCACTCTGTGAGCTGTCGGTAAATCTGTATATGCCCGTTCGTCAGCATCCCCTGTCACCTCTCAAAACGGAACGTCGCCCTGGTCGCTCTCGTCCGACATGATAAAGTCACTCTCGTCCGACGCGATGAAGTCGCTTTCCTCTTCCTTCGGCTTGCCCTCGCTCTTGCCGCCGCAGAAGTCAATGCTTTCGCACTGCACCTCCCACGAGCGGCGTTTGTTGCCGTTCTTATCCTCCCAGTCGCGGCTTTCGAGCCTGCCGGAAACAATGCACATGTCGCCCTTGTGGAACCACGTATGCGCGTGCTCTGCCAGCCTACTCCACAGAACCACGTCAATGAAGTCACTCGGGTACTTTCCGCCCGCGTCCTTGCGGCTTCTCTGCACCGCCAGCGTGCCGCCTGCAACCGCCGTGTTGCTCTGCGTGTATCGCAGCTCAAAATCCTTGGTGAGCCGCCCCTGTAAGATGATCTTATTCAGCATTTCGTCCTGTCTCCTTTGTGTATTTCTGCTTTTCCTCGCTCCACAGCGGATACATACTTTCGAGGTACTCCCGCATTTCTTCCTTGATTTCCTTGCCGTCACCCTGGTCCATTTCCCGATGACACTCCGGGCACAGCATGACTAAATTCGTCGGAATCCCCATGCCGCCGCGTGCTCTCGATACAAAATGGCACGCTTGCAGTACGCCGCCCTTCCCGCAGTGGCGGCAAACGCCGCCGTCCCGGTCGTAACACTCTTTCCAGACACTTGGCGACACGCCCGTAAACTTCGTCTGCCGCCTCATACCGTTTTCTCCTCCGATGTTGCAAATCTCCAAGTATAACCGGCGTATTTCGTTCGCTTTCTGTTGCAGCATTGGCTTACATTCGATGTCGTAAATCCATCGCGTTTGCAATCGTTTAATGCCCTATAAAACCGTGTTTCTCCGGTCTGTATATTCACGCCAATAACAGATTTGCCCATGCAGGTATCAAGCGTTTCTTTCAAGTGTCTTTTCCACTCGTCCGTTCGCTTGAACCTCCCTCTATCGAACGAATAACGATAGTTTTCGTATTCCGTGACCCATTCAAGGTTCTCCGCCGCGTTGTTGTGCGGATTAAAGTCCTTATGGTTCACAATGTTTTTCCCTTCATCTTTCGGGATAAAAGCATCTGCTACAAGTCGATGCACAAAACAGCGTTGCGCAATTCCGTTGATGCGAATTGAAACGCGCAAGTACCCCATGCTGTTCTCGCTCGGCTTTAAGATGTGTTCTTTCGTGCCTGTTCTTCTCCCTTTTCGGTCGGAATATTTGTAAACCGACTTCACTCTGCCCTCGTTGCTGACCCAGTACATGCAGTTAGTGCCCGGTATGACTTTCCACTTTTCCATCTGCCCACCTCTCTACAATCGCAGCAATTTCGTTTTCCGGGAGTGTTTCCACTCCAACATTCTTGCAATCCTGCATACAGTTATCAATCAGCACAGACATTTGTCTTGTGCTGAAATCGCTTGAACCGTAATACGCGAGAACCGTTGTGCACTCCGGTATAGTCGATTTTTTTGTTTCTATGAACCTGCCTAAATGCCCACTCGTCCACCGCCGGCTAAAACTTCCGACCGTTTTGCTCATCATGCAGATTGTTTCGTAATTTCCGATATCTTTGATGTGACGCCTGTATATCGTTTCGGGAGGTTCATTCAATGCAGCCGATAACTTGTTGCACATTTTCCAATACAGCGCATTCGCGTCAACGCTCCGCTTGTCATACTTGCGCTTTACCTCTGCACAGTATAACTTGCCCTCCTTCATCTGCTCGCACTCTACGCGCGCCATAGGCGCGTTCTTGACGTGCAGGCAAAGCCAGTTGCCGCTCTCGTCGCGCACGACGCGCGCCCTGTCGAACTCATGCGTCATCGTTCACCATCTCCATCACTTTCTGATGGTCTTTTTCTCCCATCTTCTTGTTCAGTTCTACCATCAGCACGCCGTAATCGTTCATTTTCAGTTCCGGCAGTTTCTCGAGCGGAAAGCCGATGATTTCCTCGAACTGCTTTTTGGTTTTCGCACCGAGCGCCTTTGCAATTTTCTTGATTACATCTGCTTCGTTATCTCCGATTGTGTCCTCCGGCGGCTTTTGCAGAGACAGCTCCCGCTCGATCTTTTGCAGTGCGAAATGGTATTCGTCATAAGTCACCTCTGACGTGGTGCGGCATCCGGTCAGCCTCATAAGATGTTCCTGCGCCTTGTCATTTCCGTATACCTGTTGCAGCCGTCGTGCAAACGCCTGACAGTCACGCTTAATCAGCTTGTCCGTTCCTGCACGTTCCGCCTCGCCGGAATACTTCGTCTGATCTTCCCGCACGCTGTCGTCGTTCCAGTATACGTCTGCGCCGACGCCGAGCATCTTAGCGGCGACCGAAATTGCATCCGTAAGCGCCATCTTCCAGCATTCGTCCGAGACTTGCGGGCCGTTTCTGGTCTGTGAAACGAACTGGCTGCCGCCTGTCCCCGGGATAGCGGCCGACCATTCGCCGCCCATCTTGACAAACAGATTGATATTGCAGAACGCACACACAACGCCGTCGTGCGTTTCGAGCCACTGCTTTACAATTTCGGGCCTCCAGCCAATGCCACACGGTCCGAATTGCTCTGTCAGTGCCTTAATGCGCCACATCGGGTTGATGTCGGTAAAACCTTTCAGTTTTCCGGCTTGAATCTCTTTTTTTGCTGTTTGTGGTACTGTGCGCAGCGCGTTATATAGCGCCAGATTGTCATTCATTCTTCGTCCTCCTGTTCATATTCCCAAACTGCCGTTCTCACATCTTCGAGAAAGTTCTTGATCTCATCCGGGAACAGCCCCTCGTACTCCTCGAGGAACGCCCCCATGCTGATTTCCGCCTCTCTCATGTCGTACAGCCGGTTAATGCGCTCCTGATCGTCTCTCTCCGGCGGCTCGAGCGGCGGCTCAATGTTCAGCATCCTGCAACCCCTCCAGAACCTCCATGATTTCCTCTGTGGTGTATTTCTCGTCGGCATCTCCCCACCACACATCACCCACCATGCAGTAACTCCTGCTGCTTACAATTTTGTCTCCGTCCCACTCGTAGATGTAAACTGCGCAGGCATAACCTTTGCCGCAGGGCGGCTTGAATTCAATGCACGCTCCCTCGTGATTGCTGCTAAACACCAGATCAAGCAGCTTGTGCGCCGTCTCTCTGTCCATTGCTTTTTCCTCCAATTCGTGATATACTTGCCTTGAAACATTTATCTTTGCCGCCGAAACGGGATTGCGCTCCCGCTCGGCGGTTTTTTATTTGACTTCTGTTACCTTTCCACCGGACAGCGTGTAGAACGCATCTTCCTTGATGGTTTCGCCGTCCACCTTCACAGCCTGCACACCCAGAACGTGATTTTTATTGTCTCGCTCTGTAAGCACAAGCCAGCATCCACGCTTGCCGCTCGCCTTGCTTCCGTTCCCGGTAACGATAGCAATGCTTTCCTTCCCTTCGACAGTCGCTGCGCTACAGTCGCCGGTGTTCGTCGCTGCGCTACGGTTGCCGGTGTTCGTCGCTGCGCTACAGTCGCCGGTGTTCGTCGCTGCGCTACTGTGGCCGGTGTTCGTCGCTGCGCTACTGTTGCCGGTGTTCGTCGCTGCGCTACTGTAGCCGGTGTTCGTCGCTGCGCTACTGTAGCCGGTGTTCGTCGCTGCGCTACGGTTGCCGGTGTTCGTCGCTGCGCTACGGTTGCCGGTGTTCGTCGCTGCGCTACAGTTGCCGGTGTTCGTGGCTTTCGCATTCTCGAAATCAGCTTTTTCGAGGATAAACTTCACGCCAGCCTTAACCAGTCCGGAAAGCCCGATTTCCGCGCCGATTTTGATTTTCTTTCCGACGCGCTTACTGTCGTCGCGCGTCTGCTCGTTTGCGTCGAGCTCGACCTCGCAGAACCGGCTATCTGCCGGATTGTAATACCGCAGCACATCGAGCGGAAACTCACAGGCGTGAAAGCCCTCCTCGCAGATTTCCGCCCGCTCGGTTTCGTACTCCTTGCCGATTTCGTACTGAAAGTCCTCGCAGCGCAAGTCCTTGTCGAATCCCTTGTAGCATTTCATCACTTGACCTCCTCCCACTTGAACCGTCCCTTCGAACTGTTCCTCCACTGTCCGATACCGCGCAGTGCGCCGTAGTCCAGCCACTCGCGCACTGCTTTTTCGTGTGCATCGTCCAAGCAGAGGATCGTCATTTCGCACGTCGTTCCCGCCGGGCATTCCTCGCTGCTGCTGAGTGCCGTCCGTTCGCCCTGCGCGGTCTGCGCACGCAGCGAACGCTGACAGATCGTGATTTCGCCCGGGGTATCGAGCCGAATGCGGCGCGGCTCAACGAAGATCAGGCCGTCGATAACCTTCTTGTACGCCGTCAGCTTGCCCGACTCGTTTACCGCCTTGCGCTTTTTGCCGGTTTCGGGGTCCTTGCCGCTGAGACGTGCCAGCATACCGCAAGCGTCCTTGAAGAACCCCTTGATCTGGTAATCCCAGAGAAAAGGCGTGCCGTCCTCGTCCTTGGGGAACACGGTCGTGCCGCGCTCGATGATTGCGTCCTCACCGAGTGCCGCGACTTCCTCCGGCAGTGTTGCCGCGTCCGGGCTCTTCGAGCCGATGAACCGGCTGTAGATTTCCGGGTCTGCGGTTGCCGTGCCGAGAATGCCCTCGGTGAATGTCACGTGAATTTTCAGCTTTTTCATGATTTTTTTGTCCTCCTGTTTCGTTCCTCAAGCTTTGCCCTCGCATAGCTTTGTAATGCTATGCCTTGCCGTTGCAGCGCACTGCGTTGCTATGCCCTCGCTCTGCTTCGCTATGCCCTCGCTCTGCTTCGCCATGCTTTGCCGTTGCTGTGCGCATCTGCGCTGTGCCATGCCCTTGCTATGCTCTGCTCTGCCGTTGCCTTGCAATGCTACGCCCTCGCCTTGCAGCGCTTTGCCTCTGCACATCCAAGCTATGCCCTGCTTTGCCCTTGCCGTGCAGGCAGTACGCCGATTTTCTTAGCGCTTGCGTTCGGCTTTCTGCCGATCTTCTTCGAGTAAAGCGCCTCGCCGATCGTGCGTTTCTGCATCTCGCGGATTACGTTCCGCCGCCTGATGCCGTCGGTCATCGGCGTGTGTTCATCGGCAGTCGAGCCATGCGCTGAATGCGCTTGTGCAGCTCGTCCTTGAGAACGCGGTGGTAAAAGCCCCACCCGAACAGCAGCACGAGCTGCGTGAAGATGCAGGCGAGTACGCCGAAAAGTACGGGGTTGATAGTCATGGTTTTTTCCTCCTGTCGTGTGTGTGCGTCCTACTCTCTCGAACGTTAGTGAGAGAGAGTAGTTATTGCTGTATTGCTTTATTGCCTTCTTCTTCTGTTGCCCTTTGTCTGCCCTCGGACTGCCCTCGGTCTGCCCTTTGTTTGCCCTCGGACTGCCCTCGGTTTGCCCTCAGACGTTCCCGACGCGCCGCTTTGCAATGTCGCTTGCAACGTCGCCGATGTAGTAAACTACCCGTCTTTCACCGAGAACCCTCGGTGCACGAATAACCTTCTTTGCAGCGTCTCTGTCCGTCAAACCGTACACTTTCATGCACTGTTCGAGCGTTAGCAGCACTGCGCCGCCGTACATCTGTATCAGGTCGTTTTTCACTTCCTGCCGCAGTTCCTTGTAGCTCCGTTCCTCCATGTTCTGCCCCCTTTCGGTTTGCCCTTGGACTGCCCTTCGTGTGCCATTTGTTTGCCCTTGCGCGGCATTTCAACGCCTGTCTACGCTTTGCAATTCCGTTGCGTGTCTACGCTGTGCTTTGCCATTGCTCTGCCCTGCCCAGCTATGCCCTTGCAGTGTCCTGCTTCGCGTTGCCTTTGCCACGCCTTGCTAATGCTTCTCCATATGCGTAACGGCGTAGAGCACAAGGAGCACGATTTCTGCGCCCAGTGTGGCAAGCACGCCCGCCACAAACGGGTTTATGTACATCGGTTATCACCTCCGTTGCGTGACCTCTCTCGGCGTGTTATAATGGCCGAGAAAGGAGGTGTTGTCATGCGTTTGCCCTTGGGTCCTCAACTCAAAAACATTGAGCAGGAATCCGAATTGGAGTTCCGCGAATCCATCCAAAATCAGATGGACGAAGAACGCCGCTTGCGTGAAGAATCAGACGAAAAAGAACATAAATTCACGCTGAAATGGAACCGTATCAATTTAACGGTTGCGCTTATCGGCGTCCTATTTGGAATTGCCGGTTTTGTGGTTGGATTGCTTGCTCTCCTCGCCACGCATTAACATGATCTGATAGACCACGCTGCACGAGCACCAACCAAGCGAAAAAGCCGACAAGCAAAGAGCGATAATCTTTAGCGCCACGCTCTCACCTCATTCCGTAGAGCCGAAGTCCGGCCGCGGCTGAACGATCAGTCGCGGTTCTCCGCTTTCATCGTCACCGTTGTACTGTACGCTGCCGCACTTTACTTCAAGTGTCAGCAAAGGCATTTGACCGCCCTTGTGCTCCAGTTTGTAGCTCATGCAGCCATACCGCATATCTACGCCGTCAACCGACAGCTCTTGACACTTTCCGTCGCGGTAGCTGATCTTGACATTTCGGAATTTCCCCATGTCCTTCTCACCTCCCTTATGCGCCCTTGTCCTCGTGGTCGATACCCAGCAGGTAATCAACCGAACACCCACATAGTGCGGCGATTTTCTCCAACTCGTGGCAAGAGATAAATGAACCGGAAATGTATCTAACGCCCGGCGGAATAGCTGCCTGCAATGAGCGCTCGTTTTCCATGATCCTCTGATGGAATTGTTCGGCTTTGTCGTTCACCTTTCTCACCTCCCTCACGCGCTTTCGCTGTGATCGAAACCGATAAGATAGTCAACAGAGCATCCGAACAGGTTTGCAAGCGCTACAAGCCGCGCGCACGGTACGTCCGTGCGTCCGTCTTGCCAGTTCGAGTAGGTTTTCGTGCTCACGCCGATCTGCTTAACGAGCTCTTCCTTCGTCCAGCCTTTACGGCCTCTCTCTGCTTCAATGTTTGGAAACTTCATTTTATTCACCTCCTGTATTCGCGCTTTGCGAATATCATGGTTATAGTATATTCTCAATTCGCGAATATGTCAAGCGCTTTCAGAAAAATAATTTACGCATTTTGCGAATATTCTTATTGACAGTGCATATATAGCAGCTATATAATATAGGCAAGCAGAAAGGGGTGATGAAATTGATTTTCGACCGCATAAAAGAACTGCGAGAACAGACCGGAATGAGCGCACGAAAGTTCGCGGAAATCATCGGCATAAAGTACACAACGTACTACGGCTACGAAAACGGAACCAGAGAGCCGGGATCGCAAACTGTAACAAAAATATGCAATTATTTCGGCTGTACAGCTGATTACTTGCTCGGTCTTTCAGATGACCCCAAGGGTTATTTTGACGAAAAAGAAACCTCCCCCGCCCCGGCGAAAGCCGAGACGAAGGAGGTAAGCGCAGACCAGATCAGAGCGCTTTTCGTTGCCGCCGGTATCATGCCGGACGGCGTAGACCTGACGGACGAGGATTTACGGTTTCTCCGTTCCGTCGCAAAAGCGGTCTCCGCTTGGTTTGAGCAGCGAGACCAGGGCAGCTAACACCTGCTCTGGCTCGTCGAACGTATTGAGATAGGCTGCGAGCTTTTCGTAATTTGGATATTTCGTTTCCATTTTGGGGTTCCTGCCTTTCTTAATTCTCTGGTTTTATGATACGCCTGCGCGTCGGGCGTATCAACCAAAACCGTCCGCAAGTTTCGACACAATAATACATCGAGCATCTGTTCGATGTAAGCTCCATTATAAGTGAAGCACAAAATGTGTCCGATTTATGGGACTTGATCGGAAATGCCAGCGTCGGCGAGCTTCTTTTTGGAAAACCGCTCCATGATTTTCATAAGGTCGTCCGTGCTGGTGTCACAAGTGCCGGTATAAAAGCCGTTGCCTTCGGCGCAGACCAGCGCTTCTTCGGCAAGCCGGATGAGCTTACCGCGCTGATGTTTGGTAAGCGGAAGCGTGTTGACGTAGTGATAGAGTAATTCAATTCTCTTGCGCGTATCTTCATCGCGTTGAACGTTGATTGCGCAGCATTCATCGTGCCTCATGGTTTTGCTCCTTTCAAGTACGGAACTGTGTCTGGCAAAAAGAATCGCTCAATTCGAACGGTTCTCTTCTCCCAGAAGTCTGTTAATGAAATACTGCTGACCCTTGCCGGTCACTTTCGGCGTTTTGTTTACGCTGATATGGCCGTCGGAGTGCGTGACGCTGGTTTCCTTGACCTCAAACAAGCCTAACTCCATGCTTCGCTGTGTCGGCATATTGTAATCTGTGCCCTGACGGCGTACAAGATAGCCGTTGTCGCGCATCCATGCAAACAGCCGCTTGCCGCCCATGTCCACGCCGTTCTGCTTGATGATCTTTGCAAGGTCGAAAATCAGAATGGACGTATGCGACGCCGCGACGCTGTCCGCGAAAAGAACCTTGGGCGCGTCCTGCTCGATTTTCTCCGAGAGCGTGTGAATGCGCTTGTGTGCGATCTGCAAGGCGCGAGCCATGACTTTTTCCGGGCTGTTCCAGTCGCGTTCCAGCTGCAAGAAATACTGACGCGCCTGCTTGCCCTTGTCGTTGCGCTGAAGCATGCAAAGCTCCTTCGCCATGTCGATGGTGATTTCTGCGTCGTCAACCGTGCGTTTAACTTCGCGGTTACCCTCGAATCGAACTTGCTCATTTTTGAGAAAGTTGAAGTCGCGCCCCTGCTCAAAGCCGTATTCACACATACGCGGGAACCAGTCGCCAAAGCGTGTGCCAACTTCTAGGAAGCCGTGCAGCTCTCGCGCCGATACAGTCGGCTGTTCGTTGTCGTAGTTTACAGTGATAAGTTCGTTCATTCTTAACCCTCGCTTTCCAGTAATTCGTTGATGTCTATACCAAGCGTATCGGCAATCATCTGACCTGTTACGGTCTTGCAGTCGCGTCCGTGCTTGATGCCCGACAAAGTGCTGTAACACACTCCGCTTGCCTGTGACAGCTTTTTAAGTGTCATGCTTCTCTTTGCAAGCTCCGTAATCAGTTTTACACGGTCAATTCTCATTGTCGTTGCCTCCTCTTGGTTGTGAGACAAATAATACTGATAGTTTCACTTTTAATCAAGCGAAAATTTATGCACGCCGTTTTTAACCGTTTTTGACTGCTTTTTACTGGTTTTCGTGGTTTTTTGACGAATTTTATTATCACAGGAACGTATTTTTATTCATTTTATTGTGCAAATTGTACAAGTATTCGTAAAGTAATTCGTAAAGTATTCACAAAAAATCAAGATTGGAGGATGACACCCTATGTACTGTAAGAAATGCGGCGCAAAGATCGAGGATGAAAAGGCGAAGGTATGCCCGCTGTGCGGAACTCCGGTGGAAGAACCTGCTCCCCAGCAGCCACAGCAGCCGCCGAAGGCTAAACCGCAGCCCAAGGCTAAACCGCAGCCGAAGACCGAACCCGTTGTTGTGAACGTCACCAATCAGAACACCAACGTAAATTCGTTTGGAATCCCGCAGAAAAGCAAATGGGTTGCGTTTTTTCTGTGCCTGTTCTTAGGTTTCTTCGGCGTTCACCGATTTTACACCGGAAAGATTGGAACTGGTTTGATCTGGATGTTCACCGGAGGATTTTTCGGTATCGGCTGGCTTTTAGACTTGATCTTTATCCTGACCGGCTCGTATCGTGACAAGAGCGGTTTTCCGCTCAAATAATAAAAAACGCCCGTCGGGGGCAAACCGACGAGCGCTTCAAGGGTAGAAAACTTTGGAACGGGATTTCTACCCTCTTATTATACGACAAAATAGGAGGTTTTGCAACATGAGAAAAGCGAACACATCAGACGGATATTTCCGCGAGACGTTCACGTATCAGGGAAGGCGTTATTCTGTCCGCGCCAAGACAGAACGCGAACTCTGGCGGAAAGTTGACGAGAAAAAGCGCCGCCTTGAAGAAGGTGTAGACGTAGTGAACGAAAACACGAGAGCCGAAAAGTGGTTCACGGACTACATCGAGACTTACAAAAAAACGAAGGTGCAGCCGACCACCTATGCCGACCTGTGCGGTTATCTCAAGAACTATATCGCGCCGGAGATTGGTTCCATGCGGCTGAAAGAGGTTCGCGCCGTGCACTTGCAGCGCATTATGAACAGCGTTGCAGGCCGTTCTGCGTCCATGGCGTGCAAGCTGCGCGATCTTATCAAAGGCGCGTTCCGGCAGGCGCGTATTGACCGTGTGATCGTCTACGACCCCTCGGAGTCACTGGTTATGCCGGAGACCAAAAACGGCACGCACAGGGCAATTACAGCCGACGAGCGCAAGCACATTCTGCACGTTGCCGAGACGCACCGCGCCGGGCTCTGGGTGCTGTTCATGCTGTACACCGGAGCACGCCCGGACGAGACCAGGAAAGCGACATGGGACGATGTTCGCAGAAACGAACAAAAGATCATCCTGCACTCGTCCAAGACGGATTTCGGCGACAGAGCCGTTCCCCTGCATCCGGCGCTTGCTCCTCTGCTGACCGGCGGCGAAGGTTACATCTTCACGCAGCCGACCACCGGCAAGCCGCATACAAAAACGTCTATGCGGCAGATGTGGGAGACCTTCAAACGTGCCGTTGATAAGGACATGGGCGCACGCACTTTCAAAGGCGCGATCATCCCGGAAACGTCTGTCGTAGCCGACGACCTCACGCCCTACTGTCTGCGCCATACATACGCAACCGACTTGCAGACCGCAGGCGTTCCGCTGAACATCGCAAAGGAGCTACTTGGCCACAAAGAAATATCCATGACAGCCAAAATATACACTCATCTTTCCGATGAGGCGTTCAACTCTGCCGCTGAAAAAGTGGCCATTTTCGACCGCGCGCAGCGTACCGGCAAAGTGGTGTCTATATAATAAGGTATGCGCCACTGTGTCACTTGCTGTGTCACCAGAAAAAATGAATGCCGAAATCGTAAGCTATAGCTTAACATTTCGCGCATAACACACTGCCTTTTAAGCAGGGTGTCCGGGGTTCGAATCCCCGCTGGATCACCAAAATTAACGCCGTTAAAACTTTGAGTTTTGCGGCGTTTTTTCTATTTCCGCATAACTATTTTGTTGGAAAAGTTAATTTCGCATTTTTCGTTCATGTCAAGCGAATACCGGTTTTTACGGTTTTTTGCGGGTGTAGGGTGTGTCACCTACTGTGTCACCTGCACAAGCAAAAAAGAGAGGGCGGAGCCCCCTCTTTTCGTCAATGCTTCACGACATATTTGTAATATGCCGCTTCCTTATCCTTTACTGCGTCCTTGTCGTTCAGCCAAAAAGCGCAGGCTGAGTCTGCATAAAAATCGATACTGCGCATACCGTGCTTCTCATTCACGGCGCAGCGATCGGAGTATTCGGCATTCATTGCAACCCAGAATTCAACCGGGTCACAGTCAAGGCCGCGCTGCTGCATTACCTGCTTGCACTGTTCGAAAGTCCAGTGTGGGCCGGTCGTGCCGTCAGCATTCTGCATGCTGTGCAGCCATTCCTCCGCCATGCTCTTAGTCATGCGTCCTGCGTTTGCGCTTGCTGCATACCCCATAGAGCGCTCAGAGCCGCGCGTCTTGTCCCCTACGAACGAGGTATCACCCATATAAGCGTCATCATCGCGAAAGCCAATAGGGCGCATCTCATCCTCGTAATCGGGGTACTCGTCATACCTCGGCCATGCGACACTGTTCTTGGGCGCAAAGCGTCCGTCAGAATAGCGGCGGTAACTACGCATTTCCGGTTCGCCGCCGTGAATGCGCTCGTCATAGTAATCATACGGCTCCATGTTGCCGTAATGATACCGCACGCCGTAATGGTGACGATCTTCGGGATACATCTTGCGAATTCTCCACTCTTCCGGGGATGCATTCTCTTTGCGGCCTCGCTGCATCAGCAGCATCATTGTTCCCCTTCTCATACTGTCACCGCCGTTCCGTTAATCGAGCGCAGCGCGTCAGAGTGCGAGCAGCAGGAATTTCCGAGCATTCGGAAACTGCCGCCGGTTGCCGAAGTGACAACGCGACACAGGTATTTGTGACGGGTGTCCAGATTAAACACGGTAGCCGCCGCGCCGTTGCATTTTAAGAGCGGATACGTTACCGTGCCGTCGCCGATCGTGATGACCACCGGCGCGCCGATGATCGTCGTACTCGGGATGTTCTGCGCGATGACGATACCGTATACGCAGCCGTTCTGGTAATCTCCCGCCGGAATATTTACCGTCAGTACGCCGCTTGCGTAGGTCACGCTCTGTGAGATACGCAGGTTCGGACAAAGTTTCTGTACAGGCTTGCAAGCCATAACTGTTCCCTCCTGTCAAAGGCAGGGGGATTGCTCCCCCTCCTGAATATCGTATCTCAGCAGCCGCAGGTGTTGCAGCCGCAACCGGAAAAACGCAGAGCGTTTACAAGGTAATTGTTCTGTGCCTCCTGCGAAGCCGCGAACTTCAAGGCCTGATTCTCGTTCTGGAGCGCCGCGATCTTCTCCTGCTGACGGGTGTTCTCCATCTGGTCGAGGCGTGCGATAATGCGGTCGGTGTCGTTGTGCGCCGTCTGGATAATGTCGCGTGCGTTGGTAGCGGCATTGTAGTTGATGTCGCAGAAACCGCGTTCCATCTGTCTCTGGGTGTCGCAGCAGCAGCCGGACATCTGCGTGCCGAGTGCCGTCAGACCGGCGGTCACGCCGTTAAAACCGGTGTTCATGTTCTGAACCGTGTTGTTTGCAAGCTGTGCCGTCTGGTAGCCGAGCTGACAAATCGCGTTGTCTACGCCGTGGAAGCCGTTAGACACATTGTTGCCGAGCGTGTTGAAGCCGGTGAGCATGCCGTTGTTCGTGCTGTAAAAGCCGTCGCACAGGCCGTTCTGAATGCCGAGAACGGAACGAGACAGGTTGTTGAAGTTGAACTCGCTGCACAGGTCGCTGCGCGTTACCGCGCCCTGATAGCCCGCGCCGTTGTTGCCGCCGAAGCCCCAGCCGTTGCCGCCGAAGATCAGCGCGATGATCAGAAACGCAAAAATCCACGAGCCGTTGCCGCCCCACATGCCGTCATTGCCGCCGCCGTTGTTGTTGCTGTCCTGCCCCAGTGCATAACCCAGAGCCATCGAATCGTCACTCATAGTGTAATTCTCCTTTTCAGTTATATTTGATCGGAACCGTACGCTTTCCGAACATGACAAATTCATGCCGGATTTTTCTTCAAGATTCCGTAACTGAAAAGGGAACCGTAAAAAATCGTCTGTTTTTTTACAGTTTCGTATTTACTTGATCTTCATGCCGAACTGCTGCGCAAACTGTTCGAGGTCAATCCCCCGTTCTTTGGCGATGTTCATCGCCATCTGCCGCAGTGCGTCCGGACTTTTCCCCTGCATACTCTGCATAAGCTGACCGACCATCGGATTGTTTCCCGTCATCTGGTTCAGCATCGTCATAGGGTTTCCGCCGTTCCGCATCAGCTGCAAAACCTGCATCATCGGGTTATTCATTCTTTGCACCTCCCAGTTGGTCGCACAGGGCGTTAAATCGCCGTGTCAGCTCGTCAAACTCGCCTCGCGGAACATAATCCGTCTGCACTTTCGGCGCGTCCTGCACGCGGCTGTATGCCGCGAAATCCGCGCAGCCGGTTTGCAGATTGAGCTGCTTTGTGTAGATGTATCCGTGTGCCGTGTCCGGCATAATGGTTAAAGCGCCCGAAAAGTCGGTCTGAACCGCTCTTGCCTCCTCGACGCTTGCCACCGGACGCACAATATGTTGTGGATACTGCGGCATTTGTACATTCTGTTGTGAATACTGCTGTGGATACTGTGGATAACCGTAAGCCATTATCCGTGCACCTCCGTTTCGTGAAGGGAGCGCTCCTTGTAGGCAAGGTACTCGTCGAGATACTTTGTGTTCCCCGCCTCGCGGTAGTCCTCAGCAATGCGCCGCGCACACTGCTTGTCGTAGCCGATACGTTCCAGTCTTTGTTCGTAGCTCATGCTTTATCGCCCCTCTCTATGCGTCTATTATAGCGCATCGGAAGCGCGAAAACCTGTCACAAAACTTTCAGTATTTTCCGTTTGATATTCCGCAGCCGCCGGTAAACCGTTGCCTCGCTCATATGCAGCGTGTCCGCAATCTGAACAACAGAACGCGCCGTAACTCGTAGATCGAATACGGCGCGTTCCTCATCCGTAAAATTGCACTCGCGCCGGAAATAGTCGCATTCCGGCTTGGTGAACTCTTTTTTGAGGTTCATGCGGTTTACCCCTTCCGCTTGATCTTAACTCCCTTGGTCTTACCGTTTTTCTTCTTCCGTACCGCTACGCTCGCCATTATACACACCTCCCGTGTTATCTCCGGCGACATAATTTGCATAACCACCGTTATCCCCGTTCTCCACGACTACCGTATCGAACTGGCTCCACTGCCATACGTGATAGATGTTCGTTGCCGCCAGCAGCAGAATAAGCACCAGTACAAGCGCTTTCATAAATTTCAGCTGACTTTTCAGCAGCGACAGTACATCACCTGCCAGAATTTCGTTTTTCTCGTTCATGGTATCCTCCCTCTTGGGTATGTTATACCGTCTTGTTTTTAACCGTACAGATGTGCACGGTCGTTGATAACGAGCACACGCATCAGCTCTTCAGTAAGACCCAGCTTGCCGTTTTCATCGCCCTGCAAAAAGCCCTTGTTCACAAGCCGCTGCACCGTGTCTTTCGCCCATGTCGGGCAGTCCTGCACGCGGTCATAAACCTTTGCGTTTGCTTTTTTGATTTCTTCCTGCGCGATTTTGCGCGTCTGCGCTTCCGTCATATCTTCAACCTCTTTCTCTGTCAGCATGGTTTTGAATTTCTGCCACAACTGCGGATTGCGTACCCACGGTTCGGGGCATTCCTTATGCGTCACATCATAGTGACGGCACACGCGCGATACCGGCACATGGTACTTTGCCATCAGCTCACGGGTCAGCTTTGCGGCGCGCTTCATGGTTTCCTCCGGGATAACGTACACGCCGTTTCGGATAACGCTACACATTTCAATTCCAATAGAATTTGCGTTGCGGCAGTCGTTGTAGTAACTGCCGCCGCGTTCCCTGCCGCAATGCCACGCCGTGTCGCTGTCCTTTACGCTCTGGTAAATCTCGTTCGGGTCTACAAAGTAGTGAGCCGACGCTTCCACTACTTCGCGTGCGAAATAATCCGCGTTATTCTGCGCGGTATCGCCGTTGTTCGCGGTAAAGTGCAGGCAAATCCAGTTGATCGGGAACTCTCTGCCCTTGCGGTAGTTACTGGGATTACAGCCCTTAAAAGTGATTTTCATTTTTCCTCATCTCCGATTTTGTCCACCGCGTCCTTTGCGGCAGAAAGTGCCTTTTGCAGCCACGCCGGAACGGGTGCACCGAGGGAAACCGCGTTCTCCACGATACTGCCGAGTTCCGTCAGCGTGTACCATACGACAACGAGAGGGCAGAACAGCACAGTGTATTCAAACGGCAGTGTGACCATGGGCAGATGCCCCACAATCGTTCCGACAAGCAAATCTGCACCGCCTGCAACCGCTACAATAGCAATCTGTGCAACCTTGCGCGTAATGCCCTTCCATGCAATCTTTTTGTTCCATGCACCCGCCTGCATTGCCGCCGCCGTGCCCGTCAGGTAGTCCGCCGCCATCGCGACAACAAACAGCACTACAAGCCAACCGAACCACCCCCACAGGGCGGTAAGGACGGCAACGCAAGCGGTAACAGCCGTCTTAAAATTGTTTACATTATCCATGCTTTTCTCTCTTTCTGTTGTACTTCTGCGTGAGATACAGCTCCGTAATCCTGCATTTGCGCACCGCCTCGCGGATTTCTGCAAAGTCCTCACGCTGTCTGATGTGCTTCGGAAAAAACTCATCGACGATCATGTTCGGTGCAGCGGTGTTTTCTGCGCCCTTCATGCTACACCTCCTGCTTCAGCATTTCGGTCAGCGTGTTGTACTCGCTTTCGGTGAGCTTGCCTGCTGCAAAAAAGATGTCGATCTTGTCTGCAAGGCCGTCGGTCTGGTTCTTCTCGATCATGCGCTTCAAAGTACGAAATAACATTGTGTTTGCTCCTTTCATTCGTTGAGACCCAGTTCAAGCAGGGTCAGTCTGTATTCGTGGTCTACGATCATAGCGTTTGTGTCGTCCTCTGCGGTTGGCTCAGGTTTAGGCAACGCCGCCTTATCCGCCTCGATTTCCTCAGCAGTGCGCTCGACCAGAACGCCGTCTACGAGCTTATAGCGCGGAACCGCACCGTCGTAGAGCGGCTTTGCGCAATAGTGGCTTTGCGCGAGCGAAAATCTATCGCCGCTGCCTTCATCAATTTTTATCCAACCGGTGAGATCAGCCGGGAGGGAATACTCTCCTTCCAACCGCAGCACACGGCTTTCACTGTCCAGAAGGACGTAAACACGGGATTTAGGGTTCATGGTGTGTCACCTCCTTATAGGTCGGCGGAAATAAAGGCATATCCAGCGGGTGCGTTATCAGAACGCTGCAAGAAACAGTAATAGCCTTGATCGGTTGCGTTAAAAGACACGAGAATAGCTGCTTTTGTTCTACCAACATCTAAAGGTGATATAGCTGTTACAAAAAATGCAGTAGTTCCACCAGAAATAGATCGTGCGATAACTCGATAGTTACTTACATCGTTAAAATTGATTGCTGGTACTGTACGTTTCCTTGCATAAGGGAGAATGAATACTGCACTTGTAGCACCAGAAGGAACAAACGTAGAGTTTGTGATTGCGGGTGTATCTGCACTCTCAACCTTCTCTGCATAGTACGTGCACCTTCTCAGCTGCTCCCCGAAATCAGGGATTTCATTCAGAACCCAAACGCCGTTTTCCTGGTGGGCTAAGGTTTGGGTGGTGCCAAGTTCGAGCTTGGCGGCGAGAAGCTTGATTTTGCAACCCTTTGGAATATACATTTGCGCAGGGATTTCCAGATTGGTTGGCGCTGATATGCTGCCAGATGCTACACACAATTTGCTAACATCACCAGACATGATTGCTTGCGCATAATAGTTTCCGGGGATTGTGTAGCCGAGGCCTCCAGGAGCGCCGGATTGCTCTAAAATGGTATACATCACAGACCAGGTGAGGGTATTCCCAGCCAACTCTCGCAGCAAATCACTTTCAAAAAATTGCACAAGTGTAAGTGCATTGGCGGTTGCATCGAGTATCAATCCGTCCGACCCCGCCGAAATTACCCCGATGTCCAGTTGCATTTTCCACCTATCCACCGTATAACCAGCCGCCGTATACTCCGTCTTCCCCCTCTGGTTCACCGGTCTGCCGAAGTACCAGTTGTCGAGCAGGTTGGGGTTTGTGATGTATTTGACGGCATCAGAAATCAGCGTTGAATCCTCAGCGCTAACCGGAATGGTATCGCCTCGGATTTCGAGCTTCTTCCTCAGTTCAGCAAGCGTAGATGCACCGGAGATAAGTTGCGCTGCTCTCAGCGCTGCGTCGATTTCCTCGCCGCTAAACTGTGATGTATAAGTATCAGGCATTACACAACCACCTTTCTTGTGAATTTCTCATTAAAACCTTTGCCGTCACGGGTGACAAAGCGTCCGGCAGAGCTTGCACGGTATACACGGTAATAGATGAGCACGCAGCCGGGCGCACCGTCGCCGCCGGAAGAGCCGGAACCACCGCTGCCGCCTTTTCCCAAAAGAGAAATACTTTCACCGTGATCCCATGTCATAGACATATTGGTTGCTCCTGTGCCGCCCCCGCCGCCTCCTCCGTTTCCGCCGTTTCCACCAGAACCATACGAGGTTTGAATTTTTGGGGGTGCTGCATTTGCACCTGCGCCACCGTCGCCGGTCGTATAATAGCGTATATTATCTCCTTCGAGCGACGCTAAACCATTGCCACCATTTCGACCGACCGCAGCGCCTCCACCAGTACCGCCGTAGCACCACGCATTTTGATTTCGAGTAATATTTCGGTCTGCCTCGCCGCAGTACCATACAATTCCGTCTTGGTCTATAATATTGAATTCATCAATATCAAGCGGAGAACTAACTTGCGTTATTTTTCCGCCAGACCCTTTTCCTCCACTCACGCCATCCACACCATCTACGCAATATTTAAGTCCTGATATTGGATCTATATATCCGTTGTTTGTCGGTTGTGACCCGTTTGCAGAAGAAAAATCTCCGAATATTGTATTGCCTCCCAGCATTCCACTTGCACTATCCTGCGATGCTCCCAAACCGCCAGACCCAATTGTGCAAGCAATCTGCATTCCCGGAACTAATTTTAATTCAGTAATAAATACATTTCCGCGTTCTCCTTTTCGACCCGCCTCTCCACCGTTTCCTCCATAAGCGGCAGAATACCATAAAATGGTTCCTGAACTGCTTCGAATTGGTGTGTAATGTCCACTTCTTGATTGATTATTTCCGTCCTCGCCGTTCTTACCCTTTGTACCTCCCTGCCCTCCACCAATCAGCACAATTCGCGCTGAGGTCACGTTTTCCGGCACAGTCCAAGTGCCGTTCTGCGTCAGAACTTCCACCGTGTCGTAGTATTCCTGCTCGCCTACATCCGTAGGTCTATACCCTACGAGCACGCTTTCCTGCGATGCCAGTTTGCTGGACAACGTAATATCCGAGCTTTCAATACAGCCCGTTACCGTGCCGCCGTAGGGGTGTGCAATCTTCACTACATCACCGGGGGTTTCACGCTTGGTTGCGATTTTGTAATTGATACGTTCGTTGTGGCTGTAATACTCGGCAAGGCGTTCTGCGACTGCCGTTGCGTTTACAAGGGATACAAGCGTTGCGTTTTCGACCTTAACCGTGTTATCCGACTGCGTTACCAAATCGCGAGTTTTCGGCTTTATCTGCTCGACAACCTGACGGGTAACGTGCGTGTATTTCTTGCCCGTCAAAGTGCCCGAACCTGCGGATACGGTTGCCCAGTTTGCGCCGGACGCAAGGATACTGAAGCCTGTTGCTGCGAGGTCATAGCACGGCTCACTGAACGTGATTTTGTCGCCTGCCGACGTTGTGCCCTTGAAAAGCTCTGTCGTTTCTGTTGCGCTCTGCGAATAGGCGTGTTCGGTTACGATTACCTCGGTAACAGGCGTTGCGTAATCAACCGTACCGCTTGCGTAGATTTCGCCTGCGTCGATTGCGCTTGCTTCGCCGCTCCACAGACCTTCAATGCGAATTGCACCGTCAAAGTCAACCTTGAACGTTGCACCAATCGCGAAAAGCACCTGCGTGAGGTTTTCACGCCGTGTTGCGATAGGAAGCCAACCGTAGAGCTTGATGTTCTGCAAGTTCGTTTTGACGTAAACCGTCAGCGGACTGCAAATGTCCTCGCAGACTTCCTTTACCGTCTCGCCTGTGTAAATGCCGCCGTCATGGTAGGTCTCATCAAGCAGACCGACAGTCGAAGTGCAGGCGAAATGATAGGTGTTGATGGACGTTCGACTGACCTTCTGCACATAGTAGATTCCCATTTGTTCATCATCATGGAAGAAGGTCAAAGGCGTGTTGCGGATGAAATCGGTGAGGGTGGTATCCTCGCTGTCGATGTCAAAGCCGAATGTGTCAATTTCCTGCGACGCAGCAATCAGGGAACGCGCTTGATACAAGTTCCCCGATGTAACGTCTGTCGCCGAAAATTCTTTGTCCAGGTAAATGATTTTGTTTGTTCCCATGTGTCACGTCCTCTGCGGTGCCATCGCGATAAACTGGAAGGTCAGACCGTTCCAGTACGACTCTTTGTCTGTCTTTACGATAAGATTGTCCTGTCCGGAGGTCACGTAGGCGTTAAACGTGAGCGTTTTCTGCCCGTAAGGTAAAACTACCTTGTGGCTGTCCTCCGGTGCGCTCAGGACTTCATACAGCGCGTCGTAGTCGGCATATTTACCGACTACGGGCTGAATTGTCATCTCATAGTTATAAAACGTGCCGATAATATCGCGTATCATGCGGCCACTTAAAGCACGTTCCGCGTTCTCGCCATCAAGTACTTGAAAACTGCGCTTCAAGCCGGTGACAAAAACGTTATAGTTTTTTCCGTCTACAGAAAGTAACATTTATGCACCACCTGTCACAAGGTTTACGCCGCGGCGGCGTGTTTCGTTGCTGTTATACGCATTGGTAATGCGCGCGAACTTCGTACCGTCAATATACAGATTGATCGGCGCGTTGTTATTGCCCGTACCGCCGCGCGCGTCCAGAGCTTTATTGAAAGCGTCGATCATGGTAGACAACGGAGTTTCGACGTTCACGCCGCTCCTCTGGTCGCCCAGCAGCGCAAGAAACTGATTGTTCGGCGAGATTACCGCGCCGTTTGCCAGTGCCGGAACGTTCAGCGTCGGCATAGAAGCGTTAAGCGCAAAGGTGCTTGTTCCAGAGAACGCGCCGATAAGCGAGGAAATGCCGCTGCCGATACCGTTTCCGACCTTTCCGATGAGGCCAATAACATATGCGAGCGCGTCGCCAAGCGCGGTAATCGCCTGCGTTGCGAGCTCGATTGCACCGATTACCGCAGAGCCGATAAAGCTGATGATCGGCTTTACAACCGCCCAAATCTGCTGTAATACGGGGGCGAGCGCTTCGCATACCTTTGCAATGGCCTGCAATGCCGCCGTGAGCAGGTCAAGCACCGCCGGGGCAGCCTTTTCGATAGTCCACTTGCCGAGCGGTAGGAGGACGTTCTCATACGCCCACGACAGGCCGTTCATGATAATATCTACAAGCGGTTCAATCGCCGCCCACAGATTGCGGAACGCCGTCATTAGCGGTTCAAAGTTGAGTCCGCTTGCCCAGTTCGCCGTGGCCTGCGACATTCTGTCAATGCCTGCAAGCACATCGTCAATGATTTTAAGGATGCTTGTCCAAATCGCGACGCCGTTACCGTTGTACTCCCATGCGGATTGCAGGTTTTCAGCAATGGACTTAATCGCGGTGATAATGTTCGTGATGATCGAGAGGATGTGCGCAAAGATACTTTGTCCCAGTCCGCCCTGCGTCCACGCCGTGATAAACGCCTGTCCGATGGAGTTAATAAGGTTCACGACCGCCGTAATCATCTGCATCAGCGCGCTCAACAGTCGCTCGCCTGCATTGCCGTCGTTCCACGCAGTGATAAAAGCCTGTCCGATTGCCGTAACAGCTTGAACAACGGTATTGATGAGGTTCATAATGCTTTGCAGCATTTGCTCTCCTACGTTGCCGGTATTCCATGCGTTCGTAAACGCGGTTGCAATCGAGGCAATCAGCTCGAGTATCATTTGCAGCAGGAATTGCAGATTGTTCAGTGTTTCAACGCCCGTTCCATTGTTCCAGACGTTCATAAACGACTGACCGATAGACGTTACCATGTCTCTCAGCGCAGAAAGAGCTTTCTTTGCGCTGTCAATGGTCTGCTGTCCGTACTGCGCCCACGATTCCTGAAACGTTTTCCAGAAATCCGTGATCCACTGCGGCATCTGGTTTTCCGCCGCGGAAAAATCGGTATCAAACTTCGGCGCGCTCGGGTCCTCGGTCTTGTTCGTGAGCTTCTGCACTGTATCAAACGACGCAAGAGCCTTTTCAGCTTTCTTTGTCGCCTTTGTGGTGTCGTTTGTTGCGTCTACCTGTTCCTCAAGCGCTTTAGCGTTGTCCTGCGCTTTCTGCGCCGTCGTTCCGAACACCGAGGCGGTAAACTGTGCCATCTGCGCCGTTACCTGTGCAAGCGCCTGCATTAACTTGTTCAGCCATGGCAAAATCGCCTCGTAGATCGGCTGAAAAGCCGTTAACAGATTGCTTTTTACTTGACCGAAAGACTTTGCAAACGTCTTGTTGGCAAGAAGTGCGCTGCCCAGACGGTTTGTCAATGCCGTCAGCGCTTTGGAAATCAAATTGAAAAAGAGCGCACCGGCAACAATGGATTTCAGGCGAGTACCGAAAGAATGAACGACGTTACCTGCCTTTTTCATCGAATTCGCTGAAGACTTGCCGAAGCTCGAAAACTTTGCTTTGAGTTTGTCTACTGCCTTGCCGAGAGCGTTTCCGATGGAGTCTTTGAGCTTGCCGAACGTTGTTTTAACACCGTTACCGAGCTCAGAAAGCGCGCGCTTAACCTTCGCAAATTTCGAGGTTGTCTGATTTGCGAAATCGCCCATTGCAGCTTTGGCCTGCGCAAACCCTGCCTGCATGGTCTCAAGTTTCGCCTGCTCATTGCTGAGACTGGATGCGATGTTCTGCCCTTCAGGGCTCATACGCGACGCTTCGGAAGCCTCTGCAAGTTGCTGCTTGAGCATTGCCGCCTTGTCGTCTGCGTTTCGCAGCGCTTCGGCGAGCTTGTCGGACTCAGCTACAAGGTTGTTCAGTTTTTGCGCCGACTCCGAAAATTCCTCCTGCGGAATTTCGCCCGTTGCCGCCTGCTTGAGTTTTGTATTATAGTCAGCCTGTGCCTTGACGATTTCCGCGTTAACTTCCTCAAGTCGCCCGGATAACCGTTCTGCCTCTTTGGATGTAGCGGCAAGGTCGGCTTTCATCTTCAAGCCTTTCGTACCGCCAGCGGCGACCTTTTTCCACTGCGCGGCGAGCTTGTTCACCTTCGCGGTTTGCTTGTCGATGGCGGCTGACTGCTTTTCAATGTCTTTCGACATCTGTTCAAGCTGTTTCTTTGCCTGCTCGTCACTGATTGTTGCTTCAATTCGGATAGAGCCGTCCGCCATTTATTCACCGCCTTTCTATTTGATCTGCGCCCAGAATGCGTCTACTACTTCCTTCTCTTCCTCAGAAAGTGCAGGCGTGGGCGTAAGATTACGTTTGAGTCGTTCGTAGTCCTGCCGCTGCTTGCCCTTCATCTTGCTTGTGTCCGTGCCTCTGATCTGGATTGCATGAGAGATAGCAGAGTCCTCGTCAAGGCTTTCCATCATCGCCATAAATTCAAACCAGTGCAAATTGATCTTGTGCAGTTCAATCCCGAACGTCTGCCGGAACGACGCATACAGCCGTGCGGCGTCATAGTCGAACCACAGCAGCCGTTTACCGCCCGGTTCGATTTCTTTGTCGTCCCCGCATTGAATGAACCACTGTAGGCCTTCTATAGCCACGTCAAGGGGCGGCATCCCTGCTCCGAAAAGCAGGGACAGCGCCACCATTACGCGGTCATTCTCGTTCAGCTCCGGGTCATCGAGCGCAAGGGAAATCTGAATGCCGATGCGGTAATCCGTGCGGATGAGATAGCCCTTGTAATCGCTCGGCAGGCGGTCGAGCAGCATGTTAAACACTGCCGACACGCTCCGAACTGTACTTGTTCATGTTCGCTACGCGCTTCTGTGCGTGCGCGTCTACGATCGGGACGAGCTGAGAAAAAAAGTCTAAGAACTGGTCAGAGGACGGAAGCACCGCGCCGAAAACCTTCTTGCAGGTATTCTCGCCGATGAGCGCGTCCGTTTTGTCGCGAATTTCCTTGTCAAATTCAACAACGGCGTCAATCGCGCCCATAACGTCGTCGTCCTTTGCGGAAATGGCATCTGCCTTATCCTTGAGCTCGTTCAGCAGTTTGAAAAAGCCCTGAATAAAGCTGTCGTCCGAGAGGGGAAGCGAAATTGTTTCCCCTGCATCGTTTACCTCGATGATCTGAACGCCACTGTTTACGCGGATACTTTCCATTTCTTATTTCCTCCTTAAACTGCTACGTCAGCAGTGAATACCGGCGCGCCATCGGTGATCTTTACGGTACCGGGGATGGGGTCGCCGACATAGTTGATCGTGAATTCCTGCGTCGGGGTTGCGTCGCCATCGCCGCCGTAGCTGTCGAGTTGAATAGCGACCTCCTGCACCTCTGCAACGTAAGTTGCGCTAGCGCCATCTCCGGTAACGTCCCACAGGTCGACATTCAGCATCCATGCGTGCGCATCGGCCAGAATTGCGCGTGCGCGGCGCTTCTTGGTGATGAACGTGTATACCGGGTCGCCCTTTGTGCACTGCTGCGATACGGACATATTCGGCTGATAGCCGGTCAGCTCCGTAGTCGCAGAGGACGAAATAATATCCTGCTCAGTCTCGGTCTGTGCGCCGAAATCAATAGCAGCACTCGTTACGTTCTTGCCTACGCGCGCCCAATTTGCGGCGGAATACTCGCCCATCTTGTCGGAAGTATCCAGAAAGTGTGCGATAAGGGAACGTTTTACCTTTTCAGTAGTTGCCATTTGTTACACCTCTACTTCATATTTCATGGTCATGAGAATTTGATAATCCTCGGTTAAATCTTCATAGCGTGCTACAAGAGCCGCCGGAGTAATGCGCTCGACATCCGTTACCGTCATGCCCTCCCCCAGTTCGGGGGGGTGTTCTTCTGCCCATGCGCCCACTTCATTCAGCAGCGTTTCCGCATCGAGACGTTCGCCGCTGCTTGTCGGCAGAGCACGGTACATAATGCCGAATTGGTATTGCGCGGAATAACTTCCATCCACGTACTGAGCTGTTTTGAAAGCGCCTGAAACAGATGTGAGCATCATTCCAGAGTGCTCAGGGGGAAGATATTCAAACTCGATATCAGGGACATGCCCTTGTAGCCATAAAAGAACGGCGCGTGAGACTGTATCTTGCTCACGCACCGTTAATACATTTACCTTTTCAGCCATCGCCCAGTATCTTTCGCACTCCTTCCCTCCAGTGTTCCTCGTTCACCGCGCGGCTTGCCTCAAACCAGTGCGATTGTGCGTGTTTGTGCATCGCCTTACTGTATTTAAGGTCGCGCTCGGTCAACACCTTACGCACGCCCTTAGGCGCGAACGTGCTTCCTGTAGCCGGGTCAATCATCACCTTGCCGTAATACTGAAAACGTGCATACGGCGAGGCATACACGATGGTATGCCCATGCCGCTGTACGTTCATTGCCAGTACACCGGTTCGCGCCGGAACAAACGGGTCGGTGTCCTTGATGATCTCCTCAACAAGCCACGCGTTCGCCTTTTCCACGCGCCTATCAAGCACGTTGTTGGGCAGGTGCAGCTTCATAGAGTAGCGTATCATCGGCCGCCCACCTCCAAATGCTGCAATCCGCCGTAATCATACAGAGAGACGCTTGTAACGCGGTATGTCTCGTACTTCTCACGGCATTTCTGGTAACTGCCTGCATCCGGCACATCGCCGCGCGCAAAATAGTCCTTTTCAGGGCTGATGATCTGCGTAAACGGTAAAGGGATATGCAGCGTTACACTGTCTGCGCTGTTCTGTGCGGTTTTCGTTACGCTCGTGCCTCTGGTGCTTTCAAGCAAAACGCCCGTCAGAACAGTTCGGCCAGACGGCTGAAACAACGTTACAGTGTGGGGCAGTCGCATCCGCAGCACCTCCCACCTCGGTACAGCATTCCGGTATTTGCAAGATACATTTCCGCAGCAGCTTTGAGCTGTGCCTTTGCCTCCTGCATTGCCTCCGTGCCGCTGCGATAGCTTACAGACCAAGAGCCAACGCTCTCGCTCTGTTTCTCCTGCTCGGCAGATGCCGCGCGAGTTTGGAGCGTATCAATCACTTGATACTGCTCCGCGACCGCACAGCACGCCATCTTTGCAGGCTCGCTATCGTCAATTCTTCCGCGCGTAAGATAGGTAAGATATGCTACTGCGCGGCTTTCAAGGCGCGGAAACTCATCCTCGGCAATCTGGTTGCCGAGGTACGTATCCTTGTAATATGCATAATCTACCATTTGCGTTTGCTCCTTACGAAAGGGTTACGGATGCGGTGCCGCTCTTGCTTGCGTCCTGCTTCGACTCAGCAGTTACCGTGAGGCTCGATGCAGTCTCCGCCTTGTCAACGGTCAGCAGGCCGTCTTCGGTGATCTTGGTGTTAGCCTTTGCGCCGCCGGAAACACTCCACGATACGCTGTCGGAAACAATGCCGTTGCCGGTTACAGTCGCAGTAAACAGCTTGGAACCGCCCGCCGCAAGGCTTGCAGTCGCCGGAGTTACCTTTACAGTGGAAACAGTGCCGCCGTTGCCGTAAACGGAGAACGGGAACGGGTTTTCCATGTCCGCATTAAATGCAGTTACCGGGTTTGCGATCTCCCAGCCGAGGCGCATAACCGCGCGCAGCGCAACCATGTCATTCTGCATGAGGTTGTACTGGATTGCCTTGGTAGACGGGTCCTGAATAACGCCCTCGGTGAAAATCTTGAACGTGATGTCCTGACGGATGGCGTAAACGAGCTGCGACCAGTCGCCGACAATCATCTTTGCGAGCGTCGGGTCAAACGCGCCGTTATTCGGGAAATACATATCCATGCCGTCCAGAGCGTAGCGAGACGCGCCCTGCATGTCAGTCTTAAAAATCGGCTGACCGGTGGTATCTACCAGACCGCGCAGCTTGCCGCGCATCTGTACGGCGGATACAACGCCGTTCGGGCTGTAGCCGTCCAGTTCAACCTTTGCGATCAGGCCGTTCTCTCCCATGATGTCGCCGAAAGTGTCGGTAGAGGTCGGAACGCCGTTGCCTGCTGCAATCGCAGACGGGACAACGCCATCACGCCACGTGGTCGGCTTGTCAGCGCCGAACAGGATTGCGGCGTCAATCTTCTTGCCGAACGCCTCGACCAGACGCGGACGGACTTCACCCCAGATGTCGTAATCGGAGTCATCGAGCACCGCCTCCGGGATGGGGACGATTACCGCGATTTCCTCGGCGTAAAGCTTCTTCTTGTCCCATGCCATCTTGGTAGTCTGCTTGTACGCTGCGGAGTCAGCCGCGCCAGTGCCGGAAACCTCGCCGTTTACCCAGTAAGCGGTCGGCAGCATATCCAGAACGTTCATGGTCTGGGTCTTGCTGGTCATGTTCGGCAGGCGGCGAGCCATACGCAGCACTGCCGACTCTGCAACAGCGCCCTGAAGGATTTCACGAGTTACCGGCTCCGGGATGAGGCCGGAAAGGGAATTGCGGTCAATTACGTTATTTGCCATTGTTAAAAGCTCCTTTTCTTACTTGATCGCCCCACGAATAAGCGCGTTCATCGCTGCATTGGGGGCGTTTTTCTGGTTGCCATCGCCAACAGGCGCAGTCCAATCAAACGAGGTTCGCGGCCGACGTTCCTGCGCGATTGCATCCACAGCCTGTTCAAAGGTGGTCTTGTCATCTACCATCTTCGCAGCCTTGAACGCGATAAATTCCGCCTCGTCGCCGGTAAACCCCTTGGACGAAACGTATTTTTCATGCTCAAGCTGTTCGATCTTCGCGTTCGCCGTCGAAAGGTTGCTTACTGCGGTGTCGCGCTCCTTGGTGATGTTGTTCATTCTGTCCTGCTCGGTCTGCTGACTGTCTTTCCACGTGCGGAATGCGTTCAGCTCTTCCTCGCTGGGCATCTTCTTCCGTTCACGGTCAAGGCGAGACTGGATCATCTTGTCTACATCTGCCTGTGTAAACGTCTTTTCCTGCTGTGCAGCAGTGTTGTTCTCCGCGCTCTGCGCGTTGGTGTTGGGAGTGTTGTTCTCCATGGTAATCTCCTTGTTTAACGTCCTGTCGGACAATTTGGCAATAAAAAAGCACCGTGTTTCCACGATGCCAATTATTCAATTACTTTCATGCGGTTGGTCTGCGTCGGCAGGCTCGCCGCCCGGCTGAATTCGCGATATTCTTTCTTCAATCGGCGAATGCGGATGCCTGTTTGCTCTTCCTTACCCGTCATTCCTGCGGCGTTGTACGCGGCTCTGCGGCGCTCCAGTTTGCGCACTGTGCGTTCTATCTTGCGCTGCATTTGCGTTGCTTCATAGGCGCTGTACGTGCGCCCCTCGAACTCCACAGGCGGTGGGTCGATGTTCGCAAGCTCGTCGTCTGTGTAGACGCGCTCAGAAACGCCCTCTAAAAACGCATGCCGATGATGCCTACAGTTAGCGCCCTCCAGACCGTCAACAGCACCCAATCCACAAACCTTGTAAATATTCGGGTATTTGCTGCCGTCTTTCGTGCTGTAAACCTTGCCTTGCCATGCCTTGTGGTTCTTCCATCCTGTGCCTTTATCACGCGCGCCGCGATGGGCGGTGATTTCGTACAGGTCAGTTTCCAGTGTTTCCGCAGCTGTTTCCGTATATTTCGAGGTGAGCTGATTTAGCCCCGTGAAAATAGCTCTGCGCGCTGCAACGTCTGCACGGTCTCTATGCCCTGTCGCATAGTCGATCGTGTATATGCCGCTGTCTGCCAGCTCTCTAACTGCATCCTCAAGTGACTGCTGCAACGTAAACGCGCCGGACTGCATTTTCACTTCTGCTTTGTCAAGGGCGGCTTGATACGCCTTTGCAATCGACTGAAATGTAACCTTTCCGTTTGTTTGCAGTGCAAAACCGAGAGAGCGTGTAATGTTGCGGTATCCGTCAAGCGTCTGTGACTGTATCTGCGCGATATCCGCAGCCGTCATCCAGAAAAGCGGTTCAGCAATGCTCGCCTTGCTTGCAAGCTCGTTGTAATACTTCTGGTTGTATTCAACAACACGGTCAAGTGCTTCCTGCACCTGAGGCAGTGTTTCCTTGCTGTGCTTCGCTATCATTTTCTCGATGGTCTCCATGTCGAGGCCTTGCGCACGCAGAGCGCGGATATTGTTCATGGCAGCCTCGTTCAGTTCGCCGGTCAGCTTAAAGCGTGAACATATCTCGCGCAAGATGTCCTTTTCGAGCTCTCGCATTGCAATCGCAATCGGTTCGGGCGCTGCGTCGAGGTATTCCGGTGTGATTGGATACTTCATTCAATCTCATCTTCCCCCTCGTCTGTCATATCCTGCGCTTTAGGCAGCATTTTCTTTGCCGTCTCATCATCTTCGTTGAGCCACTTAGCGCGGAATTCCCAGTCGTTCATAATTCCTGCGTTAAGCAGCTGCATGTCTCGCGTGAAGTCCGTGCTCTTATCCTCGATGATGCTGTCGTCAAAGTCAATGCTGATTTCCACATCTTCATTCAGCCCGGCGTTCATTGCATCATTTCCGAGTCGCAGAATAATGCGACACAGCTCCACAAGTGCCTGCTCAAGGATGATTTCATGCTTCTTGATCGTGCGGAACATGGTGCTGTTTTCGCTGATTACCTGCGTGGCGGTTGCAACGCTTGCGCCGTCGAAGTGATAATAGCTCTCGCCGAAACCTGTCTTGGTTGACAGTAGGTTCAGCTGATCTTGAATGCCTCGGTTGTGCTCGCCGGTTCTCAGCGTCATATCAATCGGCTGAATGATATTGCCATCCTGCGTATCCTCCGGCAGCACATAATATGCGAGCTCGTCCGGGTCGAATACCGGCTCGCCGTCAAGGTAGTTCGTCGCAGCCGGCTTTACCATGATGCGCTTTTTACCGAGCAGGAACTCGTTTACATAGCTGTCATATGCGATATCAACGCCTTTCAGAACGTCAATCGCGTTTGCATAGACCGGAATTCCGAGCGGAATGTAATAGTCAAAGTTGTTCGCGATGTTCAAACGATCAATCACAAACTGCCGTTTGTTCGAACCAGTATGCACAACAGGAGGGATTTTCTCAAACCCCGGCACGTTCGCAAGGCTATCTTCATTCAAACTTTCATTTGTGATTTTGAAAATGCGGTTTTCGATGTCGTAAAAGCCGATTTCATTTCGTTTGTGGATTTGCAGATAGCAGTAATCCTCGCCTTTCACGGTGGTTCTGCTGTCGAACGCACATTCCATGATAACGCCGTTCTGCCATGCCAGAGGGAAAATGTGTTCTACAGTCACATAATCAATCTGAATGCCGTTTGCTGCGCCCGCAATAGGCTGTTCGCCGTCCGACACTGCACCGACAACACGCGGAATGTATGCGACCGTACCCAGTGCAGACTTCATTTCCTGCATCTCGTTCGCCTTTACCTCGAAGTTGTTCTCTTCAAAGATGCGGTCGACGAACGCCTGTTCTTTCTCGCCCTCCAAGGTGATATTCACCTTTTCGTTCATGAGCAGGTTCGCCCAGTCCTCGGCTAACTTCTTCGCCATACCGAGCGTATATCGCTTGCAATGCACGGTTCGGCCGCAGTTCCGCACCTTGTAATGGTGGAATGACTTCACATCACCCACATACCAGCTGCGCCACTCCGCAACCTTACCGTAAAACTCGGGGGCGATTGTGTTATAGCCGAGCTCTTTCAGTTTTTCAATGATCGTCAAGCAATCACTCCCATTCTTCTGTAAACGCGCTCAAGGGCGTATCTCGTGGCGTCAATCAGATGGTTCTTTTCATCTGGATAGCCGCTGATGATCTCGCCGTCCTTGTCGCGCTCATACTCATAGTTCACAAACTCATCATAGGCGTGCGGCGTTCGCTTGCGGTCGATGACAAGTGTCCTGCGCTGTAGCCACTTCATGCCGTACTCGACGCTGCCGGGACCCTTCACGGCCTCTTTGGCAGGCAGTCGCATAGCGCGGTAGTCTGCAACGCTTTTTGGCTCTGCACTGTCGCAGGTGATAAACGTATCATTATAGCCGCGCTCCATGATAATACCGGCGCTTTCCTCGTTACTCAGCTTGTTTTTGTATATCTCATCGATAAAATACACCGTCTCACGCGCTCTGTCGTAGTGGACGCGGATAAAAGCGAACGGGTCGGGGAACCATCCCCAGTCAGCGCCTTGATAGATACGATCGAACGTTGCCACCTCATCATCTGTGATTTCTCGCAGTTCAAGGTTTTCAAAGACATTGCCACCCGTGCCAACCGGAATGCCGAGGTATTCATGCTGATACGCTCGTTCGTTCGTCAGTTTTAGGTGCTCCGCCTCATAAATAAACTGATCGCCTAACCACTCGCGCGGCGCTTCAAGGTACGTGCTGCGGTGGCAGAGACGGTCAGGGCGTTCTTCTAAACTGTCCTTGTTCGCCCAGTTGTCGCGGCTGATCGGAGGGTTATAACTCTCAAAGTTCCAATACTTATCACCGCCGCGCATTGTGGACTGCAAGATCGTTCGGATTTCCGCGCGTCCTGCGAACTGGTCTTTCTCCTCGAAATGCGTAACAGCAATATAACCAAACGGAACCTTGATTGACTTGATCTTCATCGGGTCATCAGCGCCGCGAAACATGATTTTCTGTCCGGTCGGGCGATATATCAGCTCCATCGGCGATACCTTTGCTTCCCAGTAGTCAGCCATACCCAGCTCACCAAGTGCCCATACATACTGTGCGTATACACTATCGCGGATGGTGTTTCCAACCTTGCGTAACACAAGCGCATGCGTTCCGGGGTTGTGGATAAGCAGCAGCGGAACGACAATCGACACAAACGACGATTTCAGCGAGCCACGGCCGCCGCTCTCATCGTAATGCGTGTGACCATGTGCAAACACATCGTGCGCAACGGCGTAAAATGCCGGTCCGATGATCTGCGAGAGCTTCACCTCAGACATCGATAATCACCTTCACGCCTTCGCTTTCGATTTTTTTCTCTACTGTGTCACGCTGTCCGAGGTACTGCTTGCCCAACCAGATAAGCATCTGGATGTTACCGCCACGAGCAGCGTTAAACTGCCAATGGCGCAAGCTGAGCTTCATTTCTGCTACGCCCTTATAGTATGCTTCGGTTACATCGTCGCGGTTACTGAACGTCGATCGTGAAAAGTCCAAAGCCTTTGCAATTTCTTCTTGTGTATTGCCCTCACTTGCAAGCTCTTGCACCGCTTTGAGGTCAATCACTTTCTTTTTCCGTCCCATGTGCTACCTCCTTTCTTTCCCCAAAAGAAAACCGGCTGAGAATCATTTCCCAACCGTTGGACTTTTGAGTTTTGGTGTTTAGGTCGAGGGCGAACGAGCGCCACGAGCGCCAGCAGCGCGACGGCCTACCGCAACACTGCGGCGGCGATTTCTGGTTCTGCCGAAATTGGCAAGCCTGCCGCTACCATAACCAGCACCCACGCTTTACACCTCCTCTCCGTCATTTTTGCTCATCTATGAGCCTGCCCAAGTATTCTTTTGAGCCTTTGCCGATACGCGCAAACCGCAAATTCTCGGTTTTAACCGGTCTTTTCACCGCTCGCGCGAATTCTTTTCCTTCGATATACTTCAAATCGCCGTCAAACTCCAGAGACTCCAAAAATTCCTCTTTCTACGTCTCCCAGCTCATCGAGGCACTCGCTTTCGAGCTGCTCTAATTCAATGTGATCATCTTTTGTTTCCTTAACTTCGTTGTCGTTCCAATATCCCATTACAGCTCACCCCTCCTGAATAACTCCAGTTCCGCCAGCGGGAACCATGTGATGATCTTTTCGTAATCCCTCGGGAAATTCTCCTTGATCGGCTTCAAGAACCGATAATCAATACCATCGAACGTTCTGCCGAACAGCTTATAGTCTACCGGCAGGCGAACACCGCTTGCATCACTTTCGCACTGCTTAACGGCGCGATGTTCTACCGGCTGGAGGCGTAACCCATGTATAACATCATTACCCCTGAGGACTACCGAGCAGCCGAGGCCGTTTTTATGGCCGATCCTCGCGCACTGTGCGAAAACGTTATCATTTCGGAGTGCGACTGCTCTCAGTGCCCGACGCGCGAGCTGTGCGAGGCTCTATGCGCTTATGATAACCGCTAAGCAACATCTAAGCAACATCTAAGCAACATCTAAGCAAAAGCACCTTCCCGAAGCCATCCCGGGGAGGTGCTTTTACTTATGACAATTGGAGGTGCAGCCACGCGGGATTGCACCGCGTATCAACTTTCGGCTGCATGTATACCCCTTTCGGGGTATGTGCGCTTGTCGCCGCGCGAACGTCGGGCTTTCACCGATGGTCTCCCAGCTTCTTTCATGCGGGCATGCTACAAAATAAGACAATATACCACGGAATGTATAAGAGAAGGAGTGTTTCACCTCTCTTTTGTTGATCTTGTTTTTTATCCGCATGTATGCAGCTTTTCGGCTCTCGCGATCCGTTGGCGTGCATCCGCCGTCCTCTCGTTCTGGGCTGTGCGCCGTCGCTCTCCGGCGTGTCACAATTACTATCGGTTTGTTTTCCGGCTGACTGGTTACAGCGGGGCGCGACCCCGGCGGCATCGCCTGCAAGCGTACCGCGCCCGCCGAGCTGTTGCAGCAGCCCCGGCAGGAGTTCGGAAACTGCCCGTCTTTCCGGGCTGTCAAGCATAGCCTTGCCTTGCTGGTGTCCGTCTTTCCGGGCTGTCAGAATAGGAGGCAGCCGTTCCGTAAGCTGCGCCGTTGCGTGTCTTTCCACGCCGTCAGATTATGGGCAGCCTGTCCGGCTGTCTTTTTTGCCCCGCCGCCCTCATGCAGGCTTTGGAGCATGTGCGGCATCTCTGCCGCGTTCCCTTGAACTGTATTCCCGGAAGTCGAATGGCCCGGCGCGTCCTCGTGCAGACGCGGCGGACAGGCTGAGACGGTTTCCCGCCTCATTAGGGAATGCCTTGGGCGAAAGGAAGTGTGAGCCCCGCCGGCCTCGTGCAGCCTTTGGAGCGTGTCCCCCGCCGAAGCAGGGGAGAGAATTAGGAGGACATAACCGGAATTTATCAACCCGTGAATGCCGTGGTTTTGCTCCCTTGGAGCTCTTCCACGATATCAGTATATCACATTATTGCGTATTGTGGGGTATTAACTTATCCACAGCATTCAGCGCCATTCTGTGCATATAGCCTTTCACGTGCGCCTCGCTGTAATGCAGCCGCCGTGCCGCCTGTGCCCACGTCGCGCCGTTCACGTACCGCTCAAGCAGGAGCGTTTGCAGCTCATTATCCCGCATTTCGCCCAGCACGCGCACAATCTCGCCGTATATCTCCGCGAGCTCTTTTTCCTTCTCTGCGATCTTCTCGCCCAATTCGATGTATGGATCCGCCTTGTTCCCCGTGCTCCCTTTTCCGCCCGGCGTGTCCCTTACCGGCGCGGTTGCGCCCGTTGCCCGTGCATAGGCGCGTTTCCGCGCCTCCTGCAAGGCTGTAATCGTTTTTTCCAGTGCGCGCCCGCGCATCAGCCATTCTTTCGACGTCATCGACTTTTTATCTCCTTGGTGCTTCCATCGTGCTTGAAAGCTATCCGTATGCGGTAGCTTTCTGTTCTTTTTGTGCACCTTTCGCCCGGCTCGCATCCCCTCGAATGCCGGTTAACTAATGCGTAGTGGCACGCCCACAGCTTCAGATTTTTATAGTTGCCGAGCGTCCGCCAGTAAGCGCAGTTCCGGCACGGCGTATCACCATAATAAGTAACGCCCGACTTCCTCGCAGTATCGATCATTCATTTTCTCCTCTCCGAGTTCTTTTCTGATTGCCCTTACCACCGCCTCCCACTTGTTCAATGTCTTCCCCTCCCTGTCCGTAATGCCATAGTGCCACACAAGGTAGCGCTTGATTTCTTTCAGATACTCTATCATTTCAGGGCTGTACATTATCCGTCCAGCCACCTGTTTTCCAGTGCACAGAAACCATATACCGCGCCACCGGTCAGAGCAATCCATAATACACCGAACAAGATGATAGCAATATTACCTTGTCTTATAGCAAGGTTTACAATCGCCTGTGGTTCTGTGTCCGTATAAAACCTGTTGTTGTCTGCAATCATATGATCTTTGATTTGCGTATGTATACTGCCAACCATATTTGCGTCCACAACTTCGTAATAATGCCGCACAAGTTTACTGTCATAGATTGTATCGCCCTGTTGGTGCGCTGTAACGGAAAACTTATCCGCCGGGAACGATACGCCCATGAATGTAAATGTTTCTGTGCTTTCTTCCTTCCGGTCAATCTCGTCCCACGTCCAATACACCTCGGTGCGAGTGTATGTGTGCCCCTTTCCGTCCGTAGAGGTTACAACGCGCGTGTGCATGGTATATTGCTCCGTGATTTTGGTCAGCTGCGCATATTCGCCATCTAAATCATCAGCCGAAACGGGTTGTTCGGCAACCAGATTGCCGTAAGCGATGACATTCCCGAAATCGGTATCCAGCGCGTACTGAAACTGCTCATCGTCTGTGATCTGCGTTGCCGTGGTAAATTTCTCGTTTGTCTCAGCGATATGGTCACTGATTTTGCTACCGATCAGAAATCCCAGTGCCACCATAACAAACACGATTGCAACGCTGAACGCAATCTCACGAGGCTTAATCTCCATCGCTGTCACCGAACAGGTTCTGCGGAGCATCTTCCGGTGCGTCGTAGTCCGCATAGGTTGTGTCGATTGCCTGATAGTTCATTACGCGCAGCAGGAAACCAGTTGGGAAAGACCGTACCAGCTTGTTGTATGCCCGTACCTGCTGATTGTAGTTGTTGCGGTACTGTGCGATCTGGTTCTCGGTCAGCGCAAG
>ENA-UPXB01000267-UPXB01000267.1-human-gut-metagenome-genome-assembly--contig:-NODE-267-length-42433-cov-8.257036_pt1 | contig 42433 bp, 31 predicted proteins | sample MGYA00250055_ERZ773386 | MGnify/ENA primary metagenome ERZ773386 (study PRJEB29103, sample SAMN06111974) | human gut metagenome | biome: human gut; feature: ankylosing spondylitis patient; material... | reverse complement strand
TTGAGTTCAAAATATCGGATATTTGACAACAACTGAGCTATCGAACAAAACTTCGAACAACTGGCTTAATGGCATTGCCTTTTATTTCTTAGCCCTGCAGTAATGCAGGGTTTCGCTTTATTGTGATACTCACAATTGAGGACTTACGGATATACTATAATTGAATACCCTAAAACAACGAGAAAAGTGCCCCTCAAAAATCTGTTAAATATGGGGTATTTACCTAAATACAAATCACTATGAAACATGAATATCAATCAAAACAGTACAGCTCTTAAAGCTTGGGGTGATAAAATTTTGTTATTTTACATCTTCTTTTGTGTAATCTTCGTCAAAAATTTTTTAATCCTTTCAGGAGTATTCAATAATACTAACAGTTTATATCTGTCAAACTTGCTCTGGAAAACTGTATATTTATCTTGTATCATCGACCATTCATTATTTAAAAGTTCTTGATAAATGTTGTCCCGTTGTTTTGTTCTTTTAAATGGGTGAGCAAGTTGATGATTATATTGAGCCTCTCTCTCCACATCCAATTTAATAAAATCAAAATTGTCCTGAAAATTTTCCCACAGGTTCTGTGCTTTTTCTGTATTAACCAATATAATAGAATTTGACTCATCTGGATAAAAATCTAAATAATGTTCCTTACTGTCACAATCACCAATTGTAAAATCAGAAATTCTTTTTAAATTTGCATATTTACATTTGTAACAACTCTCTCTAAAGTCCAAACCTTGCATAAACAGATTAAAATACACATCCTGTTTTGTTCTTCTAATACGTGGCAAACCTCGCATCATCATCATCATCATCATATAAGAAGAAACTGATTTACCATTCGGATTTTTGTATCTAAACCGATAATCAATAACCCGACCTTGTTTTGTTTTCGAATCCATTTCTAATTGACGTTTTAACAAAGCCGGACTCGGTACCCCATGACATACAAGATCAATTGTATATAACCTTTCTCTTTTATTTATTGGAACAACCGCATATATTCCCGCAATCTGACAAGGTGTACCAGAAAATAACACCATTCTTCCATCGTCTAAAAAATCTAAAACTCGTTTATAAACATTCCCAATATAACTTTGCACATACTTTGAATTTTGAAGTTTTACTAACTCTCCAATGGAATCAACAATAAAATGCTTAACTGACAAATCTTCACTTACTGCAGCTCCAACAACCAATGCATCATATTCTTCTATCATATACTTGGCAATTCCGACAAAGGCTCCCCCCGATGCACTATTTAACAATAAGATATTGTCCTTCAAACGAATCAGGTAGCCTTTTTTTGATTCGACATGCACATTATCATCTTTCCCCGGGCAAATAGCATAACACTTGCCACAAATAATACACTTTTCAGCATTTATTTTAGGAAATACAAAACCTTCATCATCTGCCACCATAGTTATTGCATTTTTATTACATATATTCATGCAAGCGCAACAACCTGTACATTGGGTTTTAGTAATTTCTTCTATTGTCATAAATTTCATCTCACCTATGTATTTTTCCCTTTATATAATTTATCACATATGTTAATTCCTGCATATTGAAAATCTTCGCACCTACAACATATACAATCACTCCAACCAAAATTTGAAGAAGCAATAAAACAGGAGTTATAAGTGGTAATTTTCCGAAAAAATATACAAAACCACACATTACCAGTGACAGTAAAAATGATGGTAAATAATCAACAGTAATCTCTTTCAATGTATATGGAAAGTTCTTTATCGTGAAATAAGAAAAAATAATTGTTCCAACCAATGAAATAATCACATAACTCCATGCTATTAAAGAAACACTTCTAAAATAAAATGCCGCAATAATTATCAATATAATAGTCAAAACTGATGTTACTATTTCATGGAACAAATTAATACCACTCTTTCCTATCGCAAGTAATCCATTTTTTAAAATCGTATTAATCGATCTCGTCACATATACTAAACTAAGTATACGAAGATACGGAACACAAGGCATCCATTTTTTAGTCAAAAATAGCAATATAAAATTATCTGCAATACCAATCATCCCAAAAATAAGAGGTAATATTATAAAACTACTTACCCTTATAGACAATCTCATAAAATCCTTATTCTTGTTCAAATCATGCTGTTGCTCTGAAAATACCGGAAGAAGAACTTTTCCAACAGAATTGACAACATCATTAACAAGTAATTGAGGGAATCTTTTACCTTGATTATAATAAGCTAAATCAGATGTCGAAAATACTTTTCCAACAACCAATGTTCTTACATTATCTTTAAGTGTATCTACTGTAGTTGCTAAAAAAACTCGACTTCCATATCCCCACATTTCTTTAATACTTTCAATTGAACATTGAAATCTCGGTCTCCATTCAATAGCCCCAAATAGGATTATTGTTGTCATAATAACAGAAGTCAAATTTTGTAAAACCAAAGCCCATACGCCAGTTCCCAATAATGCCATAATTATTCCTATAATTCCAGAAATGAAAGCCCCTAGCGTAGCAATAAGACAACTTCTTTTAAACAATAATTTTTTTTGAATATATGCCTGTTGAATAGAATTTATAGCTGAAAATACTAATCTAATTCCCAAAATCCGCGTAATTAATGTCAAATCATCATTGGCATAAAATGAAGAGATAAATGGTGCACATAAAAACAAAACCAAATACAAAATACAGGAAATCAAAACGCTCACCCAGCATATTGAATCGAAATCTTGGTTTGTAGAATCTTTTTTCTGAACCAACGCAATTCCGAAACCACCGGCAACAAGTGCATCTCCTATTGCGACAAAAACATTTACAATTGCAAGCACTCCATAATCTTTTGGCGCAAGAATCCTAGCCAGTACAATTGACACAATTAAAGATACCATCTGTGCAGATATTCTTTCAGCAAACGACCAACCAATTCCTGAAACCACACTTTTTTTATTCATAGTATTTCCTCAACATTTCTCCAAGAATATCTCTAGATTCATCTACATAGGCTTTCATGTATTCATTGACCATATCATATGGAATAATAGCATTACAATTAGTTTTCGCATTCTCTTCTAAAATACGATTTCCACATTTTATATTTTCTAGAAAATCTTTTATTCTAGAAAATGTTCCATCATTTGAATCTGCTACCCATACCTGTTTATTAAAAATAAAACTAAAAATCATACCATGGAAGGAATTAGTAACTATATAGTCAGCATGTTCTATCAAATACAGCCATTGTGCAGGTCCAATACCAGAAAATTTTTTATATCCCCTTTCGTCTTTTTTAATCTTATCACTTATAATATATACAGGATATCCCGATTTCTGTGAAAGTTCTTTAACCTTTTTATCCATCAATTCATTTTTCTTAAATCCATAATATAGAATATAATGCTTTGGCACATCAATCGATTCCTGCATTTTTTTCCATTCATCTGCTGAAAGCAAAAATGTAGGATCGCAAACGAGTTTGATACCATTTATTCCAATTTCATTAAACGTTTTAATCGCCGTTTTTTCTCTGGCAAGAATACAATGATATCTGCTCACATTAGTTATTAACCATTGTTTATCTTTATCTGTAAGTTCAGTTAACCCGATACTTGCAGCGTATGCATTACACTTATCATTGTCATTTACAAACCCAAGGACATAATTATCATCATAATCAACAATATGTGGATTAAATGTTTGGTCACTTCCGCTTATAAAAGCAGCATAACCCATTTCATCCAAATCATGTATATTTTGAGATGTATATTGTTTTTCTGAAACCTTCGCATTATCTGCTAAAAATCTTTCAAATAAATTATTCCTTTTACGAACATTTCCTGATAAAAAATACTTTAAAACAGATTTTATAGGATTTCCTGTACTATATACAGGTTTATAATGCTCATACAATCTATCCACATAATCAATCAATTCTGCATTATACCCCAAATTACAAACAGCCTTTTGCAAAGCTACAGCCTGAAGCATTGCACCATAATTGATTGCTCTGTGAAATGTTACTATACCTATTTTTTTCATTTTTAACCTTTTCTAATATCTATTTATTTTATTCTTAATTTTTTGCAAAATATGGACTGACTTTTCAAACCCGTCTACAACAACAAATCCCTCTTCCACATTGAAAGTGTGTAAACCAAGATTATAATGCTTCATGTTATGAGATGATATTGTCATTACCTCTTCCTCCTGAAAATTATTTTCGTCTAACTCAAGTAACTTCATAATTTTGATGTCTTCACCATATAAATGTTCACTATTTTGTGCAGGGCGATATATATTTCCTTGGTACTCAAAAAAATGCCCTCCTGGTCTAGCTGTATGAATATCATTTTTTACAGGATTTTTTTTGTGAGGGAGAAACTCTCCATTATTTTCATAAAATATACTTAATTTTCTATTTGGATCGTCTGGTTTGCATTTAGTAGTTGCAAATAGCCATTTTTTGCCATTAAACTTCAAAAATGTAGGGTCAATCATTGGTTTATCTAAGATCAACTCCTTGCGTACCGGATTCTCATTAATATAAAATCTGTACAGACCACCACTTTGATAATTTTCTGCTACAACACATCCATCTTCATAATTAGGATATGAAAGATGATAGTCATCCTCAAATATTTCCTTCCGTTCAATCAAACGCATAGTTTTTTTATCTACCGTAAGAAGTACGATAGTTCCTTTTCCTTTGGAAAAAATCAATTCTTCTGCTAAAATATAATAGTTTTCCGCATCAACCTTATATAGAAAAGGATCTGCAAAGAAACGGTCTATATATCTATGCCTGACCCATCTAATTCTGTATTGTTTTCCTTCCATTATGTCCTGTATACAGTTTTCAATTATCCCAACATTCCAATATCCAATTTGAAATTTTCTTTTTAAATTCATAATGTTTATTCTCCAATGATTTTCTCCAATGATTTTATTGCCGCCTCGTTACTATAAGGATGTTTGTCAATATTATTTCTAATATTGTTAAGTAACTCTCTGTTATCTATACAATATGCAATTGTATGAAATAACGACTGAATATCCTTTTGCGTTATAAATCCAGTAACACCATCAATTATTGATTCTTTTGCAGCTGCAAAATCCGTTGTTACTACAGGTGTACCTACCACTAATGCCTCATTTATTACAATGGACATCGCCTCAGTATCCGAAACAAGGACAAATAAATCACTTTGCTTCATATAAACATATGGATTATCTTGATTGCCAACATAATCAACCAACTCCTGCAGGCCATATTCATTACATATTTTCACACAGGAATCATATTCTGAACCACCACCTACAACTGTCCATTTGAATTTATATCCGTTTTCTTTAAGTAACTTTGCAATCTCATTGACTTTATCAATCCTTTTGGCAATTTTACTTAATCGTCCTACAGTAACAATCCTAAATACATTCATATCCTCTTGATACACTACATTTTTAGATTTTTCTAAAATATCATTTATATTAAGCAAGTTATAAATTTTTTCACAATGAATCCTACCTGATGCCATTTTTTCAAACTGTTCTTTTACTGCATCACTAACAGCAACTACGTGATTAAATTTCTCATATGTATATAATAAGCGTTTCGTATTTAATCCTATCGTTTTTGGCTCTCCATGAATCCATGAAATCTTATTAGCTGATTTCGTCTTTTTAATTGCTAAATAATTTCCCCCTCCGTAAAATGAACCATCTCCAAACCAATTATCATGCGCATAAGAAATGACACAATCATATTCACCAAAAGAATGCGATAAATTGATAGCACAGTTTACAAGTTTTTCCTGATTAAACCACTTAGACAATACATAAAAAACAATTTTTATTAAGATGCGCGGCAAACGAAACCTCATATTCTTAATTTCTTTCATAGATGATAATGCCGAACTAATAACAAAAGGGGAATTTATTCTCACTCCCGGATATTTCTCATCAAATTCGTTTGTATCACCTGATATAAAACTCACATGCACATCGTACTTATTTGTAAGTACTGGAATCAAATTTTCTAATGATTTTTTTATCCCCCCCGTAGAAAAATGTTGATTGATAATTAAAACTTTCTTTCTTTCTAAATTACTCATATCGCTCCAACCAATCTCTAAAATTGTGCTTTGTGTTTATTGTAATTTCTAATAGTATTTAAAACAGTTTTTGGGCTACTCAAGCAAGCTTTTAGTCCATAGAACGATGCTATCATTAAATGTTTTGCTTTGAAGTATGTTCTACAAAAAGTAAATTGAATATTAGCTTTTGCTACTTTATTTTTATTATAGTCTTCCCTATATTTTTTCCATAAAAGTTGATAACTCAAAATTTCCTTTTTGTAGCTTTTTGTTATCCTATCGCCGCTATGATATCTATAATAAAATAATGGCTCATCAATTCCCTTAACATCAAAATATCTGCAAAATCTAAGCCACATCTCATAATCTTGTCGCGCAGGCATATCTATATCAAACAATCCGGTTTTTGCTAAGCATGTCTTTCTCATAAGAGGAATAGATGTCGAGCCAATATGATCACTTCTAAGCTCTGTCTCAAAATCAAGTTTTCTATCTGAAACAAAATTATACTGATATAATTTTGTTTGATTTAAATCATTATTATAAAATCGATAACCATTGCAAAATACAAGTCCGAGATTTTCTTTTTCTATCATGGCAACCTGCTTTTCAATCTTCTCTGGCATCCATATATCATCATCATCTAAACATGCAATATATTCTCCTTTTGATGCTAATATTCCAACATTTCTTGAGACCTGTGCCCCACTATTATTCTTATTAGCAATATAATTAATATCGTCTTCTTTATCAAAAATATCCTGATTTCTTTTTTGCGCTTCCGTGCCAATACCATTATCATCAACAACAATTATCTCTATATTTTTATAAGTCTGATTTCTCACACTATTTATTGCATCAAATATCAATTTGTTATCCCTACCATATGTGGTAATAATAACACTTACTAAATTTTCTATCATTTCGGCTCCTCTTTACTTCTCAATATTAATTACATCTGTGACAAAAAAGTATGATAATAGAATAAATTATCCGCACATTTACCCGAAAAAAACGTTGCAATTGTAACATATAATAATATCATAAAAATAATTAAGCGATAAACATTCCTACTTCGTTTTGCTCTAACTACTTGTCCCCAAAACGGCATTTCAAAAACCATAAAATAAAATCCAATTCTATTCACAAATTCAAATCCCATTCCCAATGCTGAAAGGATAAGGCCAACCATATACAGCATATGAATCTGCTTTTCTATCGGTACCAAACCACCAAATTTTGTAATGCTAAATTCGTCATTATAAAATATATTGCCTGAATAGCTAACAAATAAAACACATAATATCTTTAAAATAATCATTGCATGGAAATTAATTTTTGTCATCGTAAAATATGTCTCATATTTTGCAATATTTGAACTAAATATGAAAAGTCCAATGATAACAATCAATAATTCTATGGTGAAACTCAAAACCTTTATTCTTTTCTGCTTTGTTTTATAACCAAACGAAAAAGCTAAAAATCCAAAACAAATTAGTGCAGATGTGTGAAATGTTGCCGCTAATATATTTAAAAGTAAATATCTAGAATACTTTTCCCGTTCTAAATATTTTGTTCCCCAAAAAATAACAGAAATGGCTAAGAACTGCCGTACAATATTAAACGTATATGGATAATATATAACCATATAGATTAACATCATTAAAGTGAAGGAGGATTCTTTCCTGAAATCCCATAATCTAAAAGTAATTAAGGAATTAGTTACAAATGCAAATACCAGAAGCGGATAGTATGGGTTTTTTAACATATGCATTAAGAAGTATGACGCTATATTAAAACCTATGTCACTACCGAATGTAATACCAGCTCCTTCAATTTGTGACATAAAACTGTAATAGTTTGCGGTATCAACGCCTACACCAACACCTCGAAGTCCACAAAATAAAGATAATACACACGCAATCATAAAAACACAAATTTTGTTTTCTCTTTTATCTGCTATATAAGAAAACGCAAACACAATACAAATGCAAATTATGTATGCCATATTTTCACCTACCTTGAAATAATCTTAGATAAAACAGGTAATATATATTTAGATGAATAATATATAATATGTGAACGTTTCCATTTCATCATATAATAAAAATATCTTTTATAAATATTTAACTCTTTAGGTTTTATCACCGATATATTTTTTCGTACCAGATCATCACTTAACACTTTCCGTATTTGTCGTATTGCATCTTTGCCATTCATTTTTTCCGCAATGTCCAATACTTGCCACAACGCTTCAGTAATAACCCTTCTCCTCATTTGCATGTCGAAATTGATATTCAATTTTTGCAAATCCATATCATATAATTTATTTCTCAGTTCTTTATATTTATCGCCTACCATCCTTCTACTTGTAGCAGAACTATCATGCTGGCGATAACAATACGTAGGAATACTCTGAAACGAATATATACTTCTTGAGTTCAGCATATATTGAAAACTAAAAAGGCTGTCTTCATTATACTTTATATTCTTATCAAACCATAATCTGTTATCTTCAATTATTTTTTTTCTAAACAGAGAGTTATTAACACCCGAAAAAAGAAATCCCGACATAGTACCATCATCTATCATACGACTAAGAATTTCGTTTGCTTCATACCTTCCATCTTTTATTCTAGGCTTACAATATACTTTATTACCATTATCATAAAAGAATTCGTATCCTCCAACCACACGATCAACATTATATTTTTCAATTGCTTCATATAACATGGCATATAAATTCATATCAACTACATCATCCGCATCACAAAAACTTATAAATTCTCCTACTGCACGTTCTATACCATAATTTCGAGTATCTGAAACTCCAGAATTAGATTTGTGATATACACTTACTCGACAATCCTCTTTTTCATATTGCTTACATATAGCATACGAATTGTCCAAAGATCCATCATCTATTAAAAGCACTTCAATATCCTTATATGTTTGATTTAAAATGCTGTTTATACAATCATTCAAATACTTTTCCGCATTATAAACAGGTATAATTATGCTAATCATTTTTTACATTTCCTTTTCTCGAGTTTAGGGATTTTGCTTATTACTTGCAAATTAATTTATCAGTTGAACCCTGAATTATATCTTCAAGTTCCGATCTAAATGCTGCTTTATTTTCATATTTCTTCCTAAAGTTGTCCCATGAACCTATTATTCTTGCAGGATTGCCAGCAATTATAATATTACTTTGTTTAAAAGAAGTTGTAACAACACTTCCGCTTCCTACGATAATATTATCGGCCAATTCAACGCCATACAAAATTATACTTCTCTGACCAATGAAACAGTTATTTCCAATTATTATTTTTCCAAACAAATTAGACCCTTTATCAGTTACTTTATTTATACTGTGATCATGTGTTATGAACGATACATCACTTGATATAACACAATCATTTTTTATCTCAACCAATTGAGGTTCTCCCATATGAATGTAACCACATATAACATTATTTTTTCCAACCTTTACCCCCCCGACGATAAAATTTACATATTGTTTCAGGCGTGTGTGTTACAACTTTCTGTAATAATTTGGCATAAAAATACCCTATTTTATTAAATTTCATCTCAAACTCCTTTTTCTCGTTATAAGTCCCTTATAACTTCATAATTTTGGGAGGAAGTATAAATTTTTCACCTAACTTAAAATCAAAATCATCCGGATCAAAAATCATATAGCCACTACTATCAAAAAAAGTAATCTCTCCAAATATAATTTGTCCATTTTGATTATATAAATCAATTCTAGCACAAGGAAAATCTGCCGCCAAAATTTCTGCAATTTGAACCATCTTCTTATAATTATCTGGTTTTTTTATCTTTCTTTTTAATGGTGGTTCATCAGACTCTGAAACACACAGTTGATTAAAATTCAAATCAAAAAAACCACATTCAGCCCCTTTCCCCGTGATCCTATCTGATAATATATACAATAATTCAGCTTTTCCATTAAAGCAAAGGAATTTATAATCTATTAACCCCCCCTTTGTTGAATCGGCATCTATAAATTTTTCTATTATTATCCTATGCTTTTTCCCAGAATAATAAGGCCATTCTCTTCCACCATTTCTTATATGCGCTTTTTTTTCTGTCCAGTTATTTCCAATCTTTCTTAATTTATTCCGGTCTTCTTTATTCTTATCTTTTACAATTTCGTTTGATACTCCTCCCCCACCTAAAGTGTCTTTCATAACAAATTGATTTGGCAACCTGTCCCAATCAATATCTTCAAACGAATCATATACTCCATAACAAGAAAGTAATATTTCTTCTACCCCCTTACTCTTAACATATTCTCTAACATCATATTTATCAACACATTTAATCATCAAATTATTCCGATAATTTATTTTATACCATTGAATTTTTTCTGTATAACGTTGTGGATGTTTTAAATTTAATCTTCTTCCAGTTTTTACTCTATATTGGAATTGAATCATGTATTTGTCTGGAATAAAGCCTAAAAGTTCTAAAATTTTTAATCTCGTTTTTCTACTCTTAATTATTTTTTTATAGTCCATTTTAGCATCCTATTTGTTCATAATCTGATTTGCTTCGAGTAAATATTTTTTAACAACAATGTGTCTATCAAATTCTTTTTCTACCTTTTTTCTACCTGCAATTCCCATCTCCATATGTTCATTAACACTCTCGTCTAAAAACAATTCTATCTTTGCAATCAAATCCTGACTATTTTTTTCCTCGACAATATATCCGTTAACACCATCTTCCACAACTTCTCTACAACCACTTCTATTGGTTGTAATAATTGGTCTTCCCGATGCACATGCTTCCAATAAAACATTACTCATCCCCTCCGGATAATAAGTCGGATGAATTACACAATGAATATCTTTCAAGAATCCAGAAACATCATTAACCATACCGTGATAAATTACTGTTCCATTTTCGTTTAATTCAGAAAGTTTTCCTTCATATTCCTTTTCACAAAACCCACATACATGAAATTCTGTATTCGAATATTGCGCCTTTATTATTTCTGCCGCTTCAAGGTACTGATCAATGCCTTTTTCTTTCATAATTCTTGAAATGAATGCAAACCTAATCACTTCATCATCAGGATACGGGAGTAATGGAAATCTTTCTAAATTAACCCCTGATCCGGGAATTACTTCATAGGGTCCTGTTACAATTCCATGCTGTTCCATAAACGCTTTATTTTCTTCATTCTGAAAGAAAACCTTTTGTGCCCCCGTTAATCCCATTTTGTATAGTCTAAGTGTTATAAACTGTAAAAAGCCGTTATTTTCAACCGCTGTGCCTAATCCCGTAACATTCACAATATAAGGGATTTTCATTCTAGTGCAAATTATCCCCCCATATATATTAGGTTTGATAGTATACGTCAAAACAATATTAGGGTTATACCTTTTTAGGATATTACGATAGAATAAAATTAATTTTAATTCTTTAAACGGATTCGTACCATGGCGTTCAAGTACTGTACATGGAATAAAATGCGCACCTATTTTCACCAATTCTGAAATAAAAGTTCCGTTAGGAAGACACATATATACTTCATGTGTTTTTACAAGTTCCTCTATTAATTCTCTTCTAAATTTATATAAACCCACATCATTATTTGCCAATATTAGTATCCGCAACTTTACATCTCCTTATGTAACACCATAGCCGGAACTCCCATATAAGTTCCTTTCTTCTTTATATTTCTTACAACCACCGCACCAGCACCGATCATACATTCACCACATATCTCAATATTGTTACTCACCGTAGCTCCTGCACCGATCCAAGTTCCATTTCCAATGATTACAGTACCAGCAACATGTGCTCCTACCGAAACATGTACCAAGTCTCCAATATTACAATCATGATCAACGGATGCGCCAGTATTTATAATACATCCCTCTCCAATATTTGTATCAGAATTAATGATTGCTCCCGCCATAACTACCGTACCTTTTCCAATCGTAACTCTTCTGCTGATTACCGATTGAGGATGAATCAAAGTGGTCAGTCTGTCTTCTCCTACTTTTTGTTGCATTTTCTTGCGAATAGAGGCATTCCCTATCGCAACAATAATATCATAATCTGGATATTTTGCTGTATCTTCTGATGTTCCAATAACTGGAAATCCAGCACATTCTTTTAATTCAGGATTATCATCCAGAAATACTATTTCTTCATATCCGTTTTTGACAGCAATATCAGCAATCACTTTTCCATGACCACTTGCACCTATGATAGCTAATCTTTTCATTTATTTGTTTCCCATAAACTCTTCCATCGTCGCTGATGTATCAGACGAAATTCCTTCTTTTTTCACTACAGTTTTTACTGTATCCAAAATAACCTTAATATCCGTTTTCATCGAAACATGATTCACATACCATACATCCATTGCGAACTTTTCTTCCCATGACACTGCGTTTCTTCCATGTGCCTGTGCATACCCGGTAAGTCCCGGTCTGACATCATGCCTGTGATGCTGTTCTTCATTATATCTTGGCAAATACTGTACCAATAATGGTCTCGGACCAATAAGACTCATATCACCTTTCAGGATATTGAAAATCTCCGGCAATTCATCCAAAGAGGTTGCCCGAAGAGTTTTTCCAAACTTTGTCAGTCGAATCTCGTCCGATAACAAGTTTCCGTTTTCATCCCGCGCATCCGTCATTGTACGAAACTTATACATATTGAAAATTTTCTCTTTTTTGCCCGGTCGTTGTTGTTTAAACAATACCGGAGATCCCAGTTTTACGCGAACCAGGATTGCCAGAATTATGTACAGCCACCAGAATATTGCCAGAACAACCAATGAACACACTATGTCTATCAGTCGTTTTACATATTTTTCATAAAATCCCTGTTTATGTTGCATCGCAAACTCCTACCTAGGCAAAACATTCTTTGATCACTTCTATAATTCGCTCCTGCTGCTCCACCGCCATTTTATTATCGCTCGGCAGACACAATCCGCGATGAAAAATATCCATCCCCACATCAAGTGGCTTTCCGTCTTTTCCAAGAGTCCCACCGCTGATATAAGCATTGGTTTTCGCTCTTCCGTTTCCTTCCCGTGTCACAAAACCATTCATACGATAAATTGGCTGCATATGCATCGGTTTCCATATCGGCCGCCCTTCCGCATTGATACTCGCAATTGCATCCAAGATTTCTGTCGGACAGCTTTTCCCCTGTTCGCCGATATAGAGAGCTTCCTGTTCGCCACGTACCTGCTTGCACATGGCGTCCGGTTCAATGGTCATACAACTGAGCCAGAAATTCGGTTCACTATTTGTTCCATCATATGGATTCATATGTACCGGAAGTTCCTTCAGTCCGTCTTTATATCTTTCATAAATTGCTTTCTTCTGTGCAATATGCTCTTCCAGATAAGGGAACTGTCCTCTTACCACGCCCGCGATCACATTGCTCATGCGGTAATTGTATCCCAGTTCCTCATGTTGATACCACGGAGCATTTTCTCTGGACTGTGTGGACCATTTCCGCACTTTCTTTGCAGCTTCTTCATCATCGGTAAGAAGCATTCCGCCGGCTGATCCGGTTATGATCTTGTTTCCATTAAATGAGATTGCGTTAAAATCACCAAATTGTCCCGTCTGCTTTCCTTTATAAGTCGCACCAAGTGATTCTGCTGCATCCTCGATCAAAATCGCATTGTGTTTTTCACACACATTTCGGATTTCATCCACTTTTCCCGGTGTGCCGTATAGATGTGCTGTAACAACCACTTTCACTTCCGGATAAAGTACAAATGCTTTTTCCAGTGCCACCGGATCCATATTCCAGGTGTCGTATTCCGTATCGATAAATACCGGAACTCCACCTTCATAGACAACCGGATTCACCGTTGCATCAAATGTCATATCGGAACAGAATACTTTATCTCCCGGTTTTACTCCTGCCAGTTTCACTGCCATATGAAGTGCTGCGGTTCCTGCTGACAGGGCGACTGCATATTTACATCCTACCTTTTCACTGGCTAATCGCTCCACTTCATTGATATTTGCACCAACCGTTGACATCCAGTTGGTTTCATAGGCTTCTTTTATGTATTCCAGTTCCGGTCCATGCATGGTAGGGGAACTGAGCCATACTTTATTTTCAAATGCTTCTCTTTCTTTTGTGAAGTCAAACATTTGTTTTCCTCTTTTCTCTTCTGAAAATTATCATTTAAACTCTACTTCTAAACTAAAGTATTATATCACACTTTGTCATATATATCTACTTTCTTTCTGTTTTGTAGTGGCCTTCACAACACTTTCTGAATTTGACCTGATCTATCTATTTTTACAGACCAGCAATAGAATCTAATACGGAAACTGACCATAAAACCAATGCTGGGGCATGCTTCAACAAATCCCCCTAACACTAGGCAGAAGCAACCTATCTACATAATCTATTCAAACGTAGTACTGTCTTCCTCCATGTACCAGAAATCATCCTTGCTAAGTTGCGGAAATCCATTCACATCCACACCGTGATGTTCTGGTAAACGGATTAGTTGTTGACAAATGGTATTGATTTCAGAGATAATTTCTGTTGCCTCGTCATAGCGAATACAATCCACCATCTGTCTAAACTGTCTTTGGTAATATTTATTCAACAGAAACGCATTCTTGATAAGCCAAATCACAAAAGGATGATCTTGTGTAATCCCTTTCCGATAGAAAGGATCCTCACAACATATATATTTTCTATTCCTAGCATTTACCGCCTTACAAAATCGCATAGGTGGAAATAGATCCAAATCCCCATCTAAAACATTATCCTTTTTTTCGAAGAATGAAATGGTTTGTCCTGTTTCATAATTGATTTCCATCTGATAATGTTCCTGTAAATATGCATCCTGATACAGATTCAATAAAATTAAATTATTATTTATGTAACTATTTTCTCCCTCACATTCTGATAATGTAGGAGTTTTAAGAAAGTTAACTCTTTTCTCAAAGTAATCCTTCTGATTATCTTTAATCCAGTGCTGTAACGGCAAATTTTCTATCTTTTTCCAATCTTTTTGCGTATAATTCATCCAGACTTCATTCTCTATATATTGATTTTCTAAAGGATCTACCATTCGATACTTATTAACAATACTGCAAATATACAATTCCACTTCTATAGGAATCCTTATTACCTCTACTCGACTAGTCTGCATTACCGGCTGCCATTCATTTTCCAAAAAAAACATTACTCTATGGGCGTCCTCCATATAATATTCACCAGGCGCACCTCCCGCATAAACACCTTGATATGCACATTGAATTAATGAATCTCGAAAATCTGAATTCAAAGAGCAAATATCTGCACATCCACATTCTGCAATTTTCACATACATGCTCTGCCGTTGCAGTTGTTTATATTCAAGATAACTTCTCCAACATTCACACAAACCGATAGATGTGCGAAACGGACTCCACACTTCTCCCAACTGTTCTTCTGACTGAGGACAAACATCACAATTTTCAAAAGCTCTTGCAAGTGCCTCTAGATCTTCTATATCATATCTTTCTTTTAATTCATCCCATTCATAAAGAAAATTATATTTTCCCGTATATACACTACATAGTTCCATTTGAAGCGTTTTGTCTTTCTCTTTGATATCTCCACTAACGCTATACTTCAAATCTTTTACTTGCCAACAAGGATTATTCTCAAAACGTACATCATATTTTACAAGTACTCCAGATACACCTTGCAATATATAATTTTCCTCTGTATCTAAAGGAATGGTCGTCATCACAATTTTAGGATACTGCCCACGGGCCTCTGGAAACACCCGATCAAACTGCTCTTTCATTGCAACCGTCAGCTCATAAGTTTTCTCTCCCTCTACAACATGCGCTGCTTCCATAATTTCTTCATAGGTTTGCCCAATTCTTTCATTATTGTAATACACCGGTACCCTAGAACCACACAGATATTTTTTTACTGTTTTCTTCAAATCCAACGTTCCCAACCTTCCTGGATTCAAACGTATCGCAATCGAGGTTCCAGGTTTCATCCGATACCCCGTTCTTCCATGCAAATAGGATGTTTTTGCATCAGCAGCTCCTGGCGTTGGCATTTGTGTATTAGGTATATGATTGTGTGACTGATTTAGCAACGTATAGTATCCACTAAGTCCAGTTACCTGTAAACGCAATCCGTAATGTTTGTTAAAACCGGAAATCGTCGACACCTCTTCTCTACGGTTTTTATCAGAATCAAAATAAAGAGTCGACACTTCTGCATATTCTCCGTTAAGAAAGCATGATAGAAAACCGATTCCGAATCGGCTGATTCCATGATACTTTTCTGTCTGATTGTGTTTTCTTAAATCCCTTTCAATTTCCTTAGACAAATAGTATGAATTTCCTACTTTCAAAAAATATCGTTGCAACATGCCCATGGTCATTCCGGTCCCCTCATCATCAATACGGAACCAGATATTTCCATCCTCGTCATTCCACTCCCAGAAATCAATACGAGAATTCTCTGGTATAAACTCCGGATCCATTTTTCCTCGAAGCAATGTTGCATCGATTGCATTCTGAAGCAATTCTCTCACAAAAACATCTCGATTATCATATAAGTTTTCCCCAGTAAGCAACTCTAGGATCTTCGTTTGGTCCATTGTAATGCAAAAATCTCCACTCATATATCCATCAGATTCGATTTCATTGCGGAAAATATATCTTGGAAATGGGAAATTCTGTTGCCAACTATTGTGACAATACTTCTGCAATTTTGCACAATTTCCAAGTTCATCATCAATCCAGTCTAAAAAGTTTCGAACCGCATGTTCCACTCCGGGATTGGTACAACGCGCTTTATATGGTAAAGCTTCTGTCGTTGGGGATGTTGGATAAAAGAAACCTGCAGAAGCCTGATGTTTCTTCCACTCTTGACAGCTTTTTTCATTACGTTCCACATAACTATACAATACTTTAGGTGCTCGAGTATCATCAAAGTCCAACAAATCCCCCAATCTTAACAGTATCGCACAAAATAGTGGGCTTACCTCATTTGCAGGCAAATAATCTAAATCATGATTACCAACCATATCTGAAGAATTGTAACCATGAGCCTCACAAACAGTCACAATGCACTGCAATGGCACAACATCAAGCGGGCGTTGATCAAGCAACTCTTTCCATACCTTTTTGTTTAACACCTCTGCGATACGCCAAGAATGTAACTTACGAAGATAGGACTGCCACATATCCTCTGTCCATTCTTCCTTTGTACTCCTTAGAAACTCTGGATAATCCTCCCTCAAAAACTGTTTTCTGCTTTCTATATCCTCATACTTTTCATTCTTTTCCTCATCCGTGTAAACCATACCAATATCATGCAAGCTTGCAACCAGAATCAATAATTCCAATTCACCCACAGATAAACAACTTATCTGATCACCCAATAATCCACCCATGGCATCTAATACATTCAAGATATGTGTTTCGTCATGTAGTGTATAATTGTCAAAATTTCTACGAACATCCTTCAAATATTCTACTGCATATTCATAGACATCTTTTACCCATATGACTCTCTTGTTTCCAGAACCAGCTTCTTTCTCATATTCTTTCCATAAAGCAGTTTCTTCCAATTTTTTTGAGTGAATCATTGTATTTTCATCCTCCGTTACCCGCACATTTCTTTATCATATGTGATATATTTATACTTTATTGTACCATAGATCACTGTCGCTTTCTACAAACATCAACACTAATTCTTGTCTCCTAAAATGAAATTTTAGCCTGATGTGATTTCTGTTCGTCAAACCAGAGATTTGCCTCCACCTTCCTTCAGATTCCCCTCACGTTAATCAACAGTACTTCTGTGAACAGGACACCCTTGGTCTTTGCGGTATCCTTCCCACTACTAGGGCGGATTAGGGACTTTCACCCACTAGAAACGTGCGCCGCAAGGCGCACCCACACTAATAAAAGGGATGGAGTAATTTCCAGCCCCTTTATTAAATGTCATATGCTTCTATATCATTTTCTTTCGTATATAAGTCTATAATCTTTTTCATATCATAATACCTCTGCCTTCCGCATTTATTCATTTGCATGAAAACTCCCCATCTGCATCCGCAAAAACATTTTATACCGCTCATAAGTTTCCTTTTGTTTTTTCGTCATCTTTGATGGCAGCAATTTTTCCAGACGCTTCCATGCCTCTATTAAGTTATAGTCATAATTCTCCGGTTGCACATACAAGCAGCTTACTTTCAATTCCCTGCGCATGATCCAATAGATATGTATGCAGCGATACGCCAGTATAATCATAATTCCAAGAATCAAACACCAGATTCCATACAGACTCTTCAAAAATTCTTTAGCTTCCGGCTTCGTTTCTCTACATAATATCTGCATTCCAAATCCAAGCACGGAAAAGAAATATACTCCTGCTATCTCACTTATAACTGTTCCAAGCATATATCTTGGCATCTGTAACCACTTCTTGTTTGTGAAGCAGATAATTCCAATTGCTAACATCATTAAAATTGTCGGAATATACAAATTTGTTCCACCAAAAGTCTGATCCACTAATGCAAGCAATAAATCAATCATTTACCTTCTCCTCTCTGTACTTCTTTTAAATCGTACACTTTATTATACCATTTACGAATAGAGCATGCAGTAAAATTAAAGAGAGCAGCCGCTCCGACTGCTCCCCATTCTACTTCTAATTATTTGCTTTTTTCCACCTGATACGAAGGCACTAACCGTTTCACCACCAGCTTCATCTGTGGATCATCTTCATATGCCGTCTTCTTCAGATCCTTCAAATGTTCAAAAAACTCTTCCCTGTCAAATTCAATCGGTTTTCCGATAAAAATCAGATCATTCTCCGTTTTCTGAAGTCCTTCCTCTTCTTTCAGACACTCTTCAAACATCTTTTCCCCAGGTCGAAGCCCTGTATACACAATCGGGATATCTACATCTGGTTCAAATCCGGATAACTTGATCAGATTTCTTGCCATGTCATCAATCTTTACCGGCTCTCCCATATCCAGCACAAAGATTTCTCCGCCCTTTGCGTAAGCACCTGCTTGTAAGACAAGCGATACTGCTTCAGGAATCGTCATAAAATAACGAATGATATTTTTGTCGGTAACGGTAACCGGTCCGCCCTCTGCGATCTGCTTTTTGAAAAGAGGAATCACACTTCCGTTGCTTCCCAGTACATTTCCGAAGCGAACCGCTACATAATTGGTTTTCGGGAAACGATGCTGCATTCCCTGAATAATCATCTCACAGATACGTTTGGACGCTCCCATGATATTGGTCGGGTTTACGGCTTTATCCGTAGAAATCAATACCATGCGCTCCGTTCCGTTTCTTCCTGCTGCCATAGCTACATTATAAGTACCGAATACATTGTTTTTGATTGCCTCATTCGGACTGTCCTCCATAAGTGGCACATGCTTATGTGCAGCTGCATGAAAAACAATTGCCGGTTTATAATCCGAAAATACGGTATCCACACGATGGGTATTTCTCACAGATCCAATCAGCACAACCAGATTCAGATTCGGAAATTTCTTTTTCAGTTCCTGCTGAAGGTCATACGTGGTATTTTCATAAATATCAAATATCACGAGCTGTGAAGGATGATGCGCCGCGATCTGGCGGCAGAGTTCACTTCCGATGGAACCACCGCCACCGGTTACAAGTACAACCTTTCCAGCAATGTATCCCATGACCTCATCCAGATTTGTCTTCACCGGCTCCCGTCCCAGTAAATCTTCGATTTCCACCTCACGGAAATTTGAAACGCTTACTTCGTCATTCACAATCTGTGCCATACTAGGCAGAATCTTAATCCTGCACCCTGTGTTTTTACACAATTCCAGAATCTTTTTCTTTCGATCTCCCGGCAGATTTGGGATAGCAATAAAAATTTCCTGCACTTCGTATTTTTCTGCTGCCCATGGAATTTTGCTGTCATTTCCCACGATCGGAGCTCCCAGAATAGTGCTTCCAATCTTATTCTTATCTGCATCAATCACGCAGACCACACGATTGCGGATCAGCGGACTGTTCTCCATATTTTTTATCAGGAAATTCGCACTGTCTCCTGCTCCAATCACCATGGTAGCGATGGCATGTCTGGATGCGTCTCCCAGATAACTGTGTCGTATGATACGCAGTCCCCGGTATACAAAGCGGCTTCCGGACACCAGAGCCAGCAAAAAGAAAAAATACAAAATATAATAAGAACGCGGCATGTTCCATTGGAACATATGCATCCCCAGACTCTGTATTGCAGCACTGAGCAGACACGCAATCACTACATTTAATAGTTCCTGCACGCTCGCATATTCCCACAGACTATTATACAGATGCATAATAAAAAATATCACGATGGTTACAATCATATTTACCCAGAAATATTGCAATGCGGTCTCCAGATAAGGCATTCCCTGCTCACTCTTTAAGCTGAAATCAAAACGAGTCCAGATAGAAAGAATTTCCGCCAGAAAGATTGCCAATATATCGTAAATTACCAACAATACAATTCGTATATATTTTGCCGTTTCTCCCCGAAACCGGTTTTTCATTTGTTGCATGCCAAAATTACTCCCTATAATCTGCTCATTTTCATGACTTGTTTGATTTTCTCTGTTTTCTTGACTGTTTCTTTCCGGACTGCTTCTTTGCAGAAGTTTCTGTCGTCACAGCTTTTTCCGTTTTAAGGTCGTTCTGTTCCACGACAACATCATTTTTCTCAGAAACCGGTTCCTTTGCGAAAAGATTTTCTTTCTTAACCAGCATCCGGTTCACTGCAAGTCCCAGGCCAAGCATGCCCCAGAATACCGGAGCGGTACATACATTGGAATCATTTGCAATCCCTGCAAACATATATACCAGCACTGCTGCAAATAATCCAAATCCAACCCAGCTGATACTCTCGTGTAAATTCACTCTGCGATAGATGCGTGCCGACTGTACCAGGTACCAGAACAGAAATACCAGGAGTGCCAGGGTACCGAGTAATCCGGTTTCCACCCACTGCTGCAGATACCAGCTATGGGCTTTTACATCATAGCTGTTTGCGCCGTAGACATAGTTCTGACTGATATAATCATTCTGTGGCACTTCAAACATGTAAGTATTTGCCCCGCTCCCCATAAAAGCATGCCTTCCCAGAAGCGGAATTGTTTTATTCCAGATATGTCCTCGATTACTCATTGCATCATCCAAAAATACTTTTGAAACCTTCGGATTCTCAAACTTCACTAATTTTCCTGCTGGATTCAGATACTCATATCCATTCTCATCGGTATTTATGAAGTTCCACTGCACACCATCAATCGTTGCACAAATTCCAGGCAAGCTATCTCCAAAAGATACCGGTTGCAGCTGTACCCCAGAAAAACGGCTGTCATCCATCGTTGTCACCTGGTTATCTGCATCCACTATCGTCTGACTTAACTCATTTCCATCCGAATCTTTGCAACTGATCTGTGTTGTTCCATCCTCTCCCACGGTATAAGAAACACTCAGTTTATTCCCGTGAATGTCAAGCACAACATCATCCGTATTGGTTTCTACTCCATTCAGAGCCCATCTGTCACTCATCCGGTATGTACCAACAATTGTATTTTTTATATTTTCACCTGCTGAGGTGGTATTTCCAAGTACGATTGCTGCTATAATCCCAATTACCACTACAACAGCACCCACAACAAACAGTTTTTTCTTCCGGCTCAAAAGCACAAGTATAAGTACCACTGCTGCCAATGCAAGAGCCATCCATCCACTCGCACTGCCGCTTCCTTTCAAGCAGATGGCACAGCATACTACCGCTACTGCCAGCACTATCCGATGCCATATCTTTTTTGACGCAATAAACAGGCATACCGCCAGCACAATGAGCATACCAAAATAAAACGATAAAAAGTTCGGATTGTATAATGTCGTATAAGAAGTTTTCGGTACAAAATTAAACGTCAGCTCTTTTAAATTCTTCCACCATCCAGGATTTGTGATCAAATGTTTTCCAAAATTTGACTGAAAGAAGTCCAGTCCAAAATACTGAAATACGCCGATCACTGTAACAATAGCCATGCCAATGCCCGAAATTTTCAAAATGAATTCCACATGTTTTTCTTCATTCACAAAATTATATACATAATAACACAGCAGCATATACGCAAAAACTACCCACACAGACTCAAAAAGTTCATAAGTTCCACCGGATACCCAATGCTTATGCTTTGAAAAAAGTGCTGACATCAGAACAAAAAGTCCATATACCATCAGAAAATAAAAAGAATTTTCAAACTGCAGGGTCTCTTTCTTCACATAATGCCGATACAACAGAATTGCAGCCATCACCACTCCAATGATTACGATCGCAATCATCTTCCATGCAAAAAAGAAATCTGTCTGTGTATCTGAATTGGCCGGAAACCAGTCAAACTGCGACAGATTTGAATTATAGGAATACATATGTACAAGCAATGGCACAAACCCCATCATCAAAATGACGGGAATCATCAGCTTATTCGTCTTTTTTAAATTTCGATATCCATTCTCACTCAAAGTTTTCTCTCCTTAGTAAACAATTTTTCTAGAATATAATACCCCTAAACCTTCGTTTTTTCAACACGTAAAATATATATAATAGGTAAAAACACTTTTTTGTTACTTGTGTGATACTTAAAAATTTTATAAATAAATGTGTATGATTGACACGATAATATAAATTTTTACACATGAAAGGAAGAAAAATGAGATTACCAAACGGATACGGTGGAGTCGTAAAACTCTCCGGCAACAGAAGAAGACCCTACGCAGCACGCATCACTACGGGCTGGCACATCAATGACATCACTGGAAAGCGCATCCAGCACTATCAGATTCTGGGCTACGCTCCTACCCGGTCAGAAGCTCTGCAGATTCTGGCACGTTACAACAATTATCCCATCAATGGGGAAACGCTGAAATTAACCTTCCGGGAAATTTATCTCCGATGGTCCGAAGAAAAGTTTCCTACCATCTCCCACTCCAACATCAAAGGTTATCGGGCAGCATTTGCCACTTGTGAAAACATTGCTGATATGCCATTTCACAATTTGAGACTCAATGATTTACAGCAGGTGATAGATCACTGCGGCAAGAACTATCCTACCCTGAAAAAAATTCGTGTTCTCTTTAACCAGCTCTATTCTTATGCCATGAAACACGAAATTGTCTCAAAAGATTATTCTGCCTATGTAAATATCTCGAAATACAAAGACCGGAATCCTAATAAAAACATACGAAGCTGTTTTTCCACTTCTGAAATTGCTCTCCTGTGGAAACACAAAAACGATCCCTATTGCCAGACAGTCCTCATGCTATTATACAATGGTGTCCGTGTCTCAGAGCTTTTGGATCTGAAAAAAGAAAATGTTCATCTGTCCGAACAATATTTTGATGTCATTGACAGCAAAACCGAAAACGGCATTCGAAAAGTTCCGATTGCTGACAAAGTACTCCCCTTTTACCAGCGCTGGCTTCATGACTGTTCTGATTGTGAATATCTCATCCATACTCTGGACAGCCAGCATTTTACCTATTATATGTATTACCACAATGTTTTCCAGCCTCTGATGTTTCGTCTGCACATCGATCATACACCTCACTGCTGCCGGCACACCACGATTTCCCTGCTCGCCGAAGCACATGTCGATCAGACTACCATCAAAAAAATTGTCGGTCATTCCGGCGCTATGTCCCTGACAGAACGAATTTACACACATCTGGATGTACCTGCGCTGGTCGAAGCCATTAATCAGATTTAATCGCTTCTTGTATGTTGCTTGCGTGTTACTTGTAGAAGTGATTTTGCCCCAAACTCTATTTACAAATCCAGTATTTCCAACACTTCCACGCAAAATACCATGCGTATTTCCGGTTAAGGTAACTTACAAGACTTCTACAAAGAAGAGTGCTAAGGCAAAGACAAAGAAACTTACTTACACACTGAAAGTTGCTAAGGTAGGCGTTGCTTTATCTGGAGATTCAGTAGTAGCTATTGGAAGCACAACTAAGTTAACAAATACTAAGAAAAATTCTTCAAGAGCTAAGATTACTTACACATCAAGCGATGATTCTATTGCAACAGTAGCAGCTGACGGTACAGTAACTGGTGTTAAGGCTGGTAAGGCAACAATCACAGCTAAGATTACCGTTGGTAAGGATTCAGCTGAAACTACTAAGGATGTAGAAGTAAAGAATGTTATTTTAAAGTCCGCTGCTCAGAAGAAGGCTTCACAGATTGTAGCAACATTCGCTGGTGATACTTCTAAACTTGATAAGAAGGATATCACTATTACAAATACAGCTAACAATGTTGTATATCCTGTAAAGGCAATCAGCGTTGCTGCTGACAAGAAGACTGTAACTATTGACACTTTCTCTGAAATGAATGATGCCAAGGAATATTCTGTAAAGTATGACGGAACAGAAGTTAAATTTACTGCTACAGATGGCGTTGTTGCTGATGTAGCCCTTGATAAAATAACAATTGTTAAGGGATCTGCTGGTTCTGTTGTTAAGGCTCAGTTCTTAGACAAAAACAATATTGTTGTTAAAGAATTTACTCTTTCAGATGCTAAGAGTGAGGGAAGTGTTGATTACAGCTTTACTGAAAACAAAGGTTATACAGACGGTGATAAGCTTGTGTTATTAAATACTGGCGATACTGCTACTGCGGAAGTAACATATCACACATTGAAGTATGATCAGACAACAGGTGCTGAAACTGGTAAGATCACAAAGAAAATTACAGTTACAGCAGTTGAAGACGATGCAACATTATCTGACTTCAATTATACCATTAACGACAAAGCTACACTTGTTAACTGGAACAATGAAGTTAAGACAAACAATAAACTTGCATATGGTGATACTGCATACGCGTTCATTTACATCAAGAATTCTAATGGAGATGATGTAACTTCTCAGTATAAAGTTGAGTCAAGCGACAACAGTGTATTACTTCTTGCACAAACGTCTCTTCAGTCATCTGGTGACTTCAAGGGATCTGCTGGTGTAAAAGTTACTGGTGTGAAGGCAGGAACCGCTTACATCAATGTATTAAATGCAGACGGAAAAGTTATTAAGTCTTTACCAGTTGTTGTTCAGGATATCAGAAAACTTACAACTGTTAAGTGTGATGACATCACTGTAACAAATACAAAAGACGTTAATAATGTAGATTCTGCAAAGTTTGAAGCATATGATCAGTACGAAAAGAAAACCGATATTTCTTCTATTGATACAACAATCGTAAGTGCTCCAAGCAAGGATACAACAAATACAAAGGGTAAGTCAGCAAATGGATTTGTAACTCTTGATGGAACTGATAAGTATAAGGTAGATGCTTCTGGCTTAGTGGAAGGAACATATTCTGTTAAGATCGAAGCTTCCACAACAGATTCTAATTGCGATAAGAATGTTAAAGTTTCACGTATCGTAAATATCAAAGTTGTTTCTGTAGACACAGCTAAAGATGCTGCTTCATACAAGCTTAATGTTTCAACTGCTAAGACAGATCTTGCTGTTGCATACGGAACATCTGAATCTGATATTCTTGGTAAGCAGGTAACTGCTACTGTTGATAAGTATATTAAGGGTGCTAAGGTTGAGGCTGATATTCAGGATGAGATTACAATTAAGAATCCAGACGGTACAACCGTAAGTACTAATGGTGCGATTAACTTCTATACAGCAACAAGTGGCAGTGCAATCACACTTGCAGATAATATCAAGACAGGAACTTATAAAGTTGAGGCTACTATCATCAACAATAACGGCAAGGATGTAACTTTCAGTACTACATTTGTTGTTGAGAATACTCAGAGTAAAGCTATTGCCAAGATTGATAAGAAGAATCAGTCTGGCAGCACCGCTAAAGATATTCTTACATCTGTATTAGAATACAGCTATGAGGGTGTTAAGCAGAATCTTGATATTGTAAGTGTTGATTCCAAGGAAAATGGTAATGTTATTTATATCAAGTCCGCAAAAGTTAATGTAAAGATTAATAATGTTGGCACATTACTTACTGTTGATTGTGATATTAACACAGCATTTACAAAATAATTTATTTGTCCTTAACAAGTAAATTTCACGCAAGACCGGGACTTATGTTCCGGTCTTGTTTTTTAAGGAGTAGAATACTGTGAGTAAAAAAAACTATGAAAAATCTGCAGGCATAGCCCTTGCTTTTGTCCTTGGAGTTATATTAATTTTTACAATAATATTTCCAATTAATGTATCTGCAAAAACACTGGTTCATGAACAATCCATCACGGCAAACGCTTTTGATGCACATAAATATAAATTTAAAATTAATACAACTTCTGATCTTGAAATTAATCTTTATGTTCCATCACCGGTTGGGGTTACCTTCACTGTAAAAAACAACTCCGGAAAAGTAGTTGGAAACCCTATGGTATTAACAAATTATGACGACTCATGGATATTAGATGGACGTGGATGGTATACATACAAGTACGTCGTTAATCAATTAAAAAAAGGAAGTTACTCTGTTGAGTATGTATTTGATCAGGAAACTAAATTTGATGCCAAAATTGTACAACTCTCGAATAATGTCAGTTTAAGCAGCAATAAATTATCCATCACTAAAGGATTTGTTAAAACACTTAAAGTAAACAATGGAGTTGCTACCTCCTGGACTTCAAGCAATTCTTCAGTTGCTTCTGTAAATAGGAAAGGAAAAATTACTGGTAAAAAAATTGGAACAACAACGGTTACTGCACACTTAAGTGACGGAAAATCCTTAAAATGTAAAGTCACAATCAAAGCAAATGAGTATTCAGGTAAGAAAATTAACATAGAGGATTCCGGAATCAATGAATATACAATTCGTGCATATCATGCAGCTTATCAAGCAAATGGAAATATGGTTATAAAATTTAGAATTGCCAACGGTACGAATAAAACAATCACCGCTATTCCGAAATTTCATGTTTCTGTAATCAATCAAAAAAATAAAGGAATAGCTTCTTATTCCAATAATTCTTTTAAAGTAAATGTTCCAAAACACTCTGTAAAAGAATATTCAATTACCATTAAGAAAAATTCTATTTCTGGTGGAAAGGCGGATTTAAGAAATACGAATATTGAGATTTCTGGTGAACGAGTAAAATTATAATTGGATTATAAATTTTTTCAAAAGAAAAGGGCATCGCACTAACTAGGTTAGTGCGACAGCCCCTTTTTAAAATAAACTTTTCAAATAATCAATAAGGATTATTTTACTGAGAAGTATCCAGTAATATCCGGAACCTCTACAGCAAGCCATACCCCTCTTACAGATGTAAGCTATGTTGTAAAGAAAGCTGATGGAACTGTTATCTATAGCGATGGTGTAGCCGGAGTCGCAGCAAAGACTAATAATGCATTTGTAAACTCAAATGGTGCATTATCTATCGAAGCTGTAACAGCTACTACCAATGGAGATGGAGATCCACTTCTTATTAAAAATCTTGAGGCTGGAACATATACTGTATATGCAGAAGGTAAAGATAATGTAGATAGTAATGTTGTTCCAAAAATTACAACAACATTTACTATTAAAGACACACAGGCTAAAGCAACTGTAGATACAAAACACAATAGTGTAGATGCAAGAACTACTTCTGGTTCTGCTATAAGTGCTGTTTTAGCTGATTCTGTAGTTGTTAAGTATGGTGATTATACTTATACAAATGTAAAGGATTATACAGATACACATACAGGTCTTGATGTTGCAACTTACGAAGTCGTAAAGAACAACGGATATACTGTTAAGTTTACAAATGGTCAGACAGAGAGTTTCCTTACAAGCGGTGAAGGATTTACCGTTACAAAAGTTACTGTTTGGGTAAATGCCGGTATTTTAAAAATCCCTCTGTGCAATGCACAGAGGGATTTTATTATTTAGATGAATAATTCAATCTAAATTATTTTACTGTAATTGATTTAATTAAATTTACATCAATATCAATGTTAGTATAAACATTAGGAGATACTTCAATCTTAAGAGTTAATTTAGAAACATTAAAATATGTTCCATTAACTTTAACGGAATCACTGGTAACTTCTCCCCTAACATTGTCATTAACTTTGTATTCTACAATATTAGCAGCTAAACCATCAGTCTTATTATCGACATCACTACGATCAGTGTATACTTTGTCGCCATATGTTATAACAAGTGCCTGACCTAAGGCAGCAGATACGGTATTGTAAGCTGCATCAACAGTTTCAGCTTTTTGCTCTACACCAGCAGCTGCCTGAGAATCCTTAATAGTAAAGCTTGTTGTCATTGTAACCTTTGTATTAGCGTCCTTCTGATATACAGCTGTAACATCATATTTACCAGCAGCAATATTCTTTGTTGCAGTAATTGCAGAACCAGAAGTTGAAGTAGTTAATGCATCAAAAGTTAATACACCAGAAACATTTTTAGTAAAAGCACCCTTAGATACTACAGTTGCAGTAGTATCGTCATAAACTACTTTACCATCTTTGTCTTTTACAACATATTTGGTAGTAGTTTCTCTTTTAACATCAGTACCGTCATTCATTCCGATCATAGAAACTGTAACTGTCTGGCCTTTTACATCTTTTCCAACAACGATATCTGCATTGTCATTAGCTACATCTAATCTCCAAGCTGTAGCTGTAGTGTCTGTTGCTTCTTTTACTGTAACACTAACTGTCTTTGCAACAACTTCCTTGCCATCTTTCTTGTAAGAAATCTTGTATACATAATTTCCTTTTTCTGCAGCATTTTTAAATGTAACTGTCTTATCATTATCATATGTATAATAATTAGGTCCTGAAATATCAGCAGGAACCTTTCCAGATACATCTGTAGATAAGCATTCTACATTAAGAGTTGCTGAAATATCATCTCCATACTGATCCTTAACAGTTGCCTTTACAGCCTTTGCATCATCGGCAAGACTTCTTGATACAGTTACACTGTACTTATCTAACTCAAGAGTTGCTACGGCTCTCTCAGCACCAATTTCGATAGCAACAGATCCAACAACCTTATCATCTTTTTTAATAAGGATATAAGCTGTACCACTCTTTAATGCTGTAACATTTACTTTCTTTGAGCCTAAAGAAGATGTAGCTAACATAAGAACTGTTTTATCAGAAGTTTCTACGGAATACTTAGCATATTCAGAACTAGAAATTTCTTTACCGTTTGCATCCTTAATTTGGAAGAATACAGCCTTATTAGGATCTTTTACTGCAATTTTCTTTGTATCTTTAGCCTTATCAAATGATGCTTTAGTATTATCATCAATTCTAGCATCAAAGCTATTTACAACAGCCTGATCAACTGCGGTAATTGTAACTTTGTTTGGTCCAATATTTCCTTCTGGCTTACCATTCTGGTCATACTTACCTGTCTTGTATGTGATGGTTGCTTCAGCAGTATCACCAACTTTATTTAAATAAAGCTTAGATCCACTTGTATAACCATTTCCCTTGGTATCAATTGTGAAGTCATAAGTAGCATCAGATGAAGGATAAGATACTTCTTTAACAATAACACCATTAGCGTCTTTAGATACTAACTTAACTTCCGTCTCAGTAGCTGCAGGAATTGTCACATTGTCAAGACCGATAGAAGCAACCTTTCCGTCAGAAGCTACGAATGTCTTTGTGATTCCATCAAGAGTCACATCATATGTAGCAGCATCCTTTAATTCACTGAACAGAGTTAATGTAACCTTAGAAGCATCCTTAGAATCAACAGATACCTTAGATACTGGATAAACAACGTTTGTTGTCTCGTTCTTTACTACGAAATCAGTAGGCTTAAGATTCTTTGTATTACCAGTAACAGTAGCTGTAAGCTCTGTCAACTTGTTCTGTGCTACAGTAGAAAGAACATAGTTCTTAACTTCTACATCCTTAGTAGTTGTAGCTGAATCCTTACCAACGGTAATCTTAGCTGTGATTGTTGCCTTACCAGCCTTAACACCAGTTACTGTACCGTCAGCTGCTACTGTTGCAATAGAATCATCGCTTGATGTGTAAGTAATCTTAGCTCTTGAAGAATTTTTCTTAGTATTTGTTAACTTAGTTGTGTTTCCAATAGCTACTACTGAATCTCCAGATAAAGCAACGCCTACCTTAGCAACTTTCATTGTGTAAGTAAGTTTCTTTGTCTTTGTTTTAGCACTCTTCTTTGTAGAAGTCTTGTAAGTTACCTTAACCGTAACTTTAGCGGTACCTGGCTTAACACCTGTAACCTTAATCTTCTTTGCTGCTGTCTTCTTAACAGTTGCAACAGACTTCTTGCTGCTTGTTGCAGTTACTTTAACTGACTTCCAAGACTTTGGAGTTTTAACTGTAACTGTCTTGTAGCCCTCAGAATAAACTGTGGCTTTTGTTGCGCTAAGCTTTGCTGTAGAAGCTGCCTGTGCGTTTGTAGCAGGAACTGCTGTTACAACCATAGCTGCAGCGAGAGCAAAAGCTAACACTTTTTTGCTTGATTTCATGTTTTTTCCTCTCTTTCTTTTTGACTAACTTCCATCTCTTCTACTCGTTTAACCCTGCACGTTTAAGTTCCTTCATCTTCTCTTCCAAACCGCTGCGGACGATTTTTCCAATCCAATGTTCTCGCTAATTGCCTCCACTGACCTTCCTCGGTCTTACTGTTAAGTCCATCGTCAGTTTCATCTGCAGACACACAAATCATAAATGACCAGAAACTTTCGCACATCAGACGTCGGCGTAGAGTGTGATATCAACGTTGATTGTCCAGCATCAAGATCAGCAAGCTGAGGTTCCGATGACTTATATTTCTAATATGTATCTGTAATTGTAAGGTCTGTCTGGAACAAGTTCCAGTTTCCATAGCCTCGATAGTAGTTCATCACTTGTCGTACTATTTATAGTACTCTTTTAACTACTCTACGTGACAATCATACACCAAGTATTGTATCTTTGCAACACCAAAATTACATTTTATTGAAAAAATTCTTTAATATTTTCTTAAGCATTTAAGAGTTTTTTCACTTTTTTCTATTATTAAAACTATTTCACGCGTAGTTCGAGTGAAACTACGCGTGAAGATAAACAATTCTATTTAAAGTAAGCAACTCCGGATTCGAAGATCTTCATATCCTGCTCTCCGTAGATGTTCATGGCAACGGCCTCACCACGGCGCTCACTGTGGGCCATCTTTCCAAGTACACGTCCGTCCGGACTGGTGATACCTTCGATCGCCATGTACGATCCATTGACATTCCATTCTTCGTCCATGGTCGGCTCGCCCGCTTCGTTGACATACTGGGTGGCAACCTGTCCATTTGCGAAAAGCTTATCCAGCCATTCCTTCGGAGCTACGAAACGTCCCTCTCCATGGGATGCCGGATTGCAGTATGTTGCACCAAGCTTTGCCTGCTGCAGCCATGGGGATTTATTGGTTACCACCTTGGTGTATACCATCTTGCTGATGTGGCGGTTGATGGTATTGTAGGTCAGTGTCGGAGAATCCGCACTCTGCGCCTGGATCTGTCCGTAAGGAACCAGTCCCAGTTTGATCAGTGCCTGGAATCCGTTACAGATACCCAGTGCCAGTCCGTCACGCTCGGAAAGAAGCCTGCTTACTGCCTCGGTCATCTTTGCATTCCGGAATGCGGTTGCAAAGAACTTCGCAGATCCTTCCGGCTCATCTCCTGCGGAGAATCCACCTGGGAACATGATGATCTGTGACTGATCGATTGCCTTGACAAACGCATCGACAGAATCACGGATATCTGCTGCACTCAGGTTTTTGAATACCTTTACAATGGTGTTTGCACCTGCACGCTCAAAGGCTTTCGCACTGTCATACTCACAGTTTGTTCCAGGGAATACCGGAATGAATACGGTCGGCTTTGCGACTTTGTTCTTGCATACATAGATATTCTTGGTATCATATACATCACTCTGCACTTTTTCCTTGCCCTCGGTCGCGCGGGTTGGGAAGACTCTTTCGAGTGTTCCGGTCCAGGCTGCAATTGCTTCTTCCATGGAAAGTGACATTTCTTTGTATACAAATTTCTGTGCATCGTTCACTTCACCGACAACAACTCCGGATGCTTCTTTTATAATAGGAAGAAACTCCTCTTTTACTTCTGCAACGATATTACCAAATCCCGGTGCAAATAATGTTTCTGCTGTGACATCCTCTGCAATGGTGACACCTAATTTGTTACCAAATGCCATCTTGCTGACTGCTGCTGCCAGACCTTTTCCGTCCAGTGCATAGGCACTGCGGATTGCGCCCTTGCCAATCAGTTCATGGATCTTATCGTACAGCTTCATTACCTGCTCGTATACCGGCAGATCATATTCGTTCTTTTCGATGGTAAAGAGTACCAGCTTATCTCCTGCTTCTTTCAACTCTGGTGTGATGACATCTTTTTCTCTTGCCACATCGACCGCAAAGGAAACAAGTGTCGGAGGTACGTCAATCTCGTTAAAGGTTCCGGACATGGAATCTTTTCCACCGATGGACGGCAGACCAAAACCGATCTGTGCATCAAACGCACCGAGCAGTGCGGCAAACGGCTGGCTCCATCTCTTTGGATCTTCACTCATTCTGCGGAAATACTCCTGGAAGGTGAAGCGTACTTTCTTGTAGTCACCACCGGCTGTCACGATACGGGAAAGAGATTCGAGTACCGCATAAACCGATCCATGGTATGGGCTCCAGGAAGATAAATACGGATCAAATCCATAGGACATCATCGTTACGGTATCACATTTTCCATGTAAAACCGGAAGCTTGGCAACCATGCTCTGTGTCTCCGTCAACTGATAACGTCCACCATATGGCATATAGACACTTCCAGCTCCGATGGAACCGTCAAACATTTCGACAAGTCCCTTCTGGGAACATACGTTAAGATCCGCAAGCATTGCAAGCCATGCCGCTTTGTTATCATTTTTCTGTAATGCATCTGCCACTTTCGGAAGCTCCATCTTCTTAAAGAAATTATCTTCCTCTTTTGGCATCTCAACTTCGACATCAGCTTCCTGATGTGCACCGTTGGTATCTAAGAATGCACGGGAAATATTGACGATATCTTTTCCTCTCCACTCCAGAATCAGTCTTGGCTCCTCTGTCACAACTGCGACTTCCGTTGCCTCAAGGTTTTCTTCCTTTGCATAGGCAAGGAACTGCTCTACATCTTCCGGAGCAACAACAACGGCCATACGCTCCTGAGACTCAGAGATCGCAATCTCGGTTCCGTCCAGACCTGCATATTTCTTCGGTACCTTGTCCAGATTGACGCGCAGCCCATCTGCAAGCTCACCGATCGCTACAGATACACCGCCGGCACCAAAATCGTTACATTTTTTGATGATATGGCTGACTTCTTCTCTGCGGAACAGTCTCTGCAGTTTTCGTTCGGTCGGTGCATTACCTTTCTGTACTTCTGCACCACATACGGAGGTGGACTCTGTATTATGTGCCTTTGAAGAACCAGTTGCTCCACCGATACCGTCACGTCCGGTACGACCGCCGAGAAGAATAATCTTATCTCCCGGATCAGAAGTCAGTCGCTGTACGGCACGTCGCGGTGCAGCACCCATGACAGCTCCGATCTCCATACGTTTTGCCACATAATCCGGATGGTAAACCTCTTTGACATATCCGGTTGCCAGTCCGATCTGGTTTCCATAAGAGCTGTAACCTCTGGCTGCCTCGCGCACGATCTTCTTCTGTGGCAGCTTACCCTCAATCGTATCTTTTACGGATACGGTTGGATCTGCGGCTCCGGTCACACGCATTGCCTGATAGACATAGGTTCTTCCGGAAAGCGGATCACGGATGGCTCCGCCTAAACAGGTAGCAGCACCACCGAACGGCTCAATCTCGGTCGGATGGTTGTGTGTCTCGTTCTTAAAGTTTACAAGCCACTCCTCTGTCTTTCCATCTACTTCCACCGGTACCACGATGGAACATGCATTGATCTCGTCAGATTCTTCCTGATCTGCAAGTTTTCCTTCTTTTTTCAGACGTTTCATGGCAAGCAGTGCCAGATCCATCAGGCAGACAAACTTGTCATCGCGTCCCGCATACAGTTTCTTGTGGGTATCAAGATATTCTTCGTAAGTCTTTTTGATTGGTGCCTGGTAAAATCCTTCATCAAACTTCACATTTTTCAGTTCTGTCGAGAAGGTGGTATGACGGCAATGGTCACTCCAGTAAGTATCAAGCACGCGGATCTCTGTCACGGACGGATTCCGCTTCTCGGTATTTTTGAAGTAATTCTGGATATGTAAGAAATCCTTAAAGGTCATGGCAAGATTTAAAGAGCTGTACAGTTCCTTCAGCTGTGCTTCTGCCATGTCGATAAATCCGTCGAAAACTGCCACGTCTGCCGGCTCATCGAAATTCTGTACGAGGGTATCCGGCTTGTCCATACCGGTCTCACGGGAATCTACCGGATTGATACAATACTTTTTGATCGCCTCTAACTCATCCTCTGTGATGTCACCCTTGATCACATAGGTCGTCGCGCTGCGGATGATCGGCTCCTCATCCTCATTTAAAAGCTTCACGCACTGCTCTGCGGAATCCGCTCTCTGGTCGAACTGTCCCGGCAGGAATTCTACGGAAAATACGTTTCCGCCTTCTGCGTCAAAGTTCTCCTCATAAATATCATCCACTGGTGGCTCGGAAAATACTGTCTGCAATGCCTTCTGGTAAGTGGCATCCGATACATTTTCCACATCATAACGGATCAGAACACGCACCTGATCTGCAGCGATTCCGAGATAATGCTTTACCTCATGTTTTAATTCTTTTGCCTTTACGGCAAAATCCGGTTTCTTTTCTACGTACACACGACGTACATTGCCCATTGGATTTACCTCCTTCTTTTGCGAAACGGAATGCCCCCTGTATTCGGGGGCATTCTATTGATCTTTATGTTATTGTATCATGGGTTGACAATTAAGTAAAATTAATATCGCTTACGATATCTATTACCTGTTCTTATGAAATTACTGTACGGTAATTGCACTGTCCGTTACAACGCCCGGAGTGTCCGGTTCCGGCTGATCCGGCTGATCGGTACCCGGGTTTGGATTTACAAAATTAATCTTTACTTTCAGCTTTCTGGATTTATTTCCTGCCGTATCTTTGACATATACGGTCACACTGTAAGTTCCGTACTTTTTGTTTTTCATGGCAGTAACTGCTTTCTGTACTTCCTGGGTATTTACGAAAACATATTTTGAAGCAAGTTTCTTCCCCAGATCCTTTGCCACTACATCTGACTTAATTGCGGAAACCAGTTTTTCCTTGGAAACGGCTTTATTGTAGGTCAGTGTCTTTCGCTTCAGGCTGATGGATGGTGCTTTCGTATCTTTTACGGTAATTACGATGCTCTTTTGGGTCTTGTTTCCTTTGGCATCTTTTGCGGTGTATGTAATCTTATATTTTCCGGTCTTTGCCGCATTGACTTTTCCGGAAACGGTAAATTTAAGTGTCTTACCTCTGTAATCGGTAGCTTTCACACCCTTTTTCAGATCTACTTTGCTGTTTGTTCTCTCGATGGTTTTATTCTTGATTCCCTTAATCGTCGGGCGAAGTTTCAGCCATGGATTTCTCGGATCCGGATCGGTTGGGTCCCATCCGCGGTACGGACTGTTTACATCAATACGGATCGGGGTAGGTTTGCCCAATGGTCCCGGATCTTTGCTGTCATAGATGGTTACTTTGGTTCCTACCGGGCAGTTGTCATAGATCCACTTGGCATCTTCCACATTCAGACGGACACATCCGTGGGATGCCGTCTGTCCCAGACGGTTATAAGAATTGTATGCCAGCCTGCTCGGATCCTGTGAACTGTAAAACACAGAGTGGAACAGCACACCACCGTGAATACGGCTGCAATACTGTCCGTACACACCGCCCATAAGTGTATGCCAGCGGTATTTTGCCGGAATCGAAAATGTTCCTGTCGGGGTGGCATTGTTGACACCGACAGAGCAGGCAAATGCTTTGACCGGTTTGGTATATTTGCCTTTGGAATCAAGTGCATATACGGTCACACAGTTCTGCTGACGATTGATTTTAATGTAATATGGCAGTTTTGCTGCCTGAGTTGTAACGGGTGTTCCTGCGAACACAAGCAGCATGAGTGCCGCCATCAATCCGCATAAGGTTTTCAAAATTCCCTTTTTCATGATAATCTCCTTTTCTCTCCTTTGTGAAAGGTATATAATATATCCTATACTATACTATACTACTGAGGATATGATCGATGGATATCAATTATGAATTATACAAGGTTTTCTATTATGTTGCAAGCTCTCTCTCATTTTCGGATGCAAGTAAGAAGCTTTTTATCTCCCAATCGGCGGTAAGCCAGTCTATCAAAACATTAGAGCGCAAGCTGGGACAGCCGCTTTTTATCCGCAGCACAAAAAAAGTGCAGCTGACTCCTGCCGGTGCTCTGCTTCTGAAACATGTGGAACCTGCCATGAATCTGATCTCACGCGGCGAAAGCCAGCTTTTAGAATCCGGCTCTCTTGGTTTCGGACAGCTGCATATCGGTGCCAGCGACACGATCTGTCGCTATTTTCTGCTGCCGTATCTGCAGAAATTCCATCGGAAATTCCCGGATGTTCCGATTAAAATCACCAATGCCAGCTCGATGGGCTGTGTAGACCTGTTAGAGCAGCGCCGGGTAGATCTGATTATCACAAATTTTCCAAACCCGCATCTGAATCCTTCCTATATTCAGAAAACGGTTGGCTCTTTCTCGGATGTGTTTGTCGCCAATCCGGCATATTTTGATCTGGCGGATCGCATCGTTCCTTTCTCGGAGCTTGGCACCTATCCGCTCATGATGTTAGACCGCAAGAGCACAACGAGTGAGTTTCTGCACCACATTTTCCTGCAGCATCAGCTGGAACTGCTACCTCAGGTAGAGCTCAGCAGCAACGATCTGCTCATTGACATGGCCCGCATCGGTCTTGGAATTGCTTTTATCCCGGATTTTTGTCTGAAACACAAGCCGGAGGATCTCTTCCTCGTCCGCACGCAGGAAACGATCCCGCAGCGGCAGCTGGTGGCTTCGTTAAACCCTACCCTTCCGGTTTCTGCCTCCACCGAAGAGTTTTTAAAGCTCCTCCCGGACGTCTGACCAGAACCGGCTCACTTCTTCCCGCAGCTGCGGCAGACCACAGACGCTTCTCTTTTCCCATTCTCTCGGAAAAAGCGCTCCGTATTCGCGCTGCAGGAAACGTTCATCCAGCAGAAGGATCACGCCGCGGTCCTCGCTGGTCCTGATCACGCGCCCTGCTGCCTGCAGGACTTTGTTCATTCCCGGATAGCGGAACGCATAGTCAAATCCGGACAATCCCCGCTCATCATAATAATTCTTTAAAATTTCACGTTCATCGCTGACCTGCGGAAGTCCGGTTCCCACGATGATGGCACCGATCAGCCGGTCGTTTTTCAGATCAATGCCTTCCCCGAAAATTCCACCCATCACACAGAACGCAACGAGTGTCCCCTGGCGCTCTTTTTCAAATTCTTCCAAAAACGCTTCTCTTTCGTGTTCTTTCATATTATTATGCTGCATCAGAATCTCGCACGAATCGGCCGCCTTCCCGGCAAAGACCTCATATACATCCTGCATCAGCCGGTAAGACGGGAAAAACACCATGTAATTTCCCTGCTGTGCTTCTGTGACTGCACCGATATAGTCCGCCATTTTTTCGTATTCTTTTCTGTTCCTCCGCGTATATTTTGTGCTCACATCCCGGCCAAATGCGAGAAGTCTCTGTGTCTGGGCAAACGTACTCTGCGCATAAATGGCATAGTTATCCTCGTCCGTGGAAAGTAGCCGCTTGTAGTATCCGATCGGCAGGAGCGTTGCGGAGAAAAAGATCGTGGAATTGCTTTTATCGATGCATTTCTGCAGATTGACCGACGGATCTACGCAAAAGAGCCGGATCCGGAACTGGCCTTCCTCCGTCATCTGGCTGTAGATCACGTAATGGTCATCCACCAGATCATAGATATTCAGGAAATTGCGCAGCGCAAAGTAAAAATCCAGCACCGTTTTCTTCTCCGGAAATTCCCGCGGTTTTTCCAAAAATTCATCCATCTGGGAGGCCAGCCGCATAAGGTGGAAGGTCAACGTTCCCACACTGTCCAGAATCTGGTAGTGCTCACACTCACGTTTCATTTCCAGCATGGCTTTGTTGCATTTGTCCAGGATACGGCAGATCGTACGGCTGTGCGCTTTCATGATCCGCTTCACTGCAAGCACGTCTTCTTTGTAAAGATCGGCACTGTACATCTCCCTGCTGCGATCCACGAGGTTATGTGCCTCATCCACCAGGAACAGATAGTCTCCCTTTATCCCCTCCTGAAAAAAGCGTTTCAGATATACATTCGGATCGAATACGTAATTGTAATCACAGACAATATTGTCTGCCCAGGTTGCCACATCCAGACTCATCTCAAACGGGCACACCTGATATTCTTTCGCCTGCGCTAAAACTTCCTCTCTGGTAAACAGGTTGGATTTCTGCAAGAGATCAAACACCGCATCGTTCACCCGGTCAAAATGCCCCTTTGCATATGGACAGTTTACCGGGTTGCAGTCCATCTCTTCACACAGGCAGAGTTTTTCTTTGGCTGTAATCTGGATGACTTTGGCACGGTATCCCTGTTCTTCCAGCAGTGCGAACGTTTCTTTTGCCACAGTTGCTATGATGGTCTTTGCCGTGAGATAAAAGATCCGGTCTGCCAGCCCTTCTCCCACTGCTTTTACCGCCGGAAAGATTGTGGAAATTGTTTTGCCCACTCCGGTCGGTGCCTCGATAAACAGGTTCTTCCCCCGCAGAATGGTGCGGTAAACATCGGCAACCAGCTTCTTTTGTCCCTGCCGGTAGGGAAATGGAAACTCGAGTGTATGAATGCTCTCCTGCCGCTGTTTTTTCCATGCGATCTGCCAGTCTGCCCATTTCCGATAATCTTCGATCAGATGCGTAAACCACACGGTCAGTGTCTCAAATGTATAAATTTCCCGGAAATACCGAATTTCTTCCGTATCCAGATTGCAGTAGGTCATCTGCACGCCGATCCGCTCCAGACGGTTCTGTTTCGCATAGATATACGCATAGCACATTGCCTGGGCTTTATGCACGTAGACCGGCTGTTCCATTGCCGCAACGTTTCTATATACACCCTTGATCTCATCGATGAAGCTGATTTCTTCTTCCGGAGGGATTTCTGCCGCAAACTCCTTCTCCGGTTGCAGCACAGACTCCGTCGCAGCCGGCAGATCCGGCTGAAATTTTCCATAGGCGATTCCGTCTGCACGTCCTTCCACGACCAGTACGTAATCGTTGGCTTTCCATTCAATTTTCAGCGGTACTTCCGCCTGGTAGGAGGTGTCCATGCTTTTTTGAATTTTCCGGTGGATACGGCTGCCTTCCATCATGGCCTCTGCACTCGCCAGCTTTCCGGCACGATTATCGATATCTCCTGCCCGGAAAATAAACTCTACCAGATTTCTCACAGATATATGTAATTCCTGCATGTACACCTCCTTTCTCCCGCGGGTATTTTCCTGTTGTATGAAGCGGGTTTTTATTTGTTCCATTATTTTACAATAAAAAGCCCCGCTCCGGAATACGGAGTGGGACTTAAAGTTCCATAGTCACGATATAATAATTGTATTATGCCACTGCAAATTTAGCAACTACGTTTTCGAAATTTTCATTCTTTCCACCGTAGCAAACCTGAAGATTCTTTTTTACGCCAAGTCCAATCATACCAAGCAATGACTTTGCATCAATGAATGTTCTGTCGCATTTTACATCAATATCAAAATCACAACCACCTGCTGCACGTACAAAATCCTTAACTTCATCCATATCTGATAACCGAATTACTTTAACAGTTTCATACATAATCCAACACCTCTTTCTACCTTTAAACAACATACTTTTATTATCATCCCCAAGTTTAGAAAAGATTATGCCACTTTTTTTCTCATCTGTCAAAGTTATGCAAACTTCGCATTTCTCCGGTTTTTCCTGCATAATGACGGTAATCGCGCAACCGTTTCCATCAGATTCTTACCGTTTTTTTTCGTGTATTTATATTTATACCTGCTATCTTATGCAATTTCTCCAAAAAATTGCCTTTCCAATCACCAAAACAAGCATTTTTTGATGAAAACTATTTTTATCAAAGTGGTTTCCCACTTTTTTTCAGAATATCCACATATAATTCTCCGATCGGACTGACCTTTATCCCCTTGTGACGGATATAGCCGATCCGCATCTTTTCGCTCTCTGCCAGCGGTACTGCCGCATAATCATTTCCGTTTAATTCTTCACAGATAATCCCGGAACAGAGCGTATAACCATTCAGCCCAACCATCAGATTCAGCATGGTCGCCCGGTCATCCGCATGGATCATCTTCTTATATTCATAGGTACTTTTCATCTCTTCGGCAAAATAAAAGGAATTATTTTTCCCCTGTTCGAACACAAGACATGGATATTCCTGCAGTTCTTTCATGGAAATTACATCCCTTTGTGCCAGCGGATGTCCTTTCCACAGATATACATAGGTGTCACAGGTAAACAGTTCTTCAAAAATCACATCATTTTCCTTGAAAAGTTTCTGGAGTACTGCTTCATTAAATTTGCTCAGGAAAAGAATCCCCAGCTCACTTTTCATGTTACGCACATTTTCGATTACCTGATTCGTCTGTGTCTCATGCACGGCAAATTCATATTCTTCCATTCCGACAGCCTTTACGACTTCCACAAATGCCTTGACCGCAAAGGTATAATGCTGCATAGACACGGAAAATTTCTTTTTGGATGCAGACGAAATATAACGGGATTCCAGTAAATGATACTGCTCTACGACCTGCTTGGCATATCCGATAAATTCCTCTCCCTCTGGTGTAAGCACGATTCCCCGGTTGGACCGGATAAAAATGGTGATTCCTGCTTCTTCTTCCAGTTCGCGCACAACCGCAGACAGATTGGGCTGTGAGACAAACAATTTTCGGGATGCTTCGTTCATGGAACGGCTTTCTGCAATCGTAATTACCTGATGTAACTGCTGTAGGGTCATATGTCTTACCTCTTTTCCTTAAGCAAATGATCTGTTATATACCGGACAAGGATCTGAAGTATCCATGCAATCACAATGGAACTGCATACCAGCACCAGTTCGTAACGCAGATGGCATGTATGAAATGCTGCTCCCTTCATAAATTTTCGTATGGTAACATGTACCAGATACAATTCCAGCGAATGAGCACCAAACCATTCCAGTATTCTTATAACCGGGCGCATAGATAACTGGGAAAAGATCCAGGCAATTCCCGCACAACATGAGATATTAAAAATTCCGGTCACATACCTTGCAAAAATAGGAGATCCACTTGGAAGCATGGTGAGCAAATAGCCGGATAACGCAAAAAGAATCAACCATTTCCAATAACTTTCCCTTTTTTCATAACTGGATCTGCCATAAAAACAGCCCGCTATAAAAACAGGCAGACGAAGCAAAGCAATATTCACATTTCCAAACATATCTTTCTCATATAATGCAATTACAAGTGCTAATACGGTAACAGCACTTACAATAGAAAGCAGACGGATCTCTCCATCTATTGCGTCCCGTGCGCTATCCACAATCTGAAAGATATAGGGATAAATCAGATAGCATAACAGCATAAGTCCAATATACCAGTAAAGCCTGTCTCCATCACTGAAAAATGTGATAAATGTGAAGTCTTTTATGGCTTCTCCCCATCCTGTTTTATCTACACAGACATCTAATAAAATATAAGAGGGTACGGCTACGATGCAATAAGGAATCAGAATTCTTTTTAATCTTCTTATGTAAAAGCTTCTAACATCTGATCTTTTTTTCATGGAATAGTATAACCCCAGACCAGAAAAGAATAAAAAAGCATCCACACTTGATGATGAAATATATCTCCAAAAGAAGGAAATCCAGCCACTAAAATGATAGGAATAATAATGACAGTCCTCCGTAAAATGAAAAACTATAATCAATATGATGGATATTCCCATTAACGCCCCCCGGTATTGCGAAAGCACGCTGTTATTTGTTTTTTTCATATAATTCTCCTTTATAAAAATTTAATTTAAATTACTATAAATAAAAAAACACCTAAACAGGTGTTTTTAAAGAGCAGGGGATGAGAGAATCGAACTCCCACCAAAGGTTTTGGAGACCCCTATCATACCATTTGACCAATCCCCTA
>ENA-UPXB01000264-UPXB01000264.1-human-gut-metagenome-genome-assembly--contig:-NODE-264-length-42850-cov-9.818647_pt1 | contig 42850 bp, 32 predicted proteins | sample MGYA00250055_ERZ773386 | MGnify/ENA primary metagenome ERZ773386 (study PRJEB29103, sample SAMN06111974) | human gut metagenome | biome: human gut; feature: ankylosing spondylitis patient; material... | reverse complement strand
ATATCTTGGTAAAAAAGGCTCTTTGACTAGCATTTTACGTGGCATGGGTAAATTAAGCCCTGAACAACGTCCTGTAGGGGATATGGGATTAGATTTGTCTGTGGATTCGGGAATGGATTTGTATTTGTAAAGAGGAGTGGCGATGTAAAGAAGATTACATCGCCACTCGTTTGCGTTACTAAAAAGACTATTATTTCAATCCACAGGTGGAACCTGACAATAGTAAGTATAAACAATTTTATTTTTATATTCAAGAATAAATTTAAAGTTCAATAGTAATTTAAGTAAAAGTCAAAAAGAATTGATTAATGATAGATAAAGTAGTATGATAAATAAAAGATAGAATGTTGTAAAATGATGACAATAGAAAGAGGAAAGAATGATCTTATATCACGGCAGTAAAGAAGTTGTAAAATATCCGGAAATTCGAAAGGCACGTTTTCATAAAGATTTTTATTTCGGATTTTATTGCACACAGTTTCCGGAACAGGCGAGGCGATGGGCAGGCAGGTATGGAACGAAAGGGTATCTGAATCAATACGAGTATACACCAAATGAAAAGTTAAAATATTTGCGTTTTGATGAGATGACGGAAGAATGGCTGGATTTTATCGTGCAGTGCAGAAAGGGCATTGCACATACTTATGATATTGTGGAAGGTCCGATGGCAGATGATACGATTTATAATTATATCCAGAATTTCATTGACGGAAAAATATCCAGAGCCGCATTCTGGGAATTGGCGAAATTTAACCATCCTACCCATCAGATCAGCTTTCATACGATTTCGGCGCTGGATACGTTAGAATATATAGGAAGTGAGGCTGTGTATGGGAACAAAAAATAATAATGATTTATTTTATACATGTAGTCTGATTGAATATATTGGAAGACAGATGAAACGAACAAGAAAAGAAGTCGTGGATTGTCTTACAAAAGAACGCATTCAGCGGATTTACGAATTCGCGGATGTTTTTCACTGTGAGCCGATCGAAAAAGTGGCGGATGAGTTTATACAGGAATGTCACATGAACTCTGGAACTTTTGATAATGTGCAGGCATGCCGGTATAAAATACCGGATTATTGGGATATCGGGGAAGTTTATGAACGGTTGATAGAAGACTGTTATGATGATCATAAAATTGTAGATGGAATCTGGAAAGTATATCATTCGTGGATAGATGCACAGATCTCCAATTATAATTCTGATTTTTACTATCAGCCGAGAGACTATATTGCAGCGTGCTATGAGGAAGGAGTGGTACTTTAAATGGGAGTAGGAGTAAAGGTACAGGTATGGGGGGAATATGCATTATTTTCCAGACCGGAGATGAAAGTGGAACGGTGTTCCTATGATGTCATGACACCATCAGCGGCAAGGGGGATTTTGGAAGCAATCTATTGGCATCCGGGGCTGCGTTGGGTGATTGACAAAATATATGTAAAAAATCCAATCCGCTTTACAAGCGTCCGGAGAAATGAAGTAAAAAGCAAAGTTTCCGCCAGCAATGTGTTACAGGCATATAATGGAGCAGACAAGCCTCTTTATATCAGCACAAAAGAGGACATTGTCCAGCGGGCTTCATTGATTTTAAGGGATGTATCATATGTGATAGAAGCACATTTTGAAATGACGGATCAGGCAAATGAGACAGATAATCCGGGAAAGTTTAAAGATATCATGATGCGGAGACTAAAACGTGGGGAATGTTATCATATGCCATATTTTGGCTGCCGGGAATTTCCAGCACATTTTTGTCTCTGTGAGGAGGAAGTGATCCATACCATTTATGATGAGATTCCGGAAAAAGACCTGGGGTTTATGTTGTATGATATGGATTATAGTAACAAGGAAGATATTCAGCCGATGTTTTTTCGGGCGGTTATGAAACGTGGTGTCATCGATTTGCGGGATTGTGAGGTGATACGATGATTTTGCAGGCATTGGTAAAGGAATATGAAAATCTTGCACAAAAGGGTCTGGTTTCCAAGCCGGGATGGAGTCAGGCAAAAGTTTCTTATGCCATTGATCTGAATGCAGATGGAAGTATAAAAGTCATTTATTCTTTGCAGACAGAAGACCAGCGAGGGAAAAAAATAGTTATGGTTCCAGCGCTGTTATATGTGCCGGAAATGGTTACACGATCTTCCGGGGTTGCAGCAAATTTTCTGTGTGATAATGCCAAATATATGCTTGGAATTGATACAGATGGAACAAATGATCGTGTGAAAGACTGTTTTCAGGCGGCAAAGGAAAAACATATCGCACTATTAAAAGATGTAGATAATCCTATGGCAAAAGCAATCTGTTCTTTTTTTGAAACGTGGAATCCGGAAAATGCAAAAGACAATGGCTGCGTTCAGGACAAATGGGAGGAACTAAATGAGGGTGGAAATCTTATCTTTTGCATGGGAATGGATTATGCACAGGATGATTCAGATATAAAAGCAGCTTGGGAAAATTCGATTGAAGCAAACGGGGAAGAACAAACGGGAATATGCCTTGTAACAGGGGAAAGAACGGAGATTGCAAGAATCCACCGGGGAATCAAAGGGGTTCCTGGGGCGCAGTCCAGCGGGGCGGCGCTTGTTTCGTTTAATGCCCCGGCGTTTGAATCCTATGGAAAGGAGCAAAGCTACAATGCACCGGTGGGAAAATATGCAGAGTTTGCGTATACGACAGCATTGAATTATCTTTTAAGCAAAAGGGAAAACACATTTTCATTGGGAGATTCCATGATTGTATTCTGGGCAGAAACCGGAGAAAAAAAGTGTGAGGATCTTTTTTGTATTTCGATCAACCCGCAAGAAGATAATCAGGAACAGTTACAGAAAGTTTTTGATAATTTAAAAGCAATGCGTCCGATCGATCTGGACGATATAACGATTGATCTGACACAGCAGTTTTATATATTATGTCTGGCGCCAAATGCAGCGAGACTATCGGTTCGGTTTTTCTATCAGAATTCATTTGGAACCATTTTAAAAAATATAGAAGCACATTATAAACGCATGGATGTTGTAAGGCCTTCCTGGGCAAACGATAGAAAATTTCTTGGAATCTATCGTATGCTGCAGGAAACCGTGAATATGAAACCCAAAGAGAAAAAACCGGTTGCGAATATGGCGGCTTCTGTATTACAGGCGGTTTTGTCGGGGAATCGGTATCCAGCAAGTTTATATACAGATACCCTGATTCGCATTCGTTCGGAACAGGGAAATGTTACTTATGGAAGGGCAGCAATTATCAAAGCTTTTTTGATAAAAAATTATCAATGGAAAGAAGGAGAAGAATGTATGGGATTAAATGAATCAAGTAATGAGACTCCATATATATTGGGAAGATTATTTTCAGTATTGGAGTCTATTCAAAAGGATGCAAATCCGGGAGTTAATACAACGATAAGAGATCGCTATTTTAATTCCGCATGTGCAACACCTGCGTCAGTATTTCCAGTTTTAATCAAATTAAAAAACAGCCACATTAAAAAATTGGAACGTGAAATTGGGGGTGGATCAAAAATTTATTACGAAAAACTGTTGACAGAACTCATGGAAAAAATTAACGCTTTTCCACAACGATTGAGTTTGGAAGAACAGGGAAAATTTATGTTGGGATATTATCATCAGACACAGAAAAAGTATGAAAAAAGGGAGGACAAGTAAATGGGAGAAGCAATTAAAAACAGATATGAATTTGTTGTATTATTTGATGTGGAAAACGGAAATCCAAATGGAGATCCGGATGCGGGAAATATGCCACGCATTGATCCGGAGAGCGGATTAGGTCTGGTAACAGATGTATGTTTAAAACGTAAGATTCGTAATTATATCGAGATGGTGAAAGAAGACGAAGCTGGATACAAGATTTATATTAAGGAAAATGTGCCATTAAACAGAAGTGACCGGGAGGCCTGTGAGAGTATTGGCATAACAGGGGATAAAGATGTAACAAACGAGTTGAAAAAATTAAAAAAGACAGATCCTAATGCAGTAGTTAAATTAAAGGATTATATGTGTGAAAATTTTTATGATATTCGAACGTTTGGCGCAGTAATGACGACTTTTGGAAAAGCAACTTTAAATTGTGGACAGGTGCGGGGACCGGTGCAGCTTGGGTTTGCCAGAAGTATTGATCCAATTATTAGTCAGGAAGTAACCATTACAAGAGTTGCAATTACAACCGAAAAAGATGCAGAAAATAAAAGCACAGAAATGGGAAGAAAGAGTATTGTTCCATATGGACTGTACCGCGTGGAAGGATACGTTTCGGCGAATTTGGCAAGAAAGGTAACCGGATTTTCAGAGGAGGATCTGGATTTATTATGGGATGCAATTATCAATATGTTTGAAAATGATCATTCTGCGGCAAGGGGAAAAATGGCAGTCCGGGAATTGATTGTGTTTAAGCACAGTAAGGAATTGGGAGATTGTCCGGCATATAAATTATTTGACGCAGTGGAAGTTAAGAAAAATGAAACTGTGGAATATCCGAGAAAGTATCAGGATTATAAAGTTACCATTCATGAAGAAGAAATACCAGATTCGGTAGAAGTGAAAAGGATGATTTAATGGAATACGCGCAGGATGATTATTTGATGATCTCCGGAATCCAGCATTTTAAATTTTGCAGAAGACAGTGGGCATTGATCCATATTGAGCAGCAGTGGGAAGAAAATGTCCATACGGTTGTTGGAGAACTGATGCATAAAAAAGCACATGATCCATATCTTACAGAAAAAAGAAAGGACATCCTTATTGTCCGGGCACTTCCGGTATCTTCAAAAAGTATGGGAGTAAGCGGAGAATGCGATATCGTTGAATTTCATAAATGCGAAGATGGAATAACATTATTTGGTCATAGGGGATTGTATTCAGTATATCCAATTGAATATAAAAAAGGAAAACCAAAGGAATCAGATGAAGACAAGCTGCAGCTTGCTGCACAGGCAATGTGCCTGGAAGAAATGTTTTCGACAGAGATTACGGAGGGAGCAATCTTTTATGGGGAAACGAGAAGGCGGGAGCCGGTGGAATTTACGGAAGAACTTCGCTGTGAAGTAAGAAAAATATTCGAGGAAATGCATGAATATTATAAGAAAAATTATACGCCGAAAGTAAAGCCGACAAAAGCATGTTCGTCTTGTTCGCTAAAAGAAATCTGTATGCCAAAGCTGGAAAAGGCAGGTTCTGTTAAATCGTATGTTCAAAAGGTTCTGGAGGATGCAGAATGAGAAAATTATTAAACACATTATATGTAACTTCCGAGAATAGCTATCTGGGATTGGATGGAGAAAACGTTGTTGTTTACGATGACAAAAAAGAAATCGGACGTGTCCCGCTTCACAATCTGGAAGGAATTGTTTCGTTTGGATATCGTGGAACAAGTTCGGCACTTATGGGAGCTTGTGCAGACAAAAATATTTCCCTTTGTTATTTGACACCTCAGGGAAAGTTTCTGGCAAGGATTACCGGAAAAATAAAAGGAAATGTCATATTAAGGGAACAACAGTTTTTAAGTTGTAAGGATGAAACCATCCGTTTGAGAATCGCAAAAATTGTATTTTAGGAAAAGTATATAATGCAAGATGGGTGTTGGAACGTGCAGTTCGGGATCATTCCATGCAGATTGATGCAGAAGCTGTAAAAACGGCATCCTTGCAATTAAAATCTTTTCTGGATTATATCCAGAATGCAAAATCGATCGATCAGCTCCGGGGATATGAAGGAGAAGCTGCAAGCATTTATTTTGGAGTATTTGATGAGTTAATTTTGCAACAGAAAAAAGATTTTATATTTCAGGGAAGAAATAAAAGACCACCGTTAGATAATGTCAACGCAATGTTATCCTTTGTCTATACATTACTGACCAATCAGATTACATCAGCATTGGAGACGGTTGGCCTTGATCCGTATGTTGGATATATGCACACGGATCGACCGGGAAGGGCTTCTCTTTCTTTGGATTTGATAGAAGAATTGCGTGCAGTTATGGCAGACCGGTTTGTCTTATCTTTGATCAATAAGAAAATTGTGAATGGAAAAGACTTTACAAGAAAAGAAAATGGTGCGGTTTTGATGGATACAGAGTCACGGAAAAAGTTGTTGTCGGAATGGCAGAACAAGAAAAAAGAAATGATTACCCATCCTTACCTCAAAGAAAAAATGGAATGGGGAATGGTTCCCTATGTTCAGGCTATGTTACTTGCGCGGTTCCTAAGAGGTGATCTAGATGGATATCCGGTATTTTTATGGAAATGAGGAATCCAAATGCTTGTTTTAATTACTTATGATGTAAATACGGAGACGGCTGCAGGAAAAGGCCGCTTGCGAAAAGTGGCAAAACAGTGTGTAAATTATGGAAGACGCGTTCAGAATTCGGTGTTTGAATGTATTCTGGATAATGCACAATGTGTGCTGTTAAAGTCGATATTAACGGATATTATTGATGAAAGTGTGGATAGTTTGCGATTTTACTATCTGGGAAATAATTATCACACAAAAATTGAACACATAGGTGTTGATCGGGGAATTGCTGCGGATCAGACGCTTATATTGTAAGGACTATGGTGCGAACGGAAAGTACACATAAAATACTGGAGGGATTCGCACTTGAAATATTAAATAAAAGGCATTGAAATGACATTTCTATGAATAGATAGAGATGGTTATTTTATGTTATTGCTGACAAAATATACAGTATTATACAAAGAAAATGAAATTTGTTGTATAATATTGCTGTCGCTCCCTTCGCGGGAGCGTGGATTGAAATCGAAACTTGCCACAGCAATGCGACAGCTTATGTCGTCGCTCCCTTCGCGGGAGCGTGGATTGAAATAATAAACTGCCGTTTAAATCACTTAACTGTTTCGCGTCGCTCCCTTCGCGGGAGCGTGGATTGAAATAACAAGTTGCCCTTTAACCCATCTGTCGGAGTCAGTCGCTCCCTTCGCGGGAGCGTGGATTGAAATCAAAAAACGTGTAACAAACGTGCAATTATCTGCGGTCGCTCCCTTCGCGGGAGCGTGGATTGAAATTGTATCATGGCAGTGTTAAGCGCAATAAACTCTTGTCGCTCCCTTCGCGGGAGCGTGGATTGAAATAAACTACTATTTATCATATACACCACCTACAAAGTCGCTCCCTTCGCGGGAGCGTGGATTGAAATGAATTTAATGATGTTTCTTTTGTTTGGTTTTCCGTCGCTCCCTTCGCGGGAGCGTGGATTGAAATTGCTATGAAAGAACTGAAGGACCTTGTAAATACTGTCGCTCCCTTCGCGGGAGCGTGGATTGAAATATATCCTTTCGAGGAGGTGGCATGCATGAGTGATTGTCGCTCCCTTCGCGGGAGCGTGGATTGAAATGTTAGCGAGATAATTGCTTACAAGAATTACTGCTAGTCGCTCCCTTCGCGGGAGCGTGGATTGAAATAAAATACAGATTTGGAAAAAATGTTGATCAACCCTGTCGCTCCCTTCGCGGGAGCGTGGATTGAAATAGAAGTAATGTCCCTACATACATTGCCGTATTCATGTCGCTCCCTTCGCGGGAGCGTGGATTGAAATTCCGTTTACAACGTATGAGCCTTTACAGATGTAATGTCGCTCCCTTCGCGGGAGCGTGGATTGAAATATAGCAACCATTGCATTGGCACCCAGTGCAATTCAGTCGCTCCCTTCGCGGGAGCGTGGATTGAAATTCTGTCGTATCTGTTACAGTTAGTTGGTATAGTTGCGTCGCTCCCTTCACGGGAGCGTGGATTGAAATTTATAAAAAATACATTTGGTATAAAATTTGACAGGTCGCTCCCTTCGCGGGAGCGTGGATTGAAATGGTTTGTTTATGCTGCTAAAATCACAGGAGAAGTTGTCGCTCCCTTCGCGGGAGCGTGGATTGAAATCCAGTTTATCAGCTATGCCACCTCCACCACCGCCTCGTCGCTCCCTTCGCGGGAGCGTGGATTGAAATAAAAGATATCCAACCTTTAACACTTACTAAAAACCGTCGCTCCCTTCGCGGGAGCGTGGATTGAAATGTCTGTAAATCCTACAGCCTCGAATCCCGGTGCTTGTCGCTCCCTTCGTGGGAGCGTGGATTGAAATTCCGGACTGCTGCGCCTGGTTTCCTGTGCTCTTTGTCGCTCCCTTCGCGGGAGCGTGGATTGAAATTTCTGTCACGATCCACATCATCACAGACGTAGTACGTCGCTCCCTTCGCGGGAGCGTGGATTGAAATTGTGAATCTTTTTGCGAATCCTTTTGTGAATCCTGTCGCTCCCTTCGTGGGAGCGTGGATTGAAATTTGTCTTTATTGTCGTCACCGTCGTCGGGATCAGTCGCTCCCTTCGTGGGAGCATGGTTGCAAATGCCGTCCAAAATCAGACTGGCATTATGCCGAAAGCCAGATAGTTCCTTTTTTTCTCAAAATCAGCCAGTTTCCGGGATTTTCCGTAAAGTTATGCACATCATGATGATGTCATGCTCAACTATCCCCGGACAACGCACCCCATGATTTCACATCTGTGGATATCTTCCGTCAACAGCCTGCTCCGGCTGTAGAAAAATTTTTCAAAATCTACATATTGCACAAATCAGTAATCCCTGTCTTTCGCAGGCTGTATCGCTTTCGGCTGGTCAATGGAAAGTCCTTCCATCAGCCAGCGGAATTCCTGCCTTGTCAGAGGTCTGACTTCTGAAGCATTGCGCGGCCATTGGAATTTTCCATTGTCCAGGCGCTTCTGCAGGAGTACAAATCCATCCCGGTCAAAATAGAGGGCTTTCATCGTATTCTTTTTGCGTCCACAGAACAGAAAGACCGCATTGGAGAACGGATCCATCTGGAAATTGTCACGGATGACTGCCATGAGTCCGTCAAAGGATTTTCTCATATCAGTCCTTCCTGTAACCAGATAGATTTTCTGTACTCTGGACAGATCACCGATCAAAGTTTCCGCAGGGCAGATATCGTATGATAGATCACATCCCTGCCTGCATGATTATTGATTGCAACTTTACAGCCGTTTATGATAACTGTCAGTGCTTCGCCTTCTGATGTTGCATCTGTTGACAGCAGTCTGACTGGATTCGATATCGGTATATGCGATTCTTCTGTAATGGAAAGTGGTACGATTTCATGTGTGGCATCCACGATTAGCCTGTCTGTCTCCGGAATCATACATGATTTCTTTCTCAGCCTTGTGACAGTATTATAAAACGTATTGATAGAGATATCATTCTGCTCACACCAGACACGGTCAGAAAATCCACTGCTGCGACATTGCTGAATCAATGACAGCCATTCTTCGTCTGTTCTTCTCTTATTACGCATAAGCTGCTCCTCCTGTTAGCTAAAGTAGTTAAACACCGTAAACGGCTACCTTTGCTTAAGAAAAGAAGAGTGATACGTCCGCATCCAGATCTGAAAATAGATAAAGTAGTCGTTTACTGTTTATTGACTGTATTATCCCAAATCTTCAATTAAATTTGGAACGGTATGTTATTCATCGCTTACTATGAAAAAGTATATGGGGAATAAAAAGGAAGTACTTTTATTTTATCTTCTGATGATTGCGGTGATTGGCTGGTTTGTGGTGGCGGAGACGGTGTATCCGTCAGAACGGATCAAAGTATCCAGACCGGAGAATCTTACATACAGGGGGACATTTACCTGGGAAAAAATGACGGAACCAGTCAGGAGATTACCGTTCCGGGAAAATATCCGGTGGGAGTGGATGAGACCATGGTGCTGGTCACGCGGCTTCCGGATGACTTCACGCAGACATCATTTGCGATCCGATCTTCCCTGCAGGACGTAAGGTTTTATGTGGATGGAGAGTTGCGGAGCGAATATCATACAGACAAGACGAGGCTGAACGGCAAAAATTCTGCCAGCCGTTATGTGTTCTGTCCGACTTCTGAAAAGGATGCGGGGAAGATGCTGCAGATAGAACTGACAACACATACGGATAACTACAGCGGTGTTGTCAATACCGTATATTGTGGGGATAAAGGGGATATCTGGGCAAGTATTTTCCGTGACTATGGATTGGAAACCATCATTGCTTTTTTCCTTTTGTTTGTAGGACTGGTGACGATTATTTTCAGTGTTGCCCTTGGAATCGCGTATCATACCCGTTTTGATATGGAGTATCTGGGCTGGTGCATACTGATGGGTGCTGCGTGGATGCTGGGGGAATCAAAACTGCGTCAGCTATGGATACCGAATGTCAGCATATTGTCTGCAGTATGTTTTCTTGTTATCCTGCTTTGCCCGGTTCCGGTGCTTATTTATATGGACAGTGTGCAGAAAAAGAGGTATACCCGTATGTACCATGCGATCGGATATGCAGCAGTGGCAGATTTTGTGGTCTGTACGCTGCTGCATCTGGCAGGGGTGAAAGATTTTATTGAGACCCTTCCGGTTTCCCAGGGGATTCTTGTGATCACATTTCTTGCGGTATGTACCACGTTTGGGATAGACTTCTTCCGGAAACGTGCAGGGGAATACGGACTGACACTGATCGGTATGCTGATCGCCATGATGTCAGTGGTGGTGGAGGTTGTTTCCACGTATTATGTGGTTGTGCTTTCCGGCATTTTTACAGGCATCGGCATGCTGGTACTTTTGTTTGCAAATATTGTCCGGACCGTGCAGAGTGTCCGTGATATGGAAATCCAGAAGAAACGCATTGAAAAAGAAAACTATGATCATCTGACCGGACTTCCGATGCGAAGCCGTGGGGAAGCCATGATAGCGGATCTGATAATGGAACAGGATGGATGTCTGGTTTTTTGCGATATGGATAATCTGAAAAAGATCAATGACATTTATGGGCATAAGGCAGGGGATCGTGCGCTCGGATGTCTGGGTACACTTTTAAAAGATGTTGGGGAACCATCTGTGGCGTGCCGTCTGGGCGGAGATGAATTTCTTCTGTTTTTGCCGGAAGCAACGAAGGATCAGGCACAGGAAAGAATCAAACAGTTATTTGCACAGTTTATTGAAAAAAAGGACGAGGATGTGGAAATGCATGATGTATACGAAACGTATGATGCCTATGTCTCTGCTTCGCAGAGCGAAGGATTTGGACTGACACTGATGGAGGCTGTCGGTTCGGGACTTCCGATTATCGGGTTTGATGTGCGATACGGAAACCAGACCTTTATCGATGATGGAGAGAATGGATACCGCATACCGATTCACGATGAAATGGATCAGAAGGAAAAAATTGCTCTGCTGGCGGATCGTATCGTACATATGCTGACGGAGGGTGATATGGAAGCTTTTTCTGAGCATTCCTATGAGAAAGCACAGGCATTTCTGACAAAGGAGGTGGTAAAACGATGGATCAGTCTTCTAAAATAGTTCTGCTGTTTGATTATTTTTCGATGGAAAGCAGAAATTTGTATGAATCTTTTACGAATGTGGGAATTCCTTTTACGGCAGCAGTGGTGGAGGATGACGGATTTCTGCCGGAAGGCGTGAATTCGGTATATGGATATTTCTGCACACAGGGGGCTGTTGCCAGAGAGGAACATCCCAGATATTTTAATCAGATCCAGGTGCCGGAATACTGGAGGATCGAAAGTACAAATACCAGTGGAAAGGTAATGGATAAAACAAAGGAGCGGGCACGTATTTTTTATACGGAGCCGACAAACCACCGTCTGGTAAAGATCGTGGACTGGCTGGATGACGATGGTGTGGTCCGGCTCAGTGAGCATTACAACAAGTACGGGGAGATTTTCTGCCGCACGATTTTTAACCAGAAGGGGCAGAAGGCGCTCCGGAAATTTTATTCTCCGCAGGGGCAGGAGCGGGTGATGGAGAATTTTGTGACCAATGCCATCATCGTACAGTGGAAGGGAAAAGATAAAATTTTACATTCCAAGACGGAACTGATCCGGTTTTATCTGGAGTGCGCGGGGCTGCAGGATGCGCAGCTTTGCTTTAATTCGCTCTCCTATCCGTTTTTTACATCGCAGATTCTTCCGCCAAATGGGAAAAAGGATATCCTGTTCTGGAACGAACCTGTGGGAGATGAGATTCCGGGAAATATGCAGATTATTTTAAACCATCAGGCCACCAGAACCGAAAAGATCTATGTGCAGCGGAAACATTCCTATGAGAGACTTATCGCATTGGGAGCTTCCCCGGAAATGGTAAAACAGTTGGGGTATATGTATAGTTTTGTCCGGGAAAATAAACACCGGCCGGAAATTTTAATCTGTACCAATTCTGACCGGGTGGAACATCTTCATGAACTGGCACAACTTGTACCGGATATGCATTTTCATGTGGCGGCGATTACAGAGATGTCGTCCCGGCTGATGGCAGTTGGTGCCAATGAAAACGTGTTTCTGTATCCGAACGTGAAAACGCAGGTGCTGGATCACCTGTTTGAAAAATGTGATATTTACCTTGATATCAATCGCGAGGGAGAGATTGTAGATGCGGTGCACCGTGCATTTTTGAATAATCAGCTGATTATTGCATTTGAGGAAACGATGCACAATGCTTACTATACGGCACCGACCAATACGTTTCCGGAAAAAGAATACCGGGAACTGGCAGAGGCATTAAACACGGCACTTCGGATGCCGCAGATTATCGATCAGGCGCTGCAGATGCAAAAGAATGCGGCATTGACGGCCAAAAAAGAGGACTATAGCCCTATTGTGGGATAGGCATGCAGACCATATAATAAGAATACATTTGCAAACAGAAAGGAAAAAATATGAGAAAACAGGGAAATAATACAAACAGACCGCAGGTGGAGGAAAAAAAGGGAAAACGAAGGACGCTTACGGTTTTAGGGTATGCACTTATGATCGTTTTTTTGCTGATCGTTCTTCCGGTGGTTCTGCCGGCCATTTTCGGATACCACACGTACACCGTGGGATCGGATGCGACAGGCAACATTTCAAAGTATGGCAACGTCGTATATCTTAAGGCCGTTTCCAACGATTCCTATGACGAGGGAAATATTGTGGCGGTACAGGAAAGTGACAGCAGCCGCAAGGTGGATGTATACTATGTGGATGCGAACGATACGGCGGCACAGACACTTGCCATCCGGGAGGGAGAGACTGTGTCATATGAGCAGATCGCAGGAAAAGTTGTGGCAAAGACACCGTTTATCGGATACTTAAGCCAGCTTTGCTTTTCGGCAGCCGGAATCATTGTCACGATACTGATCTTTGCCGCAGGTCTGGGACTGATGATGTACGTCAACAAGATCAGCAAAGAGATCAATCAGGCGCTGGAGGATCAGAAAGCCTATTCTTAAAATAGAAAAGAACACAAAGAAGCTGTTGCACATTCCAAAAGTGCACAGCTTTTTTATTTGCCATCCATTTAAAAAAAGTGCACCTTTTTAAAAATTTGCTTACTGTAAAACCCTCTTGCCGGATGCTATCATTAGTTCATCAAATAAATGATCCGGCCGGTCATAAAAACCAGGAGGAAAAGGTATATGAAACGAAAAGTTATTTCAGCTGTACTTGCAGCAACAATGGCAGTAACCATGATGATGGGATGTGGCAGCACAGGAACAAGCGCCGATGGAAACGGCAGCACTTCTAAGTCTGAAGAAAGTGGTAACGATGGGGGAAAGGTGACACTGAAAGTATTCTCCAATCTTCCAGATAGAAAAACAGGACAGGGTCTTGTAGAGCAGACAATTATTGATGAATATATGAAAGAAAATCCAAATGTTGAGATTAAAGTAGAAGCGTTGGATGAAGAAAGTTATAAGACAAAATTCAAAGCATACTCTATGGATGGCATGCCGGATGTGGTAAGCATCTGGGGACAGCCGGCATTCTTAGACGAGGTTCTGGATGCAGGAGTTCTTGCAGAATTAAACGAGAGCGATTACGCGGATTACAACTTTATTCCGGGCTCTTTGGAAGGGTTTAAGAAAGACGGAAAGTTATATGGACTTCCAAGAAACACAGACGTAGCAGCTTTCTATTACAACCAGAAAATTTTTGATGAGAATGGCTGGCAGGTTCCGACTACATATGATGAGCTGTTAGACCTGGCAGGAAAGATGAACGATGCAGGAATCACACCACTGGCAATGGACGGTGGCGATGGATGGCCGATGGCAGTTTATCTGTCCGATATTCTCTTTAAACTGACAGGATCTGATTATTCCCAGACCGTAAGCGATGCAATCGCAAACAAGGATTTCTCAGACCCGAACATCAAAAAAGCCGTAGAACTCTTAAAGAAATCTGCAGATGCAGGACTGTTCCAGAAGGGATATGATTCCCAGGATTATGCAACTGCACAGAACCTGTTTACCAATGGTCAGGCAGCAATGTACTACATGGGAAGCTGGGATGCATCCATGGCTCTCAACGAAGATATTCCAGAAGATATTCGTACTAACATCCGTATGTTTACCATGCCGGTAATTGATGGCGGCAAAGGAACAGCAACCGATATCGCAGCATGGAACGGTGGTGGATATGCAGTTTCTGCAACATCATCTGTAAAAGACGAAGCAATCAAATTCTTAAATTATATGTATCAGCCAGATCAGCTTTCTAAGATTGGCTGGGAGAATGGTGTAGGAATGTCTGCACAGGATCAGTCCGCATATATGACCGGCAATGAGACTGATTTACAGATGCAGTTTGTAGACGCAGTAAACAATGCAACAAGTGTATCCGGAACTCCGATCAATGACTGTGGACCATCCGCATTCAAGACCTGTATCGAGAGCGAGATTCAGAACGTATCAAACGGAAGCACAAGCATTGACGATTTCTTAGCGACAATCGGTTCTTCCTGCGACTGGTAATCACAGACCATAGGACCGCCGGAAGTCACATTCCGGCGGTCTTTTTTCCTAAGAAGGAGCAATAAGTATGAAGAAATTATACAGTAATAAATGGGTCATCCTTTCACTCGTGCTTCCGGGATTGCTGCTATTCTTTTTTGCAATCTTAGCGCCGATCTGTCTTAGCGTATATTATGGCTTTACGGATTATTCCGGTATGGGGCAGGCACATTTCATCGGATGGCAGAACTACAAAAAACTGATTGTGGACGCAAATTTCTGGATGTCCATGCGAAATTCCTTACTGCTGGCCATCGGCTTTATCTGTATCCAGCATCCGCTTGCCATGATTACAGCAGCAGTGTTAGATAAATTAGGTGGCAAGGGCGAAAGCTTTTTCCGCTGCGTATTCTTTATTCCAAATGTAATTTCCGTGGCGGTTATCGCATATCTGTGGAAATTTATTTACAATCCGGATTTCGGTCTGTTAAACAATATCATCAAAGCGTTTGGCGGAAAAGGCGGAATCAACTGGTTTTCTTCCGACAAAGCAATCTGGGCAGTGCTCGTGGTACTGATCTGGCATGGATTTGGATGGGGCATGTTAATCTACTACACCGGTATCAAAAATATTGATCCGGTATTGTACGAGGCAGCCGCAATCGACGGTGCTAACCAGAGAACCACATTTTTAAAGATTACACTTCCACTGATGAAACCAGTCATTCAGGTAAATGTGACAATGGCTGTGATCTCTGCATTAAAACAGATGGAAACCGTATATCTGTTGACAAACGGTGGTCCTGGAAACAAGACACAGTTTGCAGCAAACTACCTGTATCAGCAGGCATTTAAAGCATTCAAGTATGGATATGGAAATGCCATTGGTGTGGTATTTATTATCATCTGTCTGCTTACCACGGTCATCCTCAATAAGATTTTCGAGGATCGCGACACTGTGAAAGCAAAAAAGAGAAAGGGGGCAGCATAAATGGAATATGTAGGAAAATCAAAAAGTGCAAAGAAAAAGAAAAAACCGGTACTTTGGATTGTACTCTCCATTGTTGCCATCATTCAGATTTTTCCACTGATCTGGCTTTTGGATTTCTCTCTGGCAAGCAGCAATGAAATGTTTACCAGTGGTCTTTTAATCATTCCGAAAAAAATCCAGTGGGGCAATTATGTTAAGGCATTTGTGGATGGTAATTTTCTCCATTACTTAAAAAACAGTGTACTCATCAATGGTCTTGCGGTAGTTCTGGTTATTCTGATTTCTATTATGGCAGCGTTTGCGTGCCGTAGAATGAACTGGAAGCTGAGCGGGCTTGTAAAGACACTGCTTCTGATGGGAATGATGATTCCGATTCATGCAACACTGTTACCAAACTATAAGATTTACAGTCAGCTTGGGATGACCGATACGATCTGGGCGCTGCTGATTCCTTATGTGGCATTCTCCCTGCCGCAGGGACTGTTTCTGATGACCAGTTTCATGGAAGCGATTCCGGTGGAACTGGAGGAGGCGGCCGTGATGGACGGATGCGGAATCTATCGTATCTTATTCCAGATCATCACCCCGATGTTAAAATCTTCCATCGCAACGGTGGCAATCATGACATTCCTCAACAACTGGAACGAGTTCATGATGGCAACCACTTACCTGAGTTCTCCAAAATGGAAAACACTTCCATTCTCTGTATTGGAGTTTACCGGAGAGTATTCTTCCAACTACGCGGTACAGTTCGCCGTTATGGCACTTACTGCAGCACCGGCGGTTATTGTTTATATTGCTTTGAATAAACACATCACAAAAGGTGCCGCTATGGGAGCTGTCAAAGGTTAAAGACATAAGAAAAGAGGATGAAACAGATGAGGCAAATCAGAAACTGGGTCGATCACTTAAGCGTAAAGAAAAAGTTAGTTTTTTATGGTTATCTGACAATCACCCCGGTGCTGGTTGTGATCTGTCTCGTCCTCTTTTTCTTTAATTACAGAAGCGGACAACAGGAAAAATACGCAAGTGATTATGCAAGCGTACAGACGCTGGCGGAGAGCATGGAGATCATGCAGACAGACATCCGGGATTTTTCTACATATATCAGTATCAATAATGATATTCAAAACTTACTGTCCCGCTCCGATGTGACAGAATTAAACCGCAATGCAAAGGTATGGTTTGATGAGGCACCGATGCGGATCGTGCAGGACATGATTGCACTGAAAGGACATATCAAAACCATTGCCATTTATCCGGAAAACGGGCTGCGCCCGTATCTGCGGGGAATGGATAACAGCGCCTATATTCCGGGGACCAAAGATTTTCACGAGACAGAAATCTATCAGAAACTGATGGAAAGCAGTAATGGCATTGTCTGGATGCAGATTCCGAAAGGAACGAGTGAACTCTACCAGAGCAGCCGCACGGACAAGGTGGTACTCTGCCGCAAGATTGTCCGTCCGGGGGCAAAGAAGACACTGGGCTTTGTCGTCATTGGTGTCGGACAGGATTATTTTGATAATTTGTGCAAAAATGTCGTAAAAAACGAATCCGAATCCATTCTGGTCATAGATGCGGGCGGAAGTGTACTCAGCCAGATTGGAAAAATTGATCCCAAATTAAAGAAAACACTGACTGGTCCTTCATTTGTGCATCAGGATTTTGAAAAAAGAGATACGCATTTTTCTTATGGAAACTATGAAGTCGTCTGTACACAGACCAGTGCGGAGGCAAGTATTATCTGTAAAGTGGTAAAACGCTATGATTTACAGATGCGGTTGTGGGATATTGCTTATATGCCGTTAGTCATCCTTGCCTTTTTTATGCTGGGACTGCTACCGCTTCTTCTGATTATTTCAAATATTGTGACCAAACCGCTCCGGAAACTGAATGAGGCGATCAATGATGTATCGGAAGGAAATTTCGATCAGCAGGTAGAAGTGCTCACCCACGATGAGGTGGGGGAAGTTGCGGAATGTTTTAACCGGATGGTACTTGCCATCAAAGAACTGATTGACAAAAACTATGTGATCACACTGCAGGAAAAAGAGAGTGAACTTGCTGCCCTGCAGGCACAGATCAATCCGCATTTTTTATATAATACCCTGGATTCTTTGTACTGGCAGGCGATGGAGCAGGATAATGAAGAAATTGCGGAAAGTATCCTGGCGCTTTCGCAGCTTTTCCGTCTGGTGTTAAGCCAGGGAAAGCGCGAGGTAACTGTGGGGCAGGAGACGGAGCTTGTCTCCCGGTATCTGCAGATCCAGCAGATGCGTTTTTCCAGACGTCTGCAATATGAGGTGACGGTAGAGGATGCCGTGAAACAGGAAAAAATTCCGAAACTGATTTTACAGCCATTTGTGGAAAATGCGATCGTGCATGGGTTTGAAAATGTGAGTACATGCTGCAAAGTGACGGTGACAGCAGCGCAGAGAAAAAATCGTATGCATTTTGAAATCACAGATACCGGAATTGGCATGAGCCAGTCTCAGATTGATGAGATCTGGGAAGAAGAACCGGATGCTTATCGCAAACAGCGGATCGGGCGTTATGCCATCAAAAATATCCGTGAGCGTCTGGAACGACGATACAAAGAAGATTTTATACTGGAGATCAAAAGTGAAGTGGGAAAGGGAACGACGGTGATACTGGAGCTTCCCTGTGAGGAAAAATAAATGGGATTAAAATTGTTGATCGCGGATGATGAGGATACCATTCGCAGAGGAATGACAAAATACATGCAATTGCACACCGACCGCTTTTCTAAAATCTATGAGGCTGAAAACGGGCAGGAGGCATTGGATATTCTGCTGCAATATCAGCCGCAGGTGATGCTTCTGGATGTTCAGATGCCGGGAAAAAGCGGAATAGAGGTGCTGCAGGAGGCAAAACGGGCAGGAATTGAGCCGATTACTATTATTTTGAGTGGATATGATGAATTTAAGTATGCGCAGCAGGCATTACACCTGGGGGCAAAAGAATATCTGCTAAAACCGGTGCGGGCAGCGGATATCCTTGCCTGTATCAACCAGTTGACGGATGAAGCATTCGGAACAGAAGGTGAGGCCATCGAACAGGAATTTGCCGGACAGGAGAATCGTTCCCTGCAGATTGCGCAGGAATACATTGCAGAGCATTTTACGGAGGATATTTCGCTTTCCGATGTGGCGGAGAAAGCGGGAATTTCTGCCGGATACTTATCGACCCTGTTTTCGCGGCAGCTGCAGTGCAAATATGTGGATTACCTGAATCAGATAAGAATTACACGTGCATGCACCTATCTGGCACATACGGTACTGAAAACATATGAAGTAGCCTACCGGGTCGGATTCCGGGATGAAAAATATTTTTCCCGTGTGTTTAAACGGATCAAGGGAATGAATCCGAAAGAATATCGCCAGAGTCTAAAAAAATGACACCAATCCGATAAATGGAACCTTATGTAAGGGTTCCGTTTTTCTTATGATACAAGTAGGAAAAAAGAGGAGGAATGGTCATGCAAAATTATGAGTTTATCGATAAAGATGGAAGTTTCCGGCTCAAAGGTGCGGAAAATGACCGGGAATTATATTTTCCGATTGCCGGAGAACATGGATTAAAGAGTGACATTACGCCGAATCTGTGCGGCGATGCAAAACTGGATCAGAATCATTTTCTGCTGGAACCACAGAGCGTGGGGGATCTGGCACAAAAGCGGACCTCGCGGAATTTCTGGTGTATGATAAAGGAGCGGGGGGTCTGGTCTGCAACCGGTATGTCGGCTAAACAGGAAGCACAGCGCTATAGCGGACAGCAGGAAGAATCCTGCGTGGAAGCTGGTTATATGTGGCACAAAGCGATGCGCAGATCCAAGGAGATAGGAATAGAGGCCGAGATCACAAGTTTTGTGCCGGTGGAGCAGAATGTAGAAATCATGCATGTCAAATTGCACAATATTACCTCTGAACCACTGACGGTGACTGCGATAGCTGCCATCCCGATTTATGGCCGCAGTGCAGACAATATCCGGGATCACCGGCATGTCACTTCTTTGCTGCACCGGGCATATACAACAGAATATGGGGTGCATGTGACACCGACACTGTCTTTCGATGAGCGTGGCCATCAGAAGAATGACTGGACCTATTATGTGGAGGGCATGACAGCAGAGGGAGAAGCCCCGGAGAGTTTTTATCCGGAGCAGGAAGCCTTCATCGGGCGCGGTGGTACGCTGCTTTGGCCGGAAGCTGTCGTCTGCAACCGGTCCGGGGTAGAGAGCGGAAGAAAAATAGACGGGCAGGAGACACTTGGAGGACTGCGGTTTGCAGAGAAGACACTGCAGGAAGGGGAATCCTGTGAATACACATTGCTGATCGGTGCGATTCAGGGCGAGGAAAACATTGCCAGAATAAGAGAGCAGTTTTCGGATTCCGGGAAGGTATCCAGCAGTTTAAAGGAAACCAGACAGTATTGGAAAGAGAAAAATAAAGTACATTATCACACCGCAGATCCGCTTTTTGATCAGTTTATGAACTGGGTGAATTTTCAGCCGGAATTGCGGCGAATCTACGGATGCTCGTTTCTGCCACATCATGATTACGGAAAAGGCGGCAGGGGCTGGAGAGATCTGTGGCAGGATTGCCTGGCACTGCTTTTGATGGACCCGGCAAGCGTGCGGAATCTGCTCGTATCGAATTTTGCCGGAGTGCGCGTGGATGGAACCAATGCCACGATTATCGGAGAGCACATGGGAGAATTTAAGGCGGACAGAAATGGAATCACCCGTGTATGGATGGATCATGGGGTTTGGCCGTTTATGACAACGAAATTGTATCTCGAACAGACGGGAGACAGTTCGCTATTATATGAGAATGTACCGTATTTTAAAGATGCACAGGTGATGCGTGGAACCGCCGTCGATGAAGCCTGGGAAGGAGAAGTGTGGCAGAAAGATGCACAGGACAACCGCTATGAAGGTACGGTTTTAGAGCACCTGCTGGTGCAGGCTCTGTGTGCGTTTTATGAAGTAGGGGAGCACAATCATATCCGTCTGCGCGATGCTGACTGGAATGACGCCATTGATATGGCATCCCACCGCGGAGAGAGTGTTGCTTTTACCAATTCCTATGCAAAAAATCTCATGGATCTGGGTCACCTGCTTTTAAAAGAGAAAGAAAAAGGGGTCGATACTATATCTTTGTTTTGGGAGATGGCACCGCTTTTGCGGGATGAAAAGACTCTGTATGATGACATAGAAGCAAAAAAGGAACTGCTGAAAGCTTATATAAAAAGCTGCAGCCATCAGCTCAGTGGTGAAGTGGTTCTGCTGCCGACAGAAAAAGTGGCAAAGAGTCTGCTTCATAAGGCCGAATGGATGATACAGCATATCCGCGATAACGAGTGGATAGAAGCAGACGGGCATGCCTGGTACAACAGTTATTATGATGATCATGGCAGACGCGTGGAGGGCAGGCAGCCAGATGGAAATGTGCGGATGATGCTGACCGGTCAGGTCTTTTCCATTATGGCGGGAACCGCAGAGCCTGCACAGATCTTGGAAATTACAAAGGCCGCAGATCGGTATCTGTTTGATGCATCCTGCGGCGGCTACCGGCTGAACACCGATTTTCATGAGGTAAAGACGGATATGGGCCGGATGTTTGGATTTGCATACGGCGAGAAAGAAAACGGAGCCGTTTTTTCCCATATGGCAGTGATGTATGCGAATGCGTTGTATGAGCGGGGCTATGCAAAAGAAGGCTATAAGGCACTGCACGCGCTGTATCATAAGGCTATGGATTTTGAAAACAGCCGCATTTATCCGGGAATTCCGGAATACTTCGGGAAAGATGGCAGAGGACTCTACCATTATCTGACCGGTGCCGCAAGCTGGTATATGCTCACCGTGATCACCTGTATGTTTGGAATCCGTGGGGAGGAGGGGGCACTGGTCATTGCGCCGAATCTGCTGAAAGAACAGTTTGACGAGACAAAAAAGGCCGAGGTAACACTTCCATTTCAGGGAATTTTGTGGCAGGTTACGATCGAAAACCCAAAGAACTTAGAAGCAGGAACCTATGAGGTAAGAGAGGCATTGCTTGACCATGGGGTTGCATTATCCTGTGCAGGTGGAAACTGTCGTTGTGACAGAAAGCTGTTAGAGACACTGGATGTGGCGAAAACACATGAGATTCACCTGACACTCGCAGAAAGGAGTGCGGACAGATGAAACAGATATATACGATCGAAAATTATGGAACAAAACCGGTGTTTGCCAGTTTTCTTCCGGGTATCGCGGGGCTGCATGGCATTCCGATCTGGTGTTATTACGTCAACCGCGGACAGGGCGTGGCAAGTTTTGGTGTGGAAAATAAAGATCATGCGATTATGGAATTTGAACCGGCGCACAAAGCTTATCAGAACGTAAAACGTACAGGATTTCGTACTTTTTTGCGCAAAGAAGAAAAGACACAGGAAGCATTTGCACAGGAGACACAGACGCAGCGGATGCATATCGGCATGAACACGCTGGCAATCGAGGAGGAGGTTCCCGATCTGCAGCTTCATGTTCGGGTCGAATACTGTATTCTGCCGGAAGAACCGGTGGGAGCATTGTTCCGGAAAGTGACCATAGAAAATACGGCGGCACATCCGGCGGTAATCGAGCTGCTTGATGGAATGCCACAGGTGATTCCCTATGGAGTGAGCATGGAAAGTACCAAAAACATGATCCAGACTGCCAAAGCGTGGATGCAGGTGGAGCAGGCACAAAAAAACGTGCCGTATTTCAGGGTACGTGCCAGTATGGAGGATACTGCGGATGTTACCATGATTGAGGGCGGCAATTTTGGAATCGGATTTGCGGAAGATGGCACGCGTTTAGAGGCGATAACCGATCCGGAAACGGTATTTGGTTATGACAATTCCTTAGGGTGTGCCGTTGTATACGAGCAGGGTGGAATTACGGAAGTAGAGGCACAGACACAAAGCGATGCCAATCTGGTTCCATGCTGCATGTTTGCGAAAACCTTAGAGATTGCATCTGGGGAAAAGAAAAGTATTTATGAACTAATCGGACAGGTAGAAAACCAGAAGATATTACAGGATTTTCTGGGAAGCCATGAATTAAACGGGGCTTATTTTGCAGAAAAAAAAGAACAGTGTGAGCAGCTGGTGCAGGAGCTGACCAAAGATATACAGACGCACACGGGAAATGAAGATTTTGACGCCTACTGTGCATACACGTATATGGATAATCTGCTGCGCGGAGGCTATCCGATTCCACTCGGACACAGCAAGATTTTTCATGTATACTCCAGAAAACATGGAGATCTCGAACGCGATTACAATTATTTCTCCATGCTGCCGGAATTCTTTTCCCAGGGAAACGGAAACTTCCGGGATGTCAATCAGAATCGCCGGCTGGAGTCCTTTTTTGCACCGTTTGTGGGACGGAAAAATATACAGACATTTTACAGCCTGATTCAGCTGGACGGTTACAATCCGCTGGGTGTGGAAATGACAAGTTATACGATTGCACCGGATCGAGCACGCATGATTCTGGAAGATTTGCCGGAAAAGAAAAAAGATGAAATCCTTGCATTTGTGACCAGGCCGTTTACACCGGGAAAATTGTGGGAACTGCTGCCGGATGCGGAATTATTTACTTCGCTCATTGACTTTGCACAGGAAACGGTAAATGGAAATTTCTTAGAAGGATACTGGAGTGACCACTGGGATTATAATCTGGATCTCATTGAAGAATACCTTGCCGTATTCCCGGAAAAAGAAGTAGAAATGCTGACAGAAAAGACCTATACCTTTTTCCTGTCACAGATCAACATCAATCCGAGAGTCCGCCGCTATGTTCTGACCGGGCGGGGCGTACGGCAGTATCACGCATTGAACGAAACTTCCAGAAGAAATACGAAAGAAAAACTTGTCCGGGGAGCGTTTGGAAAAGGGGGGATTATTTATACAACACTGCTGGAAAAACTGATTCTTTTATGTGCTACAAAATTTGCAGCACTCGATCCGTATGGGATGGGAATAGAGATGGAAGGCGGCAAGCCGGGATGGTATGATGCCTTAAATGGCCTGCCGGGAATTTTCGGTTCTTCCATGGCAGAGACCTATGAGCTATACCGGATGCTGACCTATACCATTGGTGCGTTGCAAAAAGTCAATGCACCGGTACAGATTTTAAAAGAGCTTGGCACGTTTTTGGATGAACTGCAGTTAATCAATCATCTGGAAAACGATGCGATTGCCAAACAGCAGGAGCTGCTTTCTTTCTGGAATCACATCAACGATGCAAAGGAGATTTACCGCGAAAAGACCTATCAGGGAGTGTCCGGTGAAACGGTAACGTATGAGAGCCAGCAGCTGATACAGATGCTTTCGGGATGGAAAGATACGGTGGAGGCAGGAATTATAAAGGCAAAGGAATACGGCAAAGGCATCTGCCCGACATATTTTTCCTATGAAGTCAGACGGTATGAGCAGACCGGGGAAGGGATTGTGCCACTGGAGTTTGCCGTGCAGTCGCTTCCGCATTTCCTGGAAGGACCAACCCGCTATCTGAAACTAAAACGCAGCCGGGAAGAAAAGAAAACACTGGCAGCCGCTGTAAAAAACAGTGATCTTTACGATCCGGAATTGTCTATGTATAAAGTCAATGCGTCTTTGCAAAATGCATCTTACGAATTGGGGCGTGCCCGTGCATTTACACCAGGCTGGCTGGAAAACGAATCTATCTGGCTGCATATGGAATACAAATATCTGCTCGAACTGCTGCATGCACAGTTATATGAAGAATTTCTGGAAGATTTCTATCATGCAGCGATTCCGTTTCTGGATGAAAGACAGTACGGAAGAAGTATCTGGGAGAATTCTTCTTTTATTGCAAGTTCAAAAAATCCGAACAAAAAGCTTGTAGGAAAGGGATTTGTTGCTCGGCTGAGCGGTTCTACCGTGGAATTTATGAGCATGTGGAAGACGATGATGTTTGGGCGCCGCCCGTTTATTTACGATGGGGAGACGCTAAAGCTTATGTTTGCACCGGTTATTCCGGGATATCTGGTAGGAAAAGATCTGAAAGTGTCTGCCATGTTTTTGGGAAAAACAAAGGTGGTATACCACTTAAGCGGGCAGCATGATTTTTATCCGGGCAATTATGAGATTGCGGAAATTGAGATTTCATACCGCAACGGAAGCCGGATGCACAGCAGGGGCAGTATCGAGGGAGATGCGGCCCGCATGATCAGAGATGGTCTGGCGGAAACAATTGCTATTACCATAAAAAATAATTAATACAGGAGGATATTTACTATGAGAATGAAAAAAATTGTTACATGCGAACAGAAACATGAGTTTTGGAAGGAACAGGAGCTTACGGTGTATGAGCAGCCGGGAGAAATGCAGGTGGTAAGCATTTATCCGCAGGTTACGTATCAGACAATCGATGGATTCGGCGGGGCATTTACGGAGGCAAGTGCACACACATATATGGGATGCAGCGATGCCAAAAAGAAAGAAATGATCGAGGCATATTTTGGTAAAGACGGACTGCGCTATAATATCGGGCGGATTCATATGAACAGCTGTGATTTTGCGCTGGGAAATTATACATATATCGAGGATGGGGATGCAGAGCTTAAGACGTTTTCCATCGCACATGATGAAAAAGAAATTCTGCCGTTTTTGACAGACGCCATCGAAAAAAGAAAGGAAACCTATGGCGAGGATCTTACCTTTTTGGTTTCCCCTTGGTCCCCACCGGCTTTCATGAAGACAAACGGGGAAATGAACCACGGCGGCAAGTTAAAGAAAGAATATTACGCCACCTGGGCCGCCTATTTTGTTAAATTTATCCAGGCCTATCGTGCCAAAGGAATTAATATTCGGGCACTGACCGTACAGAATGAGCCGGCGGCTGTCCAGACATGGGATTCCTGTGTGTATACCGCAGAAGAAGAAGCTGAGTTTGTAGGAAATTACCTTGGGGAAGCACTGGAAAAAGCAGGTCTTTCGGATGTGGATATTTTCGTGTGGGACCACAACAAAGAGATTTTATTTGAGCGTTTCGGCACCTGCATGCAGAATGAAAAAGCAGCCAAATATATCAAAGGTGCTGCCGTACACTGGTATACCGGAGATCATTTTGAGGCAATTGAAATGGTACAAAAGCAGTATCCAGGGGCAAAAGTAATCTTTTCCGAGGGCTGTGTGGAGTATTCCCGTTTTGCGGACACCAAAGAGACGGCCAAAGCGGAGATGTATGCGCATGATATGATCGGAAACTTCCGTGCAGGGTTAAGCGCATATTTCGACTGGAACCTGATTCTGGATATGGAAGGCGGACCGAACCATGTCGGTAATTTCTGTGCCGCTCCGATTCTGTGTGATCCAAAAAATGATACCTTTGACAAGCGTCTGGCATATTATTACATCGGACAGTTCAGCCGCTATATTAAAAAAGAGGCTGTGCGGATCGCAACCACCCGTTATACCGATGCACTGGATGTCTGCGGCTTTTTAAACCCGGATGGCAGCCGTGTGATTGTTGTGTTAAACAAAGGGGACAAACCGGTAGATATGACGCTGCGGGAAGACGGTATGGGAGTAAAAGAAACGGTGGAAGCGCATAGTATTGCTACTTATATTTTGGAAGAATAAAAAAAAGACACCTTTTTAAAATTTGCATCATTTTTTCGAACAAGATATCCTCCTATAATGACAGTATCAACAAAGAACAAGAGTTGTTCAGTCAAAAGGAGGATATTTTTATGAGATGGAAAAAAATGGTTTCCGCGCTTTTAATTGGGGCTATGGTATGTACCATGGGAGCCTGTGGAAGCAGTGGATCAAAAGACAGTACACAGGGTGGTTCAAAAACAAGCAGTAAAGGAGACAACAAACTGGTTGTCTGGACACTGACAAACGATCTGGTAGATTACGGAAAGCGTTTCCAGGAGCAGACCGGTGTGAAAGTAGATACCGTAGTCATTGAACCGGCGGATTATCCGACAAAAGTGCAGACGGCATTACTGGCAGGAGAGACAGAGCCGGATATCATCGTTGGTGAACCACAGATGCTCGATGATTTCTATGATGCAGGATTTTTTGCAAACTTAGACGATTTTGGCGCACAGGATTACAAAGATAAGATTGTAGATTATGTATGGGAAGTCGGACAGGATTCCGATGGTATCCAGAGAGCAATTTCTTATCAGATTACACCAGCAGGTTTCTATTACAGGAGAGACATTGCAAAAGAAGTATTCGGAACCGATGATCCGGATGAAGTTGGAAAGCTGTTTTCCAGCTATTCTACCATTTTAGATACCGCAAAGAAGTTAAAAGACAAAGGCTACCGTATTTTTTCATCCGATGCAGAGCTTAGCTATTTCTCAGGTGACAGTGCATGGGTGGTTGATGGAAAGTTAAATGTGGATCAGGCAAGATACGATTACATGGATCTGTGTGTAGACTTATACAAGAACGATTATACTGCATACGCAACCCAGTGGTCTACCCCATGGTATCAGGCTATGGCCGGAGAGGTGCCGATCCTTTCTGCCGATATCCAGAGTGGAGCTGATGATTCCGTCAATGTATGGGATTCCACACAGTTTGAGGAGGCAACCAAGGATGCTCAAAAGACAAGCGTATTTGCATTCGGACTTCCTGCCTGGGGTGTTCTTACCATGAGAGATCATGTGGGTGATACTTCTGGTAAATGGGGCGTTTGTGCCGGACCTACTTACGGATTCGGTGGTGGTACATACATTGGTATTTCTTCCAACTCCAAGAGACAGGATACCGCATGGGATTTCGTAAAATTCTGTACCTTAAATGAAGATACTTCTGACTGGTGGATTGATTATTCACAGGGCGATACTGTATCTTACCTGCCGGCACTTGAGAAACACAAAGATGATGAAAATGAGATCTACGGCGGTGAGAAATTGTACCAGTTCTGGTTAGAGCAGGCAAAGGGAATTGACTACTCGAAAGTAACCCGTTACGACAAGCAGATCGGTGACGCATGGTCACAGGCAATCAGTGCGATCAAGACAGGCGAGAAGTCAAAAGAAGATGCAGTAAATGCATTTTATGACACGGTACAGTCAACATTCCCTGAAATTGAGATCGACCGGTAATTATAACAAAACATGATAGGCAGACACCGGCAGGAATACACAGTTCCTGCCGGGGATATGCCGATGGACATAACCTTAAAAATGGGAAAAGGGGAGATGGACCTATGGGAAAAAAGAAGAAAAAGGGACTCAAATCGTATGATAATATGGGCTATTTGTTTGTTCTTCCATTTGTAGTCGTATTTTTGATTTTCAGTGTATATCCGGTATTTCGGACCTTATATTTAAGTTTTACCAATGCAAAAATCGCCGGAGTAGGCGAGATGAAATGGGTGTGGTTTTCCAATTATATCCGTGTATTTACCGATAAGTTCTTCTGGAAAGGACTTTGGAATACGATACGTATCTGGGGTGTTAATATTGTTCTCCAGCTTGGACTTGCATTTTTACTTACCATTGTATTTAGTGATATCAAGTATAAGATCAAGGGACTTGGCATTTTCCGTGTGATTTATTATCTGCCAAACCTGATCGCTGCGACTTCTATCGCATTTTTATTTAAAACGTTATTGGATTGGAGATATGGTACATTTAACCAGATCATTTCCGGTGTGTATAAACTCTTTGGAGCACATTACAATCCGGTTGACTGGCTGGGATCTGGTGCAACAGCAGGACCGACCATTGCAGTTATTTCTGCATGGATGTGGTTTGGAAATTCGTTTATCATGCTGATGGCCGGGGTACAGGGTATCTCAAAAGATTATTTCGAGGCGGCCGCTATCGATGGTGCCGGGCGCTGGACCGTATTTGCGAAAATAACATTACCGTTGTTAAAACCGATGCTTTTATATGTAGCAATCACTTCTCTGATCGGTGGTCTGCAGATGTTCGATCTGCCATACCTGATGACAGAGACAACCGGAAGCTCTTACCAGTCGGTTTACACAGCTGTTATGTATCTTTATAAATTTGGTTTTACCACAGGAACTACACAGACCGGTTATGCATCTGCGATTGCCTATGTGATCTTTATGATTATTCTGGCAGTATCTGTGGTACAGTTAAAAGTTTTCAATAAGGAGGATTAGCCATATGAACAGTGTGGGATATAAAATCAAAAAAACAATTTTATACATATTATTGATCCTTCTTGGAGCTGCATGTCTGTTTCCATTCCTGCTTATGGTGGTCAATGCCACCCGAAGCGGCGCAGACATCATGACATCGTTTACCCTGATCCCTGGGGATCAGCTGGTGAACAACTGGAAGACGGTATTTAAGTTTTTCAACCTGTTCAAAGGTATGGCAAACAGTATTATCGTGGCTGTACCGGCTACCTTGTTTACGGCATATTTTTCAGCCCTGACAGCTTACGGACTTGCGATGTATAAGTTCAAAGGAAACAAGGTATTATTCACCGTCATCCTCGTATTTATGATGATTCCGGGACAGCTTGGCCTCATTGGTTTTTACAACTTATGCACCAAACTGCATCTCGTGAATTCATACCTCCCCTTAATATTGCCAGCAATCGCAGCACCGGGAACCGTCTTTTTCTTAAGACAGTATGTGCTCTCGGTGATGCCGCCGGCGCTGATTGAAGCAGCACGTATTGACGGGGCAAAGGAGTTATATATTTTCCATCGCATTGCAATTCCGATTATGTCACCGGGCTTGGCAACTATGGGAATCATGGCATTCATTGGCAACTGGAATTCTTATCTGACACCAATGATTATCTTAAACAAAAACGAGAAATTTACTTTACCGGTTATGATGGCAACGCTTCGTTCCTCTACCGATATTACCGGAAGCCAGGGTGCGATTTATCTGGCGGTTGCGATTTCGGTTATTCCGATTCTTCTGGTATTTGCATTTTTCTCCAAGTACATCATCAGTAGTATTGCTGCTGGCGCGGTAAAAGAATAAGCTTATTTTCTTTTTTATAGTTTTCTCCCTTTAATATATGTTTTGCAGTAGGAGTCTTCACTTTTGTGGAGGCTCCTGTTGTGGTATAATACATGTAAATTATAAGGCGATGCGCAACTTATGTTTTCTGGTGGCTTTCGTGTGATGGCTGGGCTGCTGCTTCTCTGTTGCGCATGAATTAGACAGAATCTTAGAATTTGCGAAAGTGATTGCCTGGCTCAAATTTTGTGTCCGGGCAACGTTTCGACAGCGGCGCGCTATGTCCGTCTGGCAGGAATGCGCTCAGAATTTCTAGTCTGTCTAAGAGGGAACCTTCGAAACGTTTAATGCGCCCACTCTCATTTGTCTTGATATATACTATTGTTTCATTATTTTACTTGGTGACTGCGCAAATTGACCCGTGGGCGCGCTTATTCTCAGGATTCCCTCTAAGGCAGACACGAAATCCTTCGGACGCGTCCCTGCCAGACGGACATAGCGCGCCGCTGTCGAAACTTGAACGAACACAAATCATCATAGGAGCCAGGCAGTCATTTTCTGCAAATCCTTGATTCTGGATATTGAATGCGCAACAGAGAAGCGGCAGCCCAGCCATCACACGAAAGCAGCCCAAGATATGAGCTGCGCGATCGCCGGATCAATGCTATAAAAACAGGAGAGGGTACAATGAAAAAAAGATGGATATACGCAAGTGTGACAGCTTTATTTCTTGGAATGATGACAGGCTGTGCACAGCAGACACAGACAGAAACACAACATGCAGCAGAAAAGGACGGCGATACGCCCGCATGGAAAACCTATGCGAAAGAAGATCCCGTGACGCTGGACTGGTATGTCAACTATTCCTGGTTTGATATGGGATGGGGGAAAAATCTCGTTTCGCAGAAAATTACGGACGAGACCGGTGTCAGCGTAAATTTCATTACGCCGCTGGGAAACGAAGATGAAAAACTAAACGCACTGATTGCATCGGATTCCCTGCCGGATCTGATCACACTTGGCTGGTGGGAGCCGCAGGTCAATGAGATGATCCAGAAAAATTTAGTCTATGCGTTGAATGATCTGGCCGATCAGTATGACATGTATTTTTATAAAGTTGCAGATCCTGCCGTGGTCGACTGGTATTCGGATGAAAAGGGGAATATATATGGATATCCGAATTCCTCCTATACGCCCAAAGATGTGGAAGAACGGGATGATATTGCTTCTAACCAGACCTTTCTCGTGCGCAAAGATATATACGAAGCAATCGGAAGCCCGGACATGACGACACAGGAAGGATTTGAGGCGGCTGTAAAAAAAGCAGTAGAAATGTTCCCGGAAGTCGATGGAAAACCATTGATTCCGATCGGGGCGCATGTATTTGACGGTTCTGGATGTGTATCGTTTGGAAAATACCTGCAGAACTTTCTGGCGATTCCATGGGAAAAAGATGGAAAATTGTACGATGGATATACAGATCCGGAGTATCTTTCGTGGCTGAAATTTTTCCGAAAGCTCGGTCAGGAAGGATATCTGGTGGATGATATTTTTGTGGATCAGCGGACACAGATGAATGAAAAACTGTTGGAGGGACGGTATTTCTGCATGATTTATCAGCGCACAGATATTGCAGATCAGCAGAAAGAAATTTATGTCAAAGATCCGGACCGGATTTATATGGCAGTGGATGGACCGAAAAACAGCCATGGCGATGATCCGGTACTCCCGACCACCAGTATCAACGGTTGGACGATTACACTCGTTTCCAAAAACTGTAAGCATCCGGACCGCGCGATTGCGTTTATGGATTATATGATGAGTGAGCATGGACAGAAGCTGATCAGTCTTGGAGTAGAGGATGAGATGTACACGAAAGAAGATGGAAAAGCGGTACTCAGACCTGAGGTAAAAAAACTGCTCAATGAAGACCGCAGCGCTTACAATGCAAAATACGGAGCGGATGATGCTTACTGGATGCTGCAGAATGAAGTGATGCAATTAGACTGGATGCCAAAAACCGAAGCACCGCTGGCACAGATGAAGGAATGGACATATCCGTATACAAAATATCTGGGACAATACGATGTCACACTGGATGCAGACAGTGATGCTGGAATTGCAAACAATAACATTACGAAGCTCTGGAGCGAGATATTGCCACAGCTTCTTTTGGCAGAATCGGATGAAAAATTTGATGCGATCATGGAGTCGTACAAAAAGCAGAGAAAAGCACTGGGATATGATCTGGTGATGGAAGAAAAAAATAAACTGGTACAGATCAATAAGAAAAAACTGGGAATGGACTAGATGAAAAAAATAAGCAAAAAGCTGGAAAATATGAAACTGAATCGGAAGTTTACCATAACGATTCTCATTTTTGTTATGATTCCTATGGGTGTGATACTCGGAGTATTGTTTTACAATATGGAACAGAGTACAATCAAAGAACACCGGACATATATGAAAAACAAAATGGAGCGAAACAAAACCCAGATGGAGACGGGGATCAGTTCCATCAATATGGCCACACAGTTTTTTATCTCGGATGCGGGGGTGCTTGATATGCTCAATGCATCCGTATCGGAAAAAACCTATTCGTCTGCGGAAATGAAAAAAACCTACGATACCGATATTGCAGCATTAGAGCGGCTGATCTATAACAACCCCCTGTTGTACGGGGTGCGTGTGTATGCAACCAATGACAAGGTGTTAGAGATGATGCCGGTTCTGTATCAGAATTCCCGCATGAAAAAATTAAGCTGGGCCAAAGAACACGAAATCGAAGGTTGGCATTTTGGATATTCGGATACGATTTTTGAGCAGAATCTGCAGGAAGAAACACCGCTTTTGTGTTATGTGACAAAGGTAAAAGACTATCGGAATGGTACAGTCGGCTATGTAGAAGCTGCTATGAAAATGGATACCATGTTTTATGAAATGTATGCAGGAAATGAAAAAGAATGGACCTGTTTTATGGCAGAAGATGGCACACTGTATATGGGAAACAGCAATTCCAAAGAGCGCCGTGCACTGGCACAGAAATTGTATGAAAGAACGCAGGACAAAAAGGAATCGGTTGTTTTGTATGAAAAAGTCAATGGAAGAAATCTGATAGGTGTCTATCAGCCGGTGGCTGGCATGGGCGGTGCACTTTTAGCGGTGGAGGATATCACAGAGGATGTGCAGGCCGTATACCGTTCCCGGAATATTACGGTTGCGCTGCTGGTTCTTCTGCTTATCGGATTGAGCTTTTTTATCAATTGGCTTGTCAAGCATCTGCTTCGCCGTTTGTATGGAATTTTAAAAACCGTACATCAGGTGCAGGAAGGAGATCTGGATGTGCGGATTTCGGTAGACAGTTCCGAAGAAATGGGGGAACTTGGCGCGCAGTTAAATACGATGCTTGACCGCATCCAGACATTGATGCAGGAAAATCTTGACCGGCAGCTGCTGGTCAAAAATTCTCAGATCCGTGCTCTGCAGAATCAGATCAATGCACATTTTATCTATAATGTGCTGGAAACGATAAAAATGATGGCAGAGATCGATGAGAAATATGTGATTTCGGATGCAGTGACTTCTTTGGGAAAGATGCTGCGTTACAGTATGAAATGGACGAACGGTACGGTTCTTCTGGAAGAAGAACTCGAATATGTTCGTAATTATGTCGCGCTTATGAATCTGCGATTTGACTATGAAATTATTTTATCCATGCGTGTGCCACAGGAGATGATGCAGCAGGTGATTCCAAAGATGTCGCTGCAGCCGATTGTGGAAAACGCAATCAAACATGGCATTGAGGATGTGGCAGAGGACACAACCATCTACATAAAAGCGGAACAAAAAGGAACAGACTGTGTGATTGAGGTGACAGATTCCGGAAAAGGAATGACGCCGGAACAGGTGGAAAAACTCAAAGAAAAAATAAATGGAAGGCTGCAGGCAGATAATACGAGTGGAAATGGTCATGGAATCGGACTGAAAAATGTGCAGGATCGTATCACGATCGCTTTCGGCAATGCGTATGGACTGGCCATTGCTTCGAAAGAAGGATGTTATACAAAAGTAAGTATGCATTTGCCGCAGATCTATGGAACCAAGGAGATACAAGGGAGGGAAGTACGATCATGAAAACCGTGTTGATCGTAGAAGATGAAAAAATGATCCGGCAGGGAATTCGCGTGATGATTCAAAGATGTGGAGTCCCGGTGGAAAATATCGTAGAGTGCAGCAATGGAGAGATGGCACTTGAGATGCTGCAGGAACAGCATGTGGATGTCATGTTCACCGATATCCGGATGCCGAAGATGGATGGAATCCAGCTGGTTGCAGAAGTGCAGAAGATGTCCGACAAGCCGGAAATCGTGGCAATCAGCGGATATGACGATTTTTCCTATGCGGTGGAAATGCTGCGCAATGGCGTGAGAGAATATATTTTAAAGCCAGTGGAGCGGCAGAAAATCACTTCGATCATGCAAAAACTCGAAGAAGAAATTGTAAGCCGCCAGAAAATAAGACAGGCCGAACAGGTCATTGGAAAAAGCCAGCTGCGGCATCTGCTTTTGGATGAGAATCCCAAGCCGGAGGAAATTGAGAGTCTTAGCCAGAAATTCGGGGAAACTTTTTTCCCACAGGGATACCGGATCTGTGTCGTGGGAGGTTCTTTTGCGTTAGAAGATACTCCGGAATTGATCTGGTTACAGGATGTTTTGGATCAGAATGTCTGTATTTTAGCACCAGAAGAAATGGAGGAACTGCTCAGTAATACACTGTGGCAGGAATATGCGGGAATCAGTGAGATCTCGCATGGGATAGCGCAGGTGCGCAGTGCGTATGAAGAAGCCCTGCAGTGCAGAAAACAGGCATTTTACCAGGAGAAACATCAGATCGGAATTATAAATCCGCCGCATGTGGCAGACGCAATCCGGCAGTCGGCATATAAGCAGTTAGAGGAGACTGCATGGATGCAGAAACTGCATCTGATTGGTACGAACAAAACAGAAGAATTGACCACGTTGTGGAAAAATTTGTTTACCGAAGTCCGGCGGGGACATATTAAGCCCGATGCATTTGCCGATGGAATGATCCAGTTTCTTTCGGATGTAGAGAAAGTTTATCACAATCTGGTGGATGACGATGTGCAGGAGAAGATCAACCGCTGTCGGAAAATCTATCAGTTTTCCGGGGTGGAAGCATATGAGGAAGCCGTGATGGAACTGGTGCTTGGAATGCATGAAAAAATACGTGCACAGAGTGGTGACCACGGGGTTGGTCAGAAAATGCAGCAGGCGATTGCCTACATTCAGGAAAATTATAATAAAGATCTGAATATGGCGGTGGTTTCCAATTATATATCCATGAATTATTCGGTGTTTTCCTTCGAATTCAAAAATTACGCAGGGGTAAATTTTGTGACGTATCTCAAAGAGCTGCGGATGAAAGAAGCCAAAAAGCTATTGGAGGAAACGGACAAAAAGATCATTGAGATCAGCCAGATGGTAGGGTATGAGAATGAAAAACATTTTATGAAACTGTTCAAATCCATTTGTGGGGTATCACCGAGTGAGTACCGGAAGAATATGAGGCATCAGTAAAAGGCAATGAACCGGACAATAACGTATCACATTACACAATTACCATTTCCACACAAGATCAGTGGATTTTTAAAAGAAAAGGGGTATTCCGAGCAGAATCTGACGGATCTGCGTAAAAGGGAGCAGGCAATCTGCCTGAATGGAACGTATGTACATATGAACCAGATTCTTACGAAAGGCGATATCCTGACCGTATACATTCAGGAGACAGAAAGCTCCGAACAGATTCGTCCGGTGAAACTGCCTGTTACAATCGTTTATGAAGATGAGGATCTGCTTGTGATTAACAAATCAGCGGGCATGCCGATTCATCCATCGCGCAACAATCCGGATAATTCCCTCGGCAATGCGCTGGCATGGTACTTTAAAGAACAGAATAAACCTTTTGTTTTCCGCTGTATTAACCGGCTGGACCGTGATACTTCAGGACTTACCATAGTGGCAAAACATGCCGTATCTGCAGCAATATTAGGACAGATGGTGCGCGAAAAATCGATACACGGTTTAGAGGCACAGGGTATCCACCGGGAATATTTAGCGATTGTGGAAGGAAACATGACAGTGGATGTTGGAGTGATATCTGCACCGATTGCAAGAAAAGAGGATCGCTGTCTGCGACGCGTGGTGGATTTTCAAAAGGGAGATCGGGCAGTGACACATTATCGGGTGATTGCAACAGAGGTGATGGATGGGATATCTCGTAGTCTGGTGGCTTTGCAGCTTGAAACAGGCCGCACGCATCAGATCCGGGTACATATGGCATATCTTGGGTATCCACTGGTTGGTGATTTTTTATACAATCCCACATATGTGGGGAATCAGATTGACCGCAGGGAGGATTTGGAAAATAAGAACGGGGATGTTTCCGGAACGGAATCTGGTGTGCGGCGGAAACCGTATGATATTGACCGGCATGCACTGCATGCCTGGAAACTTTCATTTCCCCATCCCATGACAGGGGAGCCGATGGAGTTTACGGCTCCGCTGCCACCGGATATGCAAAGGCTGATACCAGAAGAAACATTGCCTTCTGTGTAATCATAACAGGGAAACATGCACAGATGTGGATTATATGCGCTGTGCACAGATATCCTGCAGGCAGCAGTGCTCACAGTGCGGAGTCGTGCGTGCGCTGCAGATGTCACGTCCGTGCAGCACAAAGCGGTGACATAAATCATTCCCTTCTTCCGGCGGAATGATTTTCCACAATTCCATTTCCACCTTTTTTGGCTCTTTGATATGGTCGACCAGACCAATCCGGTTACACAGACGGATGCAGTGCGTGTCCGTCACGATGGCCGGTTTTCCAAAGACATCTCCCATAATCAGGTTGGCACTTTTACGCCCGACACCCGGCAGCTTTAACAGGGCATTAAAATCGTTTGGAACATTTCCACCATACACATCCCGCAGCATCCGCATGCAGGCACTGATATCCCTTGCCTTGCTTTTTCCCAGTCCACAGGGACGCACGATTTCTTCGATTTCTTCCACGGGTGCATCTGCCAGGGCATTGACATCCGGAAATTTTTCATACAATTTCGGTACGATCATGTTTACGCGGGCATCGGTACACTGTGCGGCCAGGCGGACACTGACGAGAAGCTTCCAGGCTTCGTTGTAATCTAGGCTGCAGGCGGCATCCGGGTACGCCTGTTTCAGACGGCGGATGATTTCCAGCGCCAGTTCTTTTTTATTTTCCGTATGCATATTCCCAGTCCTCTCTTTTCGTATTTGCTTTATTTTACATAATAAATGACTGTTTTTCAAGTTGCGGATTGCCGAAAAAAAAGGTAAGATAATACGCATGACAATAAGTTGGTGATTTCGAAACTTTTTTCCGAGCCTGCAGCCTCTCACATGGTCGGATCTGCGATTAACGTTCAATAGTTTCTGCGGGCCGTCTGTCTGTAAGGACACCGTCTGAGTGATTTCGTGTGTGCCTTAGAGGGAGGCTTCGAATAAGCGCGCCCACGGTTCAATTTGCGCAGTCACAGAATAAAATATATAAACGGTTGTATATATCAAGACAAATGAGAGTGGGCGCAATAAACGTTTCGAAGGTTCCCTCTTAGGCAGACTAGAAATCGCGAACGGAGTCCCTTACAGACAGACGGCCCGCAGAAACGATCGAAACGATACCCGGACACAAAAACGAAAACAGGAGAGAATATTATGGAGCGTATACATGCAGTTACCTTTGCACCATTTTGTGCAAGAGGTACCTTTGAAAAAGAAGAAACCAGACAGAGTCTGAAACTGATGAAAGAAAAGACGGGAGCAAACTATGTGATTTTTGCACCGAACGGTGTGCAGACCGATCGCACTGAGCGGCACCAGTGGGGAAAGTCGGTGTGGACGCCTGAGTGCTAATCTTTGGAGTAGCCATGATGAGCTATCCTTTCAATGAGGGCCCTCCCTGTGCTTGTAAGACGTACCAGGTTCATAAGCACTTGGGGGGCCGGTTTCTATGACTACATGCGTAGCCATCTGACAGCTTTAGCATGTATTAAAACTCATTAGATGTCAATCAAATAAAGCATCTACCTGCGGAAACGGTATTATAGTACCGTAATATTATGAAATAAACGATGAATGAAAAACATGCTATTTCTCGCTTCTCTGTATATAGGCGTTGATGAAGGCTTCGTAGCCTTTAACTGCTTTTATTTCTGATTGTTGAACGAGGCTTGTATACGTTTTGAGCGTGATATTGGGGTCCGCGTGGCCAAGAATACCTTGCACGCTTCTAACGTCCGATCCGTTCGCCAGCATAAAAGTGCTTACACAATGCCTGAGCTGATGCGGGCAGATGCCCTTATATAGTTTTCCGCCAGTCGAATTGTTCGGCTCATAGATTCCAAGATTGCAGCTAACTGCGAAATCGCGAAACCAATGGTTGAAGATGTAGTTTTTCATGTGACAGACAGTAGGGATCCCTTGCTCGACAGCAATATCGCTAATGATGGGAGTGCTGCCAGTCTGGGACAGCCCCAGAGAGGCCAGGAGCTCTTTTTGTATGGCTGACCATGATTGAAGACGTTCGGCCAAGGTTTCTCCAACGGGAATTTTGCGTTGGCTTTCTTGTGACTTGGGTGCCCTCAGTTCATGGTCGTTGGTGTACTGCCTGTCAATTTTCAAGGTTTTATTGGCAGGGTCCCAATCGCGCCATTCGAGGCCCAGCATCTCGCCTTTCCGCATACCCGTATACACTAGTACTAGTGTACCAACAGCTTCGGCGGTGAGCTCAATGTGTTGAAGACGTGTGCATAGGGTAGCTACTTGGTCGATTGTCAGTGATTCTCTTTTGTTGCGTGGTCTGCGAACATGAACGGTAGCGCAGGAGTTTCGGTCAATTATTCTCTTTGCGACTGCATTCGACAAAATCTGACGCAGTTTCGCATTGATTCGTACAAGCTCTGATGGTTTGTATTTTCCCGTACGACGAGCTTCGGCATATGTTTCTTCGATTAGATCGGGAGTTAGCCCCTCAATTGTCTGAAACGCACCGAATAGGTCTTCGATATGCCTGCAATCGTACGCTTCTCTTTCATAGCTCGTTGGCGCAAGCTCGGTGTCCCTATTTTCATGAAAGGCCCAGCAGTAGGACGCAAGCAAAGTGGGCTTTTTAGTTTTAGTGATCGTGCCAGAGGAGTTGATTTCAGCCAGCTTGGCCTGCATTGCAGCCTTAGCTTCTGTTTTAGTCTTGCAACGAACTGTATAAGTTGGGGATCGTTTGTAGCGCCCCGTCTTAGGGTCCTTGACTCCAAGGGAAAAATAATAGCGATAGGTGTTAGGTGATCTCTTGTCTTTCCAACACGTGCCTCTTCCGCTAATTAGTGGCTGTTCTGACATCTTTGCGCTCCGTTTCTTTGAATAGTTTTCAACAATTCATTGAGTGCAGTTTAGCTAAAGCTGTTAGTAATATGTTTGTAAAAGCGTAGGCGCAGCTACCGGAGGCAAAAGACACAAACTGCTATGTTTATCTGCGGTTATATGATGTTCAATGATGCTTGATGAATGGTAGGGGGTAGCATTAAATCATATCTCCTAAAGCGGGTGTCGACGGTTCGAATCCGCCCGGGGGCACCAGAGGAATATCGAGCCCGGTACCGCTACGGTGCCGGGTTCTTCTGGTTCAATGCCATGTCAAAAACGAAGCGCCCGCTTGCTGGGGGAGCAAGCGGGCGCCTGTGAGCGAATATGTTTGCGGCGAGAGCCGTGATGAGCGGTGGGGTGGCGACTAGTTGGTCGTACCGGAATCGTCACCCGTGCCCGAGCCAGAGCCCGAACCCGAGCCAGAAAGTGCGACCGTCAGCGTAATCGTGCTGTCGGTAGACTGCTTGCCGGTGGGGGAGACGCCCGTAACGGTGGCGTTTTCGTTGCCGCTCACGGGGTTACCGTTCTGATCGCAGAATGCGATGTTGTAGAACCCGGCGTTGTTGAGCGCGGTAACGGCGGCGGAGATGCTCTTGCCGTACAGGTTGCCCGGAACGCTGGCTTTGCCGGACTTCTTGGCAATGACGACGGTAATCGTGGCGCCAGGCTTCTGCTTGCCGCTGGGGTTCCAGCTAATCACGGTGCCCTCGGTAACCGAATCGTTCTCCTGGTAGCTCACGTCGACGCCAAAGCCTGCCATATCGAGGGCGTTGCGCGCCTGGGCCTCGGTCATGTCGGTCAGATCGGGGACGGAGGTGGTGTCAGGACCGCTGGAGACCTTGTACGAGATGGTCGTGCCCTTCTCGACTTCCTTACCGGGTTCGGTGCCCTGCTCAAAGACCTGGCCCTCATCGGCCTCGTTGGCCTCCTCGGAGGCGTTGCCCTTCAGGCCAACGCTTGCCAGCGCGGCTTCTGCCTGGTCCTTGGTCAGGCCGACAAGCCGGGGAACCTCAACCTTCTCGGAGGGCTTGGGGCCCTTGGAGATTACCAGGTTCACCTTGGTGCCCTTGGCCTTCTTGGTTTTGCCGTTGGGCGTCTGCTCGGCGACCTTGCCCTCGTCGATATCGTCGTTGTAGCTTTGGTCGATGGTGCCGACCTCGAGGCCGGCTTCCTTGATCTGCTCGACGGCAGTCTGCTGGTCCTTGCCCAGCACATCGGGCACGGTGACCTGCTCGCCGCCAAAGAGTCCTGTGGCAAAGGCCACCACGATACCGATGACGGCAACGGCTGCCACCACGGCGGCGATGATCTTGTTCTTGTTGGATTTGGGCTTTTCGACCTCGTAGGAGCCGGTGGAGCCCGAAACCGAGCTACGAGCGGTATTCTGGCCGCTCACGCCCGAGACGGGACGTACCATGGCGCGCGTCTGATCGGAAAGCTCGCGAGTCTTGGTGGCGCCCAGCTCACCGGGGGCACCGATGATGCGCGTGGGCTCCGAGATGTTGACGGCACGGCCCGACAGGTAGCTGTTGAGCACCTGACGCAGCTCGTCGGCGGTCTGGAAGCGGTTTGCCGGGTCCTTCTCCATGCACTTGAGGATGATGCGCTCAAGGTCGGCGTCGACACCGGAGTTGATCTGGCTCGGCGGAATAGGCAGCTCGTTGACCTGCTTGAGTGCGACCGAGATGGCGTCATCACCGTCAAAGGGCACGCGGCCGGTGGCGCACTCGTACATCACGACGCCCAGCGAGTAGATATCCGAGGTGGGGCCGAGGTCCTGACCACGGGTCTGCTCGGGACTGACGTAGTGGGCGGTTCCCAGCACGTTGTTGTCTTGCGTGAGGTGGCTGTTCTTGGCGCGCGCGATGCCAAAGTCCATCACCTTGATGTTGCCGTCGGGCAGCACCATGATGTTCTGCGGCTTAATGTCGCGGTGGATGATCTCGTGCTTGTGGGCGACCGAAAGCGCGGAGCTGATCTGCGAGCCGATCTGGGCGACCTTCTTGGGGTCGAGGGCGCCGTGGCTCTTGATGCCGCTCTTAAGGTCGGTGCCGCGCAGGTACTCCATGACGATGTAATAGGTGTCGCCGTCCTTGCCCCAATCGTAGACGCCCACGATATAGGGGGAGGAGAGACCGGCTGCTGCCTGGGCCTCCTGCTTAAAGCGTGCGGCGAAGGTTGCGTCGCCAGCATACTGCGGCAGCATGATCTTGACGGCAACCGTGCGGTCGAGGACCTGGTCCTGTGCACGGTAGACGGTCGCCATGCCGCCTGTCCCCACCTTATCCTTGAGGAGGTATCTTCCCCCGAGGACCCTCTGTTCCATTCCTGCTCCTAACATAACTATTCGCTCAACGATGTGTGTAGTACCTACGATGTGGCCGCTGGGGCCGTGTGGCGCGTTGCCGCTAACTCTTCGGCCGCGGCGCGCCTCGGGTGTCCGATTCAATCATGGGCATCACGCTCCCTGTGCGGCGAGCGCCGCGGTCAGGACGATGCCGGCAATCTTGGCCGCCTTGACGTCGTGTTTGTCGTAATCCTCCAAGGCCACCGAGATGGCGACCGTGGGTGAATCGTAAGGTGCAAAGCCAACGAACGTCGAGTTGACGTTGGTGCCGCCGGTCTCGGGCGAGCCGGTCTTGCCGGCGACCTTGACGCCGGGGACCTGGGCATCGGTGCCGGTACCGGACTGGACGACGGCGAGCATGGCCTGCTTGACCTGGTCGGCCGTGGCGGAGCTGACGGCCTGACCCAGCGAGCGGGACTGCGTGGTCTTGACCACAGTTCCGTCCGGGGCGAGTACCTGGGCTACAAAGTACGGGTCCATGACCACGCCACTGTTAGCGATGGCGGCGGCAATCACGGCGCTTTGCATGACGGTGGTCTGCGGGCCGGGCGTGTGGTCCATGCCGACAGGCTGGCCGGCGCCGGCCCAAGCGGTCTCCCACTCGGTCATGAGCGACGGGTCTGCCATGATGGAGGCCGCGGAGGTCAGGTCCTGGCCGAGCTTTTGGCCGTAGCCAAAGGCGTTGGCAAACTGTACGAGCGTGTTTGCGCCAACTTCGTTTGCCACCTGGCCAAAGACGACGTTGGAGGACACGGCAAAGGCCTGCTGCAGGCTGATGGTGCCGTAGCTCTCGTTGGCATAGTTGGTGACCGGTGCGTTGCCGATGTCCATGGAGCCGGGCGCCTGGTAGGTGCTGGTAAGGCTGGCGGCACCGGTCTCGAGTGCCGCGGAAAGCGTAACGACCTTAAACGTTGAGCCCGGCGTGTACAGCGCGTCCATGGCGCGATTGTACATGGAGCCGTCCTCGCCGCCGCCCGTCTGCAGCAGGGCATCGATGTTGGTGTTGTCGTAGGTGGGCGAGCTGGCACATGCGAGCACCGCGCCGGTACGCGGGTCGATGACCACTACAGCGCCCTTAAAGCCCTTGAGTGCCTGCTCGGCAGCCGTCTGGATGCGCGAGTCGATGGTGAGCTTGGCGGTGTTGCCCGGCTGGGTCTGGCCCGCGAGCGACGCGATGGCGTTGTTCCAGCTGGAGTAATCCTTAGAGCCGGTGAGCGTGTCGTTCATGACGCTCTCGATGGC
>ENA-UPXB01000233-UPXB01000233.1-human-gut-metagenome-genome-assembly--contig:-NODE-233-length-45256-cov-10.290334_pt1 | contig 45256 bp, 33 predicted proteins | sample MGYA00250055_ERZ773386 | MGnify/ENA primary metagenome ERZ773386 (study PRJEB29103, sample SAMN06111974) | human gut metagenome | biome: human gut; feature: ankylosing spondylitis patient; material... | reverse complement strand
GTTGGATGTCTACACGCACAGCAGCTTTGAATCGGTTGAAAGAGCCTTTGAACAGATCGCCGGCAACCTGTGATTTTCGACGCATGAAGCGGAATTGCTTACGCCGAAACTTACGCCAAAACTTACGCCAATCACCCGGTAAGTGGCGTAGATTTGCGTAGAAAAGCGTGGATCGTGCAAAAACGGAGAATCTGGAAAAATCGGCTTGTGGCCTTGATAATTCTACAAAAGTCTACGTTTTCCGATATTCGTGATTCGGCTCCAAAAGTGTGGTTTGGAAGGGCGGCATGTACTAAGCCGTACCAGTCTTTCTTAAAAAGAAATGCCAAAGAGGCGGAACTTTTCTTCGGAGAGGTTCCGCCTCTTTTTATGTATACCCCGCGCCCCGGCTGCCCACCCTAACCACAGGGAAAGGGGGCGCGGGGATGTCTGGCAAACGGGTATTGGCGGTGTATGCCGCCTTGCTGCTGGGATTTGCGGTGGTGCTGTGCCGGTTGTATCTGCTGGCGCTGCACCCCGCCTATGCTGCGCGGGCTGCGGCGCAGAGCACGGTCACCCTGCAGTTGCCCGCCCGACGGGGCAACTTTTACGATGCGCAGGGGCGGCTGCTCACCGGCCTTGAGGAGCGCTGGCAGGTGGTATGCTTTCCCGGGCAGGGAAACTACGACCGCCTGTATGCCTGCACCGATGCCGCCGGGCAGGCGCTTTTGTACCGCAGCCGCAGCCGTGCTGCGCCGTTTTTACTGGAGGTAAGCTGCGACCCCGCCCGCCTTGGGCTGACCGGTTATCCTACCGCCCGGCGGTATGCGGCGGTGCCGCTGTGTCAGCATTTGCTGGGCTATCTGGATAGCACGGGTCATGGCGCTGCCGGGCTGGAAAAGGCGCTGGACGCCGTGCTTTCCGGCACAGGGGAGAACAGCAGCCTTGTCTGCGCCGTGACGGCGCAGGGTACGCTGCGAACCGGAGAAGCACCTAGGCTTTTGCAAGCCGACAGCGGGGCGCTTGGCGTGCAGCTGGCCATCTCCCGCCCGGTGCAGCGGGCAGTGGAAGCAGTGGCGGCAAGTACCATAACGAACGGCTGCATTCTGGTGCTGGATACCGCCACAGCGGCGGTGCGCGCCAGCGTCAGTGTGCCGTGCTACGACCCGGAGCACCTTGCCGACAGCCTGCAGGCGGAGAACAGTCCCTTTCTGAACCGGGCACTGCAAAGCTACGCGGTGGGCTCGGTGTTCAAGCCGGTGCTGGCTGCGGCTGCGCTGGAAGCGGGCTTGCAGCCGGTTTTCGAGTGCACTGGCGCGGTGGTAGTGGATGGGCAAATCTTCCGCTGCGCGGGCGGGGTGCCGCATGGACAGGTGGACCTTGCCGCCGCGCTGGAAAAAAGCTGCAACGGCTATTTTATCCGTCTGGGACAGCAGCTGGGTGCGGAAAGCTTGCTGGACGCCGCTAAAGCCTTTGGCTTTGGGCAGAGCCTGCCGCTGGCAGAGGGGCTTGCCGCCGAGGCCGGGCAGCTGCCCGCCCCGCAGGAGCTGGCGCAAAGCGGGCAGCTTGCCAATTTCAGCTTTGGGCAGGGCAGCCTGCTGGCAGCGCCTATGCAGGTGGCGGCACTGTTCAACACCATTGCAGCGGACGGCGTATACCGCAGCCCTTATGTGCTGCAAGCCACGCTGGACGAGACCACCGGACAACCGGTGGAGACCCTCAGCCACCCCCGGGGGCGGCGGGTGATCTCAGCACAGAACGCAGCGCTTTTGCGCGCTATGCTGGTACAGGTGGTGCAGCAGGGCACCGCACAGGATGCCGCCGGGCTTTCCGGTGGGGCGGGCGGCAAGACCGGTACCGCCCAGACCGGGCAGTTCACCCCGGAGGGCACCGAGCGCTGCAACCTGTGGTTTGCGGGGTTCTGGCCGGCAGAAAAGCCCCGCTATACCATTGTGGTATTGCAGGACGGTGCGGTGCACACGGCGTACTCCGGTGCAACCATCTTTGCGCAGGTCTGCAACGCGCTGGAAGCAGCGGGTTAAATGCGCGGATTCTACTTGCAATTTTGGCTTTGTTATGCTACTATATAGTTGTATTTTTGCGTAGTTTTCCGTATTTACAAATAAAAGGAGCGTTACGATTCATGTCTGTTATCGAAATTGTTGGCGGTGCCATTCTGCTGGTGGCTTCGCTGGTCATCGTTTTCCTCACCCTCATGCAGCACACCCACGGTCAGGGCCTGTCCGGTGCCATCAACGGCAGTGTGGGCGGTGCCAACAATGCACGTCTGACCCCGGCAGATCAGATGCTGGCTAAGGTCACCCGCATTGCAGGCGTGGTGTTCTTTGTGGTTGCTATTCTGGCCTGCCTGTTTGCAGGCCGTCTGGCAGGCTGAGAAGGCGTTGCAGCCCCGTGAACGGACGGGGCTGTTTTTCTGTGCAGAAAAAGTGTGGGCAGCCGGTTCTGCGGGCTGCCGCAAAGAGGGGACAGGGAAAGGTGCCCGTCCCAAGGCAGGGCTGTGCTCCGCAGGAGATGCACGGCCACGGAAGTGAAGGAGAAAATATTTTATGGCAATGCGCGATAAAATTGAGCACGCGATCCAGAATCAGCCGTGCACTGTAAAAGATCTGAAGAATAAGTTCGGCGGGGATCGCGGCGCAGACCGCAAGGTGATGGAGGCTGTGGACCAGCTGGTGCACGAGGCTGTCATCTGCCAGCGTCAGGGCGTGTTCTTCACCGTGCGCAGCGGCCGTGCCGATAAGGCGTTGCTGTGCAAGGTGGTAAAGCTGGGCAAGAACTTTGCCTTTGTCATGCTGGAGGACGGCACCAGCGATATCTTTATCCCCGGCCGGTTCACCCGCGGCGCAATGCCCGGCGACAAGGTGCTGGTGGAAAAGTTTGCACATCCCCGGGTAGAGGGCAGCGATGAGGGCGAGATCCTTGCTGTTCTGGAAGAGAAGAATTCTCTGGTGGGCACCATGCACCGCATGGAGGGCCGCCTGAAGTTTGTGCCGGACGATTGCCCCGCCATCTCCATGCAGGTCATGCGGGACTGCGAAGGCAGCGCCAAGGACGGCGACAAGGTGGCAGTGGAGATCCTGCTGCGCGGCAGCCGTCAGGAGGATCACCGCGTAGGTGTGGCCATGCGCTTTGGCAGCTGCGATGAGGCCAAGCGCTGCGCAAAGGCACTGCTCTACGCGCAGGATATCCGCAACCGCTTCCCGGACAAGGTGCGGGACGAGGCCAAAAAGCTGGACAACGCCGAGGTGTCTGCTGCGGACTGCGAGGGCCGCATGGATCTGCGCGCCCTGCCCATCTTTACCATCGACAGCGCCGAGACCAAGGATATCGACGATGCCATCAGCCTGACCAAGACTCCGGACGGAGGCTTTGAGCTGGGCGTGCACATTGCGGATGTTTCCAACTACGTCAAGCCCGGCTCCGAGCTGGACAACGAGGCCTTTAACCGCGCTACCAGCGTCTACTACGCCGATCAGGTGGTGCCCATGCTGCCCAAGCAGCTGTCCAACGGCATCTGCAGCCTGAACGAGGGCGTGCTGCGACTGGCCTTCTCCTGTTTGATGCGGCTGGATAAGGACGGCAACCTGACCGATTATCGCTTTGTCAAGTCCGTCATCCGCAGCCGGGTCAAGGGCGTGTACTCCGAAATCAACGCCCTGCTGGCCGGCAGCACCGATGACGAGCTGACCGGTAAGTACCACGAGGTACTGGCGCAGCTGCCTGCTATGAAGGAGCTGTATGGCCACCGTGCCCGTCTGCGCAAGGAGCGCGGCTGCATGGATATCGAGAGCGGCGAGGTGAAGCTGATCCTGGACGAAGATGGTCACTGCATCGACGTGAAAAAGCGCACCTCCGGCGAGAGCGAGGCCATGATCGAAGAGTTCATGCTGCTGGCCAACCAGTGCGCCGCCCACTTTGCCCGGGTGAAGCAGATTCCCTTTGTGTACCGCGTGCACGAGGAGCCCAACGCCGAAAAGCTGGAGCGCTTGCACGGGTTGCTGCAGGCCTGCGGCGTCAACGACCACTTTGCCAAGGATGTGCCCACCCCCAAGGAGCTGAGCGCCATTCTGGAGGGCGTGCGCGGCACTGCCTATGAGCAGATCATCAACACCGGTATGCTGCGCTGCATGTCCAAGGCTGTGTACGAGGAAAAGCCCAAGGGACACTACGGTCTGGTGTTGCAGGACTATGCCCACTTCACCAGCCCCATCCGCCGTTACCCGGACTTGGCTATCCACCGCATCATGACGGCTCAGCTCAAGGGTACCGATAAGGACACCATGATCCTGCGTTACAGCGAGTTTGCCGAGGACGTCAGCAAGCAGGCCAGCGAGCGCGAAGTCATCGCCATGCAGATCGAGCGCAAGGCCGAGGACTGCTATAAGGCCGAGTATGCACGCCGCCATCTGGGCGAGTGCTACGAGGGCCGCATCTCCGGCGTGACCCAGCGCGGCCTGTTCATCGAGTTGGAAAACGGCGTGGAAGGCTTTGTACCTGCTTCCAGCCTGACCGCCACCGGCACCATGCTCACCGAGGGCGTGCGCCTTTCTGATCCCGTTTCCGGCAAGAACTGGAATCTGGGCGATACCATGATGATCACCATCGTGCGTGCGGACGTCAATCTGGGCAAGATCGACTTTGAGGTCGCCCCGGAAAGTGCAAAGCAGTAACTTTATAATTGAATAAACAACAGACTGCCCCCGAAGCAGCGCGCCAGATCGTGCTGTTTCGGGGGCAGTTTATCGTAGTTCTCAAAATCCTGGCAAAGTAAAATGCCCGCCTGAAAATCAGACGGGCGGGTTTGCCATCATGTAGTCGAAATACAGTCCCTTGTGCAGAGCGTGGGCAAAGCGGGAATCGTTGGTCTCGCCAAGATTATGTTTACGGATACCATTCCGGCTGCCGCGTTTTGAAATATGGCATTCTGCTGTGATTCTTCTCGGGTTCTTCGTCAGAACGCAGAAAATGCGGAAACTACTTGATTTAACTTGGTTTCCGTACTAGAATGGAAACCAGAAAGGCAAATACAGTTTCCACAAGGAGGACGCTCATGCAGGAAAAGCTCGATGCGCTGGTGCGCACGCAGGCGATGCAGTTATTCCGTCAACAGGGGCTGCATTTCACCATGCAGCAGGTGGCAGAGCCGCTGCACATCAGCAAAAAGACCATCTACACCGTTTACCCCTCCAAGGAGGCGCTTTTACTGGATATGGTAGACCACGCCTTTGCAGAGATCCACCGCTGCAAGCAGGAAATTCTGGCGGGCGGTGGTACTTTGCAGGAAAAGCTGCGGGCAGTCATCATTGCCATGCCGGCAGAATATGCCGCGCTGGATCTGCGGCAGATGAAGGAGCTGGATGAAAAATACCCAGTGGTGGCGGCGCGGGTGCGCAGTCAGTTGGAAAACGGGTGGGAGCCCACCATGGCGCTGCTGGAGCAGGCTGTGGCTGAGGGGGTCATGCGTCCGGTATCCCTGCCGGTGCTGCGGCAGATGATCACCGCATCCATCGAGAGTTTTCTGGCAGACCGTAGTCTGGCAGAAAGCGGGGTGCAGTATGTGGCTGTACTGGAGGAAATGATCTCGATTTTACTGGAAGGAGTGCTGCCGCGATGAAACACAGTTTTTGTGAGGACTGGGAGTTCACACGACACTGGACAGAGGCCTTTGGCAAGGGGCTGCCGGTGCCAAAACAACAAGCCGTCCGCTTGCCCCATACCTGCCGGGAGGTGCCGCTGCACTATGCCACCCCCGCTGATTACGAGATGGTCTGCGGCTACCGGAAGCGGTTCCGAGTGCCGCCGGTGCAGGCTGCGCCCCGACTGTTTGTCCGCTTTGACGGCGCTGCCCATCAGGCGGTGGTGCGGGTCAACGGCAGGGTTGCCGGGCAGCACCGGGGTGGCTATACCGGCTTTGCGGTGGAGATCACCGACCTTGTGGACCGGGAGGGTGAAAACCTGCTGACCGTGCAGCTGGACACCCGTGAAGACCCAACGATTCCACCCTTTGGCTTTGTCATTGATTACCTGACCTACGGCGGGTTGTACCGGGAGGTCTGGCTGGAAGCTACGGCAGAAAGCCGTCTGACTGATCTGTTCGTCTACACGCCCACCCTGCAGGAGGCTGTGGTGCAGTGGACAGCAGAGCTTACGCCCGCAGCCGCGGCGGTCCGCATCCGGCTGGAGACCACTGAGGGCACTTTGCTGGCAGAGCAGACTGCACCTGCGGCAGAAACCGGAAAGATCCAGCTTTCTGTGCCGGATGCACGGCCGTGGGATACAGAGCATCCGGTGCTGCATCATGCCGTGGCAGAGCTTTTGAACGCAGCGGGGCAGCCCATCGACCGCAAACAGGTGACGTTTGGCTTCCGCACCGCAGAGTTCCGGGCGGATGGTTTCTACCTCAACGGCAAAAAGACCTTTCTGCGGGGTCTGAACCGACACCAGAGCTACCCTTACATCGGTTACGCCGCACCGGAAAGCCTGCAGCGGGAGGATGCCCGCATTTTGCAGGAGGAGCTGCATTGCACCGCCGTGCGCACCAGCCACTACCCCCAAAGCCAGTATTTTCTGGACGAGTGCGACCGGCGGGGTCTGCTGGTGTTCACTGAATTGCCGGGCTGGCAGCACATCGGGGACGACAACTGGAAGGACGCCGCCTGCGAGATGCTGCAGGAGATGCTCTTGCAGAACCGCAATCACCCCAGCATCATCCTGTGGGGTGTGCGCATCAACGAGAGCGTGGACGACGATGCCTTCTATACCCGCACCAACAAAATCGCCCATCAGCTGGACCCCAGCCGTGCTACCTCCGGCGTGCGCTATCTGGAAAAAAGCCATCTGCTGGAGGATGTCTATGCCTACAACGATTTTTCTCACAACGGCGTAACGCCCGGTGCTAAGCCTAAAAAGGACGTGACCCCCGATATGGGCAAGGCGCTGCTCATTTCGGAGTGCAACGGCCACATGTACCCCACCAAGCCCTTTGACGATGGTCCGCATCGGCAGGAGCACGCCTTGCGGCACGTCCGGGTGCAGAATGCCGCCTATGCCAGCGGGGAGCACGCCGGGTGCTTCGGCTGGTGCATGTTCGATTACCAGACTCACAAGGACTTCGGCTCCGGGGACCGCATCTGCTACCACGGTGTGCTGGACAGCTTCCGCAACCCCAAATTGGCGGCGGCGGTCTATGCCAGTCAGGGCGATGCCGACCCGGTGCTGGCGGTCAGCTCCTCCATGGACATCGGAGATAACCCCGCCGGGCAGCTGGGCACGGCCTACGTTTTCAGCAATGCCCAGCAAGTAAAGCTCTACAAAAACGATGTGTTCGTCACCGTCCTGCGCCGCAGCGAATGGACGGCGCTGCCCCACCCGCCCTTTGTGATGGACGATACCATCGGCGAGCTGCTGGAAACGCAGGAACACTTTTCTCCCTCCAAGGCAGCCGCTGTGCGGGACTGCCTGCTGGCTGCCGGGAAATATGGCTTAGCGGGACTGCCGCTGGCCTACAAGGTCAAATTCGGCTGGTGTATGCTGCGCTATAAAATGGCCTTTAAGGACGGCGTGGCGCTTTACGGCAAATATGTGGGCAACTGGGGCGGCGAAGCCACCCGCTGGCGGTTCGATGCTGTACAGGACGGCAACGTGGTGCGCAGCGTGACCCTCTGCCCTAGCGCAAAGCTGCACTTGGAAGTCAAAGTCAGCCGGACGGCTCTTCGGGAAAAAGATACTTACGATATGGCGGCTGTGCGGGTGCGCATTCTGGACGAGAACGGCACCCCAGCCCCCTACGCACAGTTCCCGGTGCAGTTTGCGGTGGAGGGCAGCGCCGCCCTTGTGGGCCCGCAGACCGCCGTGGCCGAAGGCGGCATGACCGGCACCTATCTGCGCACCGTGGGCACTGCCGGAGAAGCCGTGCTGACCGTTTCTGCACCGCAGACCCAGCCCGTTGTGCTGCGGTTCACCATTGAAAAGGAGGATGTTGTATGGAACTGACCCTGAAACAGAAAACCGCGTTCGGCATTGGTGCCGTGGGCAAGGATATGGTATATGCCCTGTCGGCTTCTTATGTCATGTATTATTATCAGGATGTGCTGGGACTTTCGGCAAGCTTTGTGGGACTGGTGCTCATGGCAGCCCGGTTCTTCGATGCCTTCAACGACCCCTTTATGGGCGTTCTGGTGGCAAAGACCCGCACTCGATGGGGGCGTTTCCGTCCGTGGATCTTTTCCGGCACGCTGCTCAATGCGCTGGTACTCTACGCCTTGTTTGCCGCCCCGGTGCTGGACGAAGCAGCGCTGATGGTCTATTTCAGCGTGGTGTACATCCTGTGGGGCGTCACCTATACCATGATGGATATTCCTTACTGGTCCATGATTCCCGCCGTGACCCGCACGCCCAAAGACCGGGAGAATCTTTCCATGGTGGGGCGTACCTGTGCAGGCGTTGGGTCGGCACTCATTGCCATGTTCACCATGCTGCTGGTGGGAGCCCTTGGCGGCGACAGCGAGCGCGCTGGCTTCCGCTGGGTGGCATTGATTGTAGCGGCAATTTTTGCAGTGACAGAGCTGGTGTGCTGCATTTCCATGAAAGAAACCACCCCCAGTGAGATGAAGACCGCCACCGTAAAAGAGATGTTCTCCGCCCTGTTCCGCAACGATCAGGCTATGGTAGTGGTGGGCAGCATCGTGCTGATCAACTCGGCGCTGTACCTTACCTCCAACTTCATCATCTATTTCTTCAAATACGACCTTGGTGGTGCAGGTTGGAAAGCCACCTACACCCTGTTTTCCACCGTGGGCGGTGCGGCGCAGATTCTTGGCATGATGGTGCTTTACCCCTTGCTGCGCAAAAAGTTCAGCAGTACGCAGGTGTTTCACCTGAGCCTTGTGCTGGCACTGTGCGGCTACGGCACGCTGCTGGTGTTCTGCCTGACCGGGCTTTCCCATAGCCTTGCCCTGCTGTGCATCCCGGGCGTTGTCGTGTTCGCCTGCAACGGGATGCTGACCGTGCTGACCACCCTGTTCCTTTCCAACAGTGTGGATTACGGCCAGCTCAAGACCGGACGCCGGGAGGAGAGCGTCATCTTTTCCATGCAGACCTTTGTGGTCAAGGCTGCCTCCGGCGTGGCGGTGTTCCTGACCGGCATCGGGCTGGACCTCATCGGTCTTGTGGGCAACACGGAGGAGACCGGCCCCGTAGCAGTACAGAGCGCCGGAACGCTGCTGGGTCTGCGCCTGATGATGACGGTCCTGCCCATGTTGGTGCTGGCAGGTGCGCTGGTGCTGTTCCGCCGCAAGTTCGTTTTGACGGATGCCCGCGCTGCCGAGATCAGCGCACAGCTCCACGGGGAGGAAACGCACCATGACTGAAACGCTGCACTGGTACGCAGAGACCACAGGCGGTGTACGGCAGGGCGATGCCCCGGTGCACCCGGGCTGCGGTGCGCTGCATCTTTCCGCTGACCTGCCTGCCGGGACGCTGAAAGCCGTGCGTGCCGAGCTGCCGTGGAAGATGGAAGCAGACGAGCGCCTGTTCATGAACGGCTACCAGACATGGACATACAGCCCGGAGCTAAACCGGAATGGCAAGCTGCGCGGCACCGACCATATCCCCGGCTTTCTGCGCAAGAAATACGCCTTTGACCGCTACGGCGATTATCACTTTGTACCTTACGGGCATCATAACGGTCAGAGCCACGGCTTTTCCTACTGCTATTTCCGCAAGGGCGGGCAGTTTCAGCTGGTGGCATCGCTGGACGAAACCCCGGGCTACACCATCCTCCGGTACGACAGCGGCAAAGCCCTGCTGACGCTGGAGCGGGACTGCGCCGGGGTGGAGCATCCCGGCGGCAGCTTTGCTCTGTTCGACCTGTTTTTTGCCGAGGGCGGCGAGACCGAAGTGTTTGACGGTTGGTTTCGGGCTATGGGCATCCGTCCTCGAACTGAAGAGAAGCTGGCTGGCTATTCCAGCTGGTACAACCGCTATCAGGACATCACCGAGGACACCATCCGGGAGGACCTGACCGGATGCTGCAGCCTGCTTTGCCCGGGAGACCTGTTTCAGATCGACGACGGCTGGGAGCCGAAGGTGGGCGACTGGCTGGAAACGGATGCACAGAAGTTCCCCCACGGACTGAAAGGCATGGTGCAGGAGATCCACGCCTCTGGCTTTCAGGCCGGGCTCTGGCTTGCGCCCTTTGTGTGCGAAAAGGACTCTGCCCTTTTCCTTCAGCACCCGGACTGGCTGCTGAAAGTGGACGGCAAACCGTGGTGTTGCGGCAGCAACTGGAGCAGCTTCTATGCGCTGGATATCGACAACCCGGCGGTGCTGGACTATCTGCGCCGGGTGTTTGACCGGGTGCTGAACGATTGGGGTTTCGACCTTGTCAAGCTGGATTTTCTGTACGGCGCTGCCCCCTTTGGCAACGCCCACGAGAGTCGTGCCGCCCGGATGCGCCGTGCCATGGAGCTGCTGCGCAGTTGGTGCGGACAAAAAGCCATCCTCGGCTGCGGCGTGCCGGTGATGCCTGCTTTCGGGCTGGTGGACTACTGCCGTGTCAGTTGCGACGTGAGCTTGGACTGGGACGATGTGTGGTATATGCGCCTGTTCCACCGGGAGCGGGTGTCCACAAAGCAGGCTATCAATAACACCGTATTCCGGCGGCAGCTCAATGGCCGCGCCTACGGCAGCGACCCGGATGTTTTCTTCCTCCGGGAAGAAAACTGCAAGCTGACGGCAGAGCAAAAACGCACCCTTGCCACAGTCAACGCACTGCTGGGCAATGTGTTCCTTACCTCGGATATGCCGTCTCACTACACGGATGCGCAGCGGGACGAGTACCGCCGCCTGCGCAGGTTGTTTGAACATGCAAAACAGGTAGAAGTAGAGACAGAAAATGGTGTGATTACGATCCGGTATTCTCTGGATGAGAAACGTCAAGAGCTGCGGTGCAGTGCTATTTATAGAGAATAATGAGGGCATAAAAATCAGCTTTACTCTTTTTCGTTGGCCGGAGGATTCTTTATGTGAAACGCAACGAACGTCTTCATCAGAAAGTGGCTCACGCCGAAAGCTGTATAAACAATAAAAGCATAGCCGCCAGCGTACCGTGTGATGATTTCACATGCTACGCTGGCGGCGTTTTTGCGTTATAGGGGGATGACATCTAAATCCTACACTGGATACCCCCAGATACCTGAGTTAGTGGATTCGCTGTTAGCCCAAACATCTAATCCAGAAACTCAATTATCTGCTACCCCTGTGGCTACGATTTAGATATTGCTCAAATTCTCGAAAACCGCCCTCGACCTGTTTCCAAGGACGAAAACGGTTCAGACTGTAAAATGATGTCCAAACAATATTGAACGGATCACCGAACTATATTACTGGACTTTTGACATCAAGAGTACGCATTCAACGGTTGATTGCGATTCCAAGGGAAATTCTCGAATCTCTTTTCCATTATAGGGAACAGGGAAGGCGAATACAATGTTCCGAATCCAGTTGCCATCCGGCTGTTTTTCCGGGAAAATATCAATGTGCTCGATGAAGGCGCGTATGAATTCCTTCTGCTCCACCTCAGTGGCGGCATTGTAGACTTCATCGAAGGCCAGAAGCAGGTGATAGATGTTGTCAGCTGTAATCTTCTCCTGATGAATGTCATCAACCTGACCTTGGATTTCAGCGAGCTGGGTTTCCATGTCCTCAATCAGTTCATATTGCTCATCGTAACGTCGCTGCAAATCCAAAGACTTACGGTCATAATAGGGATCATTAAAGTCCAGTGTGTCCATCTGGTGCTCCAGACGAGATTTCGTACTGAGTCGCTGGCGGAGCTGCGCTTTGATTGCATCGGCCTGCTGCTCCAACTCGCTGGTATCGACTGCGGAACCGATTTTCTCTTTGATGGCATCTACGAAGCGTGGGTCGTGAACCATAGCAGATACGATGGATGCGACCATCTGATTGATTTCGTTCTGTTCAATGTTCAACCGGAAAGAACATTCGTGTCCAGTCTGCCCTTTGATGCTCTTGCAGAAGTAGTAGTAACGAGTTTTGTTATCCTTGCTGTGAGCCTTAGAGACATTTCCGTACAGATTCCGTCCACAGCAGGGGCATTTCAGAATGCCGGAAAGAATATGTGCGTGGTCTGGGTCGCGGACCTTTTCACGCCGCCCTGTGGTACGCTGACGCTTTGTCTGTGCAAGATTCCAGTCGTCCTCGGAAACGATGGCTTCATGTTGACCGACATAGACGGGAAACTCGGATTGCTTCACAACGTGCATTTCGTTTCGAGTGCCGAGTTTCTTTTCAACCTTGCGGCGACCAAATGCAATCTTACCGCAGTAAATGGGATTGTCCAGAATACCTCTAACAAATACAGCAGAAAACTTTGGGATAGTTCCATTCTGACGGAGCTTTTTCACATAGCCATGGGTGTTCAGATACCGGGCAATACCTGCTACACCATCGTTGGTATGGATAAAGCGGTCAAAAATAACACGGATAACTTCCACTTCATCGTCTGCAATCGAAAGCTCGCCATTTTCCAGCCTATAGCCATAGGGTGCAAAGCCGCCGTTCCATTTGCCCTCACGGGCTTTCTGTTCACGGCCGGCCATCGTTTGAGCACGGATATTCTCACGTTCGATTTCAGCAACAGCAGAAAGAACAGAAATCATTAACTTGCCGGAATCTTTGGAACTGTCGATGCCATCTTCTACGCAAATCAAATTGACACCGAAATCCTGCATAAGCTGCAAGGAGTTCAGAACATCGGCCGCATTGCGCCCAAAACGGGAGAGTTTGAATACCAGAACATAAGAAACGCCGTCTTTACAGTCTTGCACATCTCGCAGCATCTGTTGAAATTCGTGCCGACCTTGAATGTTCTTACCGGAAAATCCTTCATCAGAATATTCTCCAGCAATGACCATATCTTCATAATCGGCATATTTGCGCAGCTTTTCACGCTGTGCATCAAGGCTGTAACCGTCCACCTGCATGGCCGTAGATACGCGAGTATAAATGTAGCATTTGGTGCGTGCTTTTTTCATAAGAAATCCTCACTTTCGGCGGTTGGTTGTTGTGTGAGATTTTCATGCTGGATATAATACTCTAGCAACCGGAGTACATACTCTGGCGCATGGCGGTGGCCGAGTTCCCATTCTGTTACAGTGCGGTAGGGAATTTGGAAGAAAGTGCAAAACTCCCGGCGGTTCATCCCGGTCGATTCGCGCAGTTCGAGGATTTTGTCTTTGCAGTCCATAAAGTTGCCCTCATATATGTAAAACACGCTACGCAATTATTTTAACATAAAAATAAAAATTACGCAACGTGTAAATCTGCTTATGCAGCTTTACTGTTGGTCGCGCAAAGCGGAGACTCTTTTTGCTCCAGTACGGTCGAGCCGTATTTTTGAATCAGCTTTGCCATAACATCGATGCAGCGTATAAAGGATGCGTTGTCAGTTTCGGTGTCATAGTATTTTTTCAATAGGCAACTCCATTTCCTTGTAGCAGAACTTTGACAGTCCTGCGAATTTTAGAAACATCCCTTGATTCATCCGATCAAAAGTTTCAGTCGCTCCAGCTTTTCCTGCGCTGTTTCTTTGCGGAAACTCATGCCGATACAGGAGATAGGAATGCACATTTCCAGCAGGCGGTCATAGATGCGGGTATGAGGGGTATCCTGTGGGTGGCGTATCTCGTCCAGCGTCAGGTTGGTGGTGACGATCAGCGGCTTCCGGCTGCGGTATCGGCTGTCCACGATGCTGTAGATCTGTTCCAGTGCGTACTCGGTACCACGCTCCATGCCGAAATCGTCAATGATGAGCAGGGGATAGCGGCAGAACTTGTCCACAATATCATTTCGCCCGGAAAAGCTGCCGTTCAACTCGTTCAGGATTCGGGCAAAGTTCGTCATCCGCACAGGCACTTCCTGCTCCATCAGAGCGTTTGCGATGCATCCGGCAAGGAAACTCTTGCCGGTGCCAACACCGCCCCAGAGAAGCAGCCCAAGGTTCTCTGAACGCATGGTCTGCCATTGCTCCACATAGCGGTGTGCATAGTGCATCTGAGGGCTGCGGCCATTGTCGTTTTCAAATGTCCAGTCCAGCATTGCCGGGTCAGAAAATCCCTCGGCTTTCAGCCGCCGCACAAGGTCGATGTGCTTTTGTTGGTTAATAAGGGCTTCCTGCTGTTCTCTTTCCGTGCGCTGGCAGCTGCATTCGACGGGATGCTTGTTCTTGCCCATCAGGACAATGCCCTTTGCAAAGAACGCTTCTTTTGGGGTATGACATTTTCCGCAATAAAGCAGACCGTCCTTGCCATAATAATCATCGGTGTTTTCGGGAATACTGGATGGGAGCTGTTCCAAAATTTTTTCGATCGTTTTTATAGGCTTTCTCCTTCCCTAAATGTGTAGTCCGGGATGCTCGGTGCTTGCTTTTGTTCCGACTTTTGCCGTTTTGCCCAGATGCGCAGGGTAGCGGCATGGTCGGCATATTTTTTGCCGGTGGACTGGATATAAGCTGAAAGCTGTTCGATCAGGCTATCCAGCCCGAAGAAATCGGCTTTGAGTTGCTTGTACTCTTTTTCCGTCAGAAAGACATTGTGATATTCTCCAAAGGTTAAAGGGGCGGCTGTTGTTTTTATCAGGTGGCTATCTTTCAGATTGTTCTTATAACGTTGGTTAGTGGAACACTTTTGTTCCATGGAAGATATCATTTCTGTTCCATCGGATGGAACAAAATCGTTCCATGCAGGGGAACATTTTTGCACTGTCGGAACTTTTACAAAGATGCTGTTGGGTACAGTAATGCGACCTCTTCTGCGCTCAATCAAATCGGCATCTTCCAGTGAACGCAACGCACGTTTAATGCTCATGGTGCTGCATCGTAGAGCATCGCTCAATGATGAAAGAGGGAAAATCACATAGACGAAGCCGCGCTCATCCATCCAGTTGTTCTTTTGGGAAAGTGTTGCCCGGTCCAGCAGCAGGGTGTAGAGCAATTTTGCTGTGTGGCTCAGGTCTGTATCCAGCAGAAAGCGAGCATAGGGCAGATATTGCGGCAAAGGTGTAGTGACAGTCAGGTAGTCGGAAATAAAATTCACCTCCAGTGTTTTTTCATCAAACAAATTTTTGGAAAGCATTTTACTGGCTGTTGGTAGTCTCCAGAAGATGCTGCCGATGCTGTTCTTTCAGATGCACAATATAGCTTTCTGCCTTTTGCAAAGCAGCAATAACTTTTGCTTCAATCTCTACATTTGTCAGAAAGTCGGGATACAGAGCAAAGCATTGTTCGAGACGGAAAATAAAGCTATCAGAGGCACTGTTGATTTCACTGAACATTCCTTCGGCATCGGCGACATGATCAACCATTGCCATCTTTTCTCCTAGCTCACGAATGGTCTGGAGTTCGGTGCTGCGCTTTCCCGATGAAATAAAAGGTCGATTCTCCGAGAGTGGATCAGCCGTTTGGACCTTCGATGTGGCAGCACTAGAGAAATTGCGTTCGGTGACCTTGGAAAGCAATTCTAAATTTTCATAGGTGTCTGCACTATCGTCTGGTTTACCGTTTAACTTTTTCTCTCGCCACGTTGATACCACGGTGGGCAATGCTTCTGTGGGAGTTCCACGGATAATGGTAGCCTCTCGCTGGGATAGCTTAAGTTTGCCGGATAAGATTTCTTCCTGAATGCCGGGGCAGTATTTTTCCATCAGCTCAACGGTTTTCATGAACTGCTCGGCACGAATTACAAAAGAGGGACTTACATTATTTTCTTTGGCGATTCGTTCGGTCGTGTTTTCTACCGATGGCAAATTGTCAATTTGACAGTTTGCCACCTGCGTGTACTGATTGCCATGGTTTCCCCCACGAGTGGATTTTTCAGAGTGATACTGCTTTCCAATCAGAAACTTTTTCTGCTCGGGTGTCAGATTCCGACGACCCAGCTGATGTTTGCAGATCCATGCCAGAACATCTTCACGGGTTTCGCAGGTGCAGGAAATCGAACGGGTGGTATAAGGAATTTCCGGGTGCTGCTGGAGAATCTTATAGCGATTATGACCATCAACAAGAATGTTGCCCCAGACGATCAGGGGAGACAGGACTTCGCCCTCTGAAAGGATGTTTTCTTCCAGTTGCTGAAATTCTTCATCGGTCAATGCAGGAATCTGAGATTGAAATTCGGGGTCGATGATAAATTCAAACTTGTTTTTTCTCATAGGCAAAATCTCCTTTCGAAAATTTATTGGTAGTTTAGCCGTTCTCCCTACATGGATTTCCAGCCCCCTTTTAGCGGCGTTTTCCGGCTCTCCCTTGCGGGGTCATGGCCGGGTATCCCATGCAGACGGTCATTCGGTTCTCAAGGTTCGATGAAGGCTTGTAGAAAGCCTATCACAATTAAATAAGTGTTTTTAGGACGTATCAGGTCCGGTTTTGAGGGAGAAAACCGGACTTGGGAGGTCCGGTTCTTGTGAACGGCTCTGGATAGAGCATACCATAAAATTGCTCGATTTTTTAGGAAGTGATACTTCCGCTTTTTGCCTTCAAAACCGGAAGTAATAGTTCCGGTTTCGTGCAATATTGAATGAATCAACGACGATTTTTCGGAAACGATTTTTTCTACAAGAAATTTGCTTATTCAGCGTCTGTTAAGATACGCAGTCGGCACAGTTTATGCGCTGAATATCGGGTTTTGGCGAAGCCCAACAATCGTTTTTGAAGTCGGATTTGTAAAATCAGATTCAAAAATCGTGAGTTGGTACCAACTCGCCCTGCTTGCTGCGACTGCAAATGCAAAAACTTTCCGAGCAGAAAAATAACCGTCCGCTTCAAGTTGAACTTGAAAACGGACGGCTTGATTTACAAAATGATTTTCATGTTTTAGAAGCGCCCTGAGAACCAACACAATTGTAGCAAGCAATGCAGACGTATATACATCTGCTTATTTTGCGTTGCAAAATACTTGTTGGGAGCACCCAAACCCTTGAACTGCATCGTGCCGATGCAGGCTGTGCGATTGCATCGCTGAATAGTAGCGTCGCTATACAGGATAGGAGCACCTTGTCAATAACACCGCTGTCGTTATTCATCTACGCCAAAATCTTTTACCTTCAGCGTTTTACAGTTCTCCATCACGGTGCGCACAATGGGTGTGGACAGACCGTTTGGCGCATCGGCGGTAACATCCAGCGTTACCGAAACTTTGCAGCCATCTGCGCTGAGCAGGTGGGTGATGACTTCCTCCACCAGCCGCTGCACATCACGGTTGATGCGGGTGGTGTCCAACTCGGCAGTCATGTAGAACCGGGTGTTTTTGGGCGGAGCGGGAACAGCGGCAGGCTGCGCTGTCGGCGGCTGATGCAAGGTTACAGTAGGGTCAATGGGAGCATCCGGGGGAAGGTTGAAAAGGGTGGGCTGTTCGCCGCCCTGAGCAGTTTGCGTAGGCTGCACAACTACTGCGGGAGCACTTTTTTCAGCCAAGAGCTGCTTGCGGGCAGGGTCCAGCTTGACCAAAAGGTCGGAGGTGTTGATGCAGTCCACAAACTGGTTATACCGCAGTTCCACATAGCGGTCGCCCGTGTAACCGGCAGCAAGGGCAAAATATTCCTGCGAGTTCAGACCGGTACGGATGGCATCTTCCAGCACACTGTACTTGGCAAGGCGGGGCAGATAGCAGTAGGTACACAGATACTCCCACAGCTTCTTAATCTGGATACAGTCGGTGTCCTTCCACAGCACATTGTTCAGCTCCATCAGCAGCAGAGCAGGTGCCCATTTGGTGATAAGGGTCTCGCTTTGCTGCATTTTGCGGGAAGCCTTTGCTACGATGCTGTCGGTGCCGCCGGAAATGCGGCTGGCGTCCCACTGGATGGTTTTCATGTCCACAAAACAATCGATCTCCGGGATCAGCAGCCAGCAGTAGGTCTCCTTGATGCGGGCCTCTACGGTATCATTGCAGCGGTGAAGGTTTGCGTCCACCTCTTTGTTCTGGGCGGCATCGAGATTCAATGTTTCCCTGTCATCCTGAATGGAGCGCCATGCACGGAAGTCCCGGACGGCCTGCCGGAGAGAGAGCATTGCCTCCTGATCCGGAGCCACGAAAGTCAGCATATTGCGGTAGGTGCGTGGCTTTGAGCCGTGGTTGTTCAGGATGTTTTCAGCAGCAGTGATGGCGGCACTCGCTCCTGCGTTGGCGCGGTGGGTGTCCTCAGTGCGTAGAATGACCAGCCGGGCCGCTTGCTCATCCGGCACATCCAGCGAGGAAGCGGGGCAGACGTGCAGACCTGCAAACGGTTCCTCCCGGCGCAGCTTTTTCAGCCGGGATTCGATCTCCTCGATCACATCGGCTTCGGCCACCTGCGTTGCACGGTCCTGCGCAGTTTTGCGCAGGGTAGGGCGGGTGTCGAACCAGTAACGATCTCCGTTGGTGTTGGTGTAAAGGTATGCCAGCGAGCCCCGCAGAGTGTTCAGGGCATCGTTGAAATCGGCGATGTTTTCGCCGGGCTGGACCACACCCAGCCGGATGCGGGAGGCCTCGATGCCGCGCACTGCCTGCGAGCGCACGGTGGGAGCGCTGCCCAGCATGATGGTGCGTGCCACCCGGCGGGATGCCATAATGCGCCCATACCGCTGGTTGCTCTGGTCCTTCTGGTAGGGGACAGAGTTCTTGCCGTCGATCTCGGTGTTGACGATGGAGTTCCAGCCCTCCGGCAGATAGCGGATCAGTTCATCTCGGACGTTGGGAACATCCAGCGAAAGAGAACCCGGCATAATCATGGCGCTGGCATCGCTGCCCATCCACAGCTCATGGATGACCGCAGCCATCAGCCGCAGCACGCCGCGGGTACGCTGGAACCGCTCCAGTGTGGACCAGTCATCGTATAGGCGGTCAAAGATCTCCGGGTGAATGGGGTAGCAGGAGATCATCCGGTCGCGATATTCCACCTCTTTGACCTCCGGCGGAAAATCGCTGGGGTTGGTCTGATACAGCTGGCTAAACTGAGTACAGACCCGGTCGCGGGTTTCTGGGTCCTTGCAGTCAAGGAACAGACGGCGGCGCACAACTTCAAAGCCCTCGTTGGCGGCAACAGGCTTCCAGATAGATTCCATCCGTCCGAAGGTATGCTCGATGGTCTCCAGTGCGGTCTTTCCCGCTTCGCCGCCGATTTCGATGTCGGATTCCGGGATAGAAGCCACCACAAGGCTGTTCCGGCTGGCGCGGGCGGCTTCGGTGATCTCCTGAATAAAGGAGATGAAGTTGTCGAAAGAACCGGCAGGCAGACCCTTGACACCGTAGATGCGCTTTGCGTATGCCACCAGCTCGTCCATCAGCACCAGACAGGGGCCGCAGGCATCGAACAGATTTTTCAGCGCTTCGCTGCCGGGAGAAACGCCCTTTTTGTCGGCCTCCTTCACAAAATCATACAGTTCCGGCCGCCCGGCGGATTCTGCCAGCTGTGCTGCCATCTCACCCCACAGGGTATTGATGGTGATGCCGGGGAAGTTGATGGGCCGCTTGGTGCGGGTGGGGTCCAGTGCGGTGCCCACCAGTACCGCCACATTTGCCTTGGGCAGGGCAGATACCCCTGCCTGCGCCAGTACAGGCTTGATGTTGGGGATGCGGTCTGCCGATACCTTGCCTCGCATCATGTGGTAAAGCGCCAGCATACTGTGGGTCTTGCCGCCGCCAAAGGCGGTTTTCAGCTGGATGACCGGCTCGCCATCCTTTCCGCTGACCCGCTTGAGTGCTTGCACCAGCAGACCGGTCATGCCCTCGGTGACGTAGGTGCGGGCAAAAAATTCCACCGGGTCACGGTATTCAAAGGCTCCCTCACCCCTCGCTACCTGCGCCAGATCGGCGGCAAACTCTGCGTTTTTGTAGCGTCCCTGCGCCACATCCGGGTGGGGTTCCATCACGTCCCGCCAGCTGGGCAGACCGGATAGAGTCTTGCTCATAATACCGGTGTGGGCAGCCTTGGGCTTCGTCGGGGCGGCAACCTCCACCACGTTGGTGGAGCCTTCGGCGCTGCCGTAGCGGAGCTGACGCAGGATCTTGCGGATCTCCTCGGCAGCTTCATCGTCAAAGGCTTCGCACAGGCGCGCCATGGTATCCAGCGCACGCCATGTGTCATCCTCTGAAAAATCTGTGCCGCCGATGTGCGCCAGCTTGTTGCGCACCCCCATCAGCTCTTTTGCCCAAGTGCGGTAGTCGATGGACAGCTTCCGCTTGAACAAATCGTTCCATTTGCGGTCAAACAGACGCAGGCAGTTTGCCATATCCAGCGAATCCATCAGGGCGGCGTAATCGCCGTTGTCGTTCGGCAGATCCCGTACCTGATCGGAAAGGGTCATCAGCACCTCTTGCCACCAGTTGTCCTGATATTCCCGGCGCATTTCCTGACAGATATAGCCTGCCAGCAGCGGGTGCAGAACCCGGAACGCCTGCTGTACTTTGGTGTAATTCTCGCTCATTGTTTCGTTCCTCCCGGTATTGCATCAAAAGAAAGAGGTCTGCTCCGGCGTTGCCTGCTGCAGCTCTGCGGCACGGGATTGGATCTCTCGCCATGCCACCACAAGGGCGTTGTAGGCATAGCCCTCCTGCGTCCAGCCCTTGCGCTCGGCAAGGGTGTACAGCCGGTAGGCGAGGTCCTTGGCACGCTCGGCGTTGGAGCCCAGCATGGGTGCCACGATCTGAGCACACGCTTCCACGCCGCCGGTCTCCATGGCACGGGTAAGCTGCTGGCAGAGCAGCCAGATGCTCTCCTCCCGCGTGTCTACTTTTTCCGGCAGCTCCTCGCGGGTCAGCAGGCGGACGATGCCCTTTTCGGCGCTCAGCACGCCCTTTGCCGCTAGTGCCGCCACCGAGGTATTCTTGGCGCGTGCCAGTGTATCTGCATCGCCAAATTTAAGGTTGTTGAAGGCGTTCTGGATGTACAGGTCTACGCAGAAGCGACTGTTGGCGTCCAGCTCGCCGTCCTGGTCGTTAAAGTACACATCCAGTTCCTGATTGATGATCTGCAGCGCACTGCGCACGGTCATGGCGCTTCCGTCGGCTTCCAGCACCCGGCCATAGCGGGAGTACACTCCCATGCCGGGGCCAATGGCGGACTGCGCCAGATCCACAGGTGCAATGTTGCTGCGCTGGAGTTTTTGCAGCGCCGGGCGCAGCTCCCGCTTCAGCTCTGCAATAAAGCCCCGGCGGGTGGTCTGAGGTGCATCTGCCGGGCGCTTGCGGCACACCAGCACAATGGAGGAGGCAAGGGCGTTTGTGCCCATACTGATAGCACGGTATGTTTGTTCTGTACGCATAGGCCATGTGCCGGTGATGGCAAAGCCTGCCCGGATGATGGCACTGAGCATGGTTTCCCAGCCGGTGGAGGCGGTTTTGGAGTCCTCGTCCGTGTCGCTCTGCTTGTAGGCGTAGTAGATGGTTACCGGAATGTCCTCCCGGGCATACTGGTAAATTTGCTGGCAGGTGTGCAGCATTCCGTCCTCAAAGAAATCCCGTGCTTTTTCGGTGCTTCCCTCAAAGCGGTAGGGTGTCGCTACCAGTTCCTCTGCCTTGGGCACCAGCATGGTGCGGAACAGCTTGGGGTAGGTGTCTTTCAGAGACTGCCGCATCCAGACGTAGAAGAAATCGGACAGATCTGCATAGCCGATGTTATCATAGTAAGGAGGATCAGTGGATACCATGATATTCCGTAGACCGCAGTCGCTTTGGGCATCAAATTGAATGGCAGTTCCGTTAAATGCACGAGAAGGAAGCTTTTCAATGCAGCTTGCAACATAGGAAACGATTGTAGAGAAACTACCAACTGCATTTCCCATAGGGTTTGCTTCTGGAAAATCCCATGTCATGGGAATAGCTTGCTTGCTAAAGCAGTTCATGGGTTTCTCGTTTGTTACAGACCAACGAGAAACAGAGGTGGAAAAATCAGCCAAACGATCAACAGAAAATGCTAAATATACCCCCACAGCTTCACCATAAGCTCTTGCGCCGGAGCCGCCTGCGCTCAGGGCAATGTGGTCGTTGATAACGCCTGCGGCAACGGCATCGGCTTCCGCTTTTGCCTGCGCTTCTGCTGCCAGCGAGCTAAAGGCGGCAAGGGCGGTCAGCTGGCGGTTGGTAAAAAGGTCGCTGTAATCTGTCATGCCAAAGGCAGGAGGGCTGAACCAGCGCGGATTTTCCGGCATGGCACCGCTAGGGTAGCTTTCCGGTGCAGGAACATCAGCCGCAATGGTCTGCTCCACATCAGGAGAAAGATAAATGCGCCCATGTTTGCCTTCGCCTACAACTGCCATTAACTGGCTGCCCATTTCGTGCGCTTTTCCATGTTGCTTGACATAAGCATCCGTTGTGATTTCGCCGCAACAAGGGCATTTGAAAACGGCACTGCGACCTACTTTGAATGATTCATATTCTTTAGGACATTTGCCGTACTGTACCTCAAAATGGACGTTGTTTCCCTCTGTGATGGGCTTGACCCATGCTTCCTTGCCTTTCTTTTTGGAAAGCACAAAGGTGCTTGCCAGCGGCATCTCACAGCCGCAGGCGGGGTTGGGGCACTTGACGGTGCGTGCCCAGATCCATGCAATGACGGTGGCTTCGCCGCCGCCAAGAGCATGGGGCACTTTTACCTTGGGGTACAGGTGACCGATGCGGCGGAACGCCTCCCGTTTCATCCACTCGCCGTAATACTGCACATCGGCGGCAAGCCCCTGCGCCCCCTGCCAGCCGGCTGCGCCATCCAGCAGGGTGCGGCTGTCCGAGTTGACCGGTGCCTGCCCGGCAAACCGGGGCGGGATCTCGATCATTGCCTTGTTGATCATCACCGCCACGGGGTTCAGGTCGTGGGCGTGGGCTTCCAGCCCCAGCCGCTGGGCTTCCAGCGGAATAGCACCGCCGCCGGCAAAGGGGTCCAGCAGGGCGGGAGGGTTATTGTTGGTGGAGCGCAGGATCTCTGCCTTGGCAGCCGCCAGCACCTCCGGGTCGTTGGAGTTTTCCCACTTGACCAGCTTTTCCAGAATGCCGAACAGCCGCTGCCGTTCGGCGTTCTGGGCTTCCTCGGTGGGGTACAGCTCCGGGTGGGCAGAGGGGTCGTCCACAAGGCTGGACCAGATCACAGCTCGTGCTGCAACAAACGGACGGCGCGCCCACCATAAATGCAGTCCTCTGGGATGCGCACCAATGCCGGGCATTTTCTCATGAGCTGCGGCAGTATTGATCGCTTCCAGCGGAAGGGCAACTTCGATCAGCTTTTTAGACATTAGTTATCTCCAATTCTTAGTTAAGTCATTTCAGGCAGACCTACGGTTGAAAGAAGTTCGTTTCGGTCTTGCATGGACAACCAAATTAAAAAACCTTTATCTACAATATGAAGAGTTAAATTCGATTCGTCGTAGTCAAGAATAATTGGCTGTATCGACTTAGAAAGCTGTAAAGAAGAAACTGCTTTTAATGCCTGCGTGATATTCCCCGGATTAAGATTTTTGCCTTGTGGATGTACACTCGTGATTTTTAATCGAATACTTCTATAAGTGAGACCTTTAGAAAGCTCTTCAACGCTTGAAGTTAGAATAGGGTATAATAACCATTTGTGCATGGCAAGGGTGGTTTCCTGAAAACCATTTGCATAATTTGTAATGAAGGTATTATATCTTCCGGATTGCTCCTGAATAATTCCAGCAACGAGACTTCTGGCATTCAGTCCATCACCAATAAGCCGCCGTTCACCTGCAACAGTTTTACGAATTCCAGACTCATTACAGGCGCGGTGACAAGTTTCTTGGACGATATAAACATTTCCGGAACTTGCTTCGATGGCTTCACTTGTAAAAGACTCCTTGAATCGGATGTTCAAAAGGTCTTCTCCCTTTTGAATCACTTTTCGAAGGTCCTCTTCATTCCATAAATCGGCATTAACGGGTACAATTCGTCCAGTTAAATCGCCGTTATAAATAACGAGTTTGTTTTCATCCAACCAAACACCGACGATTATAAAACACAGCTTGGAACTCTCATGGAAGGCTTTTAATTCAATAGCAAAATCTTTTTGTACTTCGCTTTTAAGATAATGAAAATCTTCGAGTACAATATATTGATGGAAGTTGGCTTCGTTCAAAGCACCAATAATATCATTTACATCTGACAAGTCCAGTTCCAACTGACGATGCGTGACATTTTTGGTTGCTCCACCACCGGCTTCACCACCAAGAGTTGCATCTAGAATCTTAACGGACGCACTAACCTTGGCTTTGCCTTCATAGGTTACATTGGTGGATTCAGTTAACTCATATCCGGCACGCTTTAAGATGTTGGCATTCAAATCTGATAATGACCATCGATTGCTGCACTGCACCAAAATGTAGTCGTTCTCATTTAGGCAGTGCTTTCGCAAGCAGGTTTTACCCTGTTTTGAACTTCCAAAGATAGTGATGTGTTTGTCTCTGTTTAGGTTGCAACGAAGACGTTCATCAACGTCACGTCGTTCAACATAGTTTAGCGGAATGTTTCTAGAAAGACCATAAACTTCATCTACGGTGTATTCCATATAAGTAAATCCTTTCATTATGTTTTGTAAACGACCTCGGCATTCTGCACAAGGTCGCGGATATCAAAATTCACACTGGTGGCGGTAAAGTCCGGCGGGTTGTGGAAGGGGCGTTTCAGGTAGACTGTGTGGGTGTGGGCACCGTCCACCTCCACAATGGCAAGCAGAAACTCCTCCGGCTTGTTCAGCCCCGTCAGGATCTCATTTTTGGAGACGGTAACGGTTTGGGCACCCTTGGCGCGTCCCTTCACCTCGATAAACCGCAGACAGGCTTCGCCGCTGCGCAGCTGGGGCGGGATGGTGGATTCCACATCGTAGCCCACCTTCTGAGCACTCACATCCCGGGGCAGGTAACCGAACGCCTGCTCCAACTGCATCACCGCATTCATGGCGGCAAGCTCGATGGCACGCTTGTCGCCTTGGCAGAACAATGCAGGCTGCGGAGTGCCCACCAGCTGCCGGAGCAGCCCACCGGGCAGCACCAGCGCACCGCCCACCACCACCGGCGGGGCAGGGGAGATGAGCTTTTCCGTTTCCAGTTCCGCAAGCCGCTTCTGCATCCGGGAGGCAAGCTCTTCTGCTCGGCGTGCCGCCATCTGGGAGTTGAGCCGGGCGTTGGGTTTACCTGCGGCTTCCTTCTGTTTCAGGTCTGCCGCCCTGAAATCCCAGTATTGGATCTCGGCGGTCAGGCGTTCTTTCACGGCTTTGGCAGTCTTATTCAGCAGCTTCTGCTTCCGGGCTTTCACCTCGGCCAAATGCTGGGGCAATAGCTGCGCGATGGCATAGCCGCGGGCACGGTTCTCTACATCGTGTTTCAGCCAGTCCTGCGTTTGAATGTAGGGCAGGGCGGCGGTGCGCTCTGCCTCGGTGGGGGCACGGTAATCCAGATAGGGCGCGTAACCGGCGCTGCTGGCGGTGCCATCCTCCTTCAGCTCCACAAAGTGGACGTGCTGAGAGATAATCCGCTTGGTGCCGCCCGGCAGCAGAACGCCATCCTGAATGGCATCCTCGATGTAAAATAGCAGCCGGGGGGCGGTGCTGTCATCGCTGTCGTCCACAAAAATCGTGCCCTGCTTGAGTACCTCAGCGTTGCGCTCCCGCACAAGATCAATGACGGCTTCCAGCAGCGGATGTCCGGGGCAAAGCAACTCGGCTGGGATCATGCCCTGCACATTGCAGCGCTCTTTTTCAAAGCACACCCGTTCGTATCGTTGCAACACCGGCTCCCCAAAGCCGATCTGCATATCCCGGCTGCGCACCGCCGCGGGCACAAAGGTGATCTCGTAGCGTCCGGTCTCGCGAGGGCGTACCTTGCCACCCACAGAGCGGAAGGCTTCCAGAAAGAATGCTTCGATAAAATGGGGCTGCAACTTGTGCGCCTCCATCCGCTCCATCTCTTCCCGGATGGCAGAAACCTTCTGTACGTCCATGGTGTCGTCGGTCAGAGCACGCTCATCCAACAGTTCTCGGAGCTTTTGCTGGTCCAGCGAGTTGTCCACAACCTGTTGCAACCGGGCACGGACGGCAGGGTCGTTGCCGTAGCGAACCGCCTCGATCAGCAGCTCCCGCAAGGGTTTGTTGTCAAAGGTCATCTTGCCCAGAATATCAAACACTTTGCCGCCTAGTGCGCCTCGTTCTTCTTCCAGTTTCTGGAACAGCCGTTGGAACACCATGCCTTCACGGGTCTGCGCCGAAACCAGATTCCACAGGTGGCACACCTCGGTCTGCCCGATGCGGTGAATGCGGCCGAAACGCTGCTCCAAACGGTTTGGATTCCACGGCATGTCATAGTTTATCATCAGGTGCGCTCTTTGTAGGTTGATGCCTTCACCGGCAGCATCGGTGGCAATGAGGATGCGCACTTCCGGGTCTTGCTTGAACAGTTCCTCCACCTTGCGCCGCTCGTCCCGCACCATGCCGCCGTGGATGGTCACTACGGCATCGTCGTGCCCGAACAGGGTGCGAATTTTGTCGGTCAGATAGCGCAGGGTGTCCCTGTGCTCCGTAAAGATAATGAGTTTTTCCCGCTGACCATCGGCGGCAAACATTTTGCTGTCGTCCTGCAGCAGCTTGGAAAGCTCGTCCCACTTGCGGTCTACGCCGCTTACCCGCACAGCATTGGCCATCTGCTCCAGCCTTTTCAGCGTGGAAATTTCCGCTTCCATTTCCCGGATAGTGCTGGCAGCGGATGCCCGATCGGTGACGTTTTCCTCGGTCTGTTCCAACTCGTCCGCGCTGAAATCATCCTCATCAAAATCATCTGCGATGGTAAACTGCGTGCCGGTATCCGGCTTGCCCAGTTTTTCCTCCGCCAGAATATGCTCCAACCGCTCCCGCCTGCGGTGCAGGGATTGGTAGATGGCTTCCGGCGAGGAGGCAAGCCGCCGCTGCAGGATGGTCAGCGCAAAGCCAACGGTTGCCTTGCGATCGTTGTTCAGATTCTCTGCTCGGTTGAACTCCTCCTGCACATAGCTGGTGACCTCGGAATAAAGCTGCCCCTCGGCAGGGGAGAGGTCATAGTTGACGGTATAAGCACGCCGCTCCGGGAACAGTGGTGTGCCGTCGAATTTGAGCAGCTCCTCTTTCACAAGCCGCCGCATTACGTCCGAAACATCGATGCTCTGGTTGGAAGAACGAGCTGCACCTTCAAAACGGTCGGGGTCCACCAGCGATAAAAATAGCTGGAAGTCCTCATTTTTGCCGTTGTGCGGGGTGGCTGTCAGCAACAGAAAGTTGCGGGTGATTTCCGACAGCAGCCGTCCCAGATTAAACCGCTTGGTGTATTTGATCTCACCGCCCCAGACGGTTGCAGACATTTTGTGCGCCTCATCGCAAACGATCAGATCCCAGTCGGTGATGCGGAGCTTTTCCTGCAAAGCTTCGCTGCGTGATAGCTTATCCAGCCGTGCAATGCAGAAATTCATCTCGGTGAAGATGTTGCCGCTGACGGCGGATTCAATGCGGTCGTTTGTCAATACCTCAAACCGCAGATGAAATTTGCGAAAAAGCTCGTCCTGCCACTGTTCCGCCAGATTGCCCGGCGTCACGATCAGACAACGCTTCAAATCGCCGCGGGCGATCAGCTCCTTGATGAACAGACCGGTCATGATGGTTTTGCCGGCACCGGGGTCGTCCGCAAGGATGTACCGCAGCGGCAAGCGTGGCAGCATCTCCTGATAAACTGCCGTGATCTGGTGTGGCAGGGGTTGAATAGCCGAAGTGTGGACCGCCAGATAAGGGTCAAACAGGTGTGCCAGATGGATGCGGTACGCTTCGGATACAAGGCGCATCTTATCGGCATCTGCGCCGAAACTCCACGGCAGACTGTCACCCAGCACATCCACGGTCGCCTCATCTCCACGATAGAGGATCTGACTGCCAAGCTGCCCTCGGCTGTTCTTGAATGTAACTTCCAGTGCTGCATTGCCATACCACTGCACCGCAATAACGGTCACAGTTTCCCTTGCCGCAATGCCGTTCAGCTGGCAGCCGACCGTGATCTCCTCCAGATGTGCCATGGAAGCTCCTTTCCGAATTGCCCACTGAGAACCTGTACTTTTTCAAATTGGTTAGAATACATGAAGCCTTTTGTGGAAGATGAATGGGATTTGGCTGAACTCTTGCCGGAAATTGTTGCGTTTGCCGGGGTTTCGCGGTATACTGTTGTTATATGTAAAAAGCCCTGAGAATCCGTAAAAGTACGCTTTTCCGAATTCTCAGGGGCTTTTATTAAGTGGTATTTTCGAATTTCAAAGCCTTGCTGTAAAAGGTTCCAACGGGGAGATCACAGGCTTGTGCGGCTTGCTTTAAGCTCAACCGTTTGGCACGCCATGCCTTGTGGACTTCATAAAAGTTATCCGGCAAGGGGCGAGGCGGCCTGCCGAATTTCACGCCCCGGGCTTTAGCGGCGGCAATACCTTCTGCCTGCCGCTGCCGGATGTTAGTGCGCTCGTTTTCGGCAACAAAGGAAAGCACCTGCAGCACGATGTCGCTTAGAAAAGTGCCCATCAGATCTTTGCCACGGCGGGTGTCCAGCAATGGCATGTCCAGCACTACGATGTCGATACCTTTTGTTTGGGTGAGCAGTCGCCACTGCTCCAATATTTCTGCGTAGTTGCGTCCAAGACGGTCGATACTCTTGATATAGAGCAGATCGTCTTTTTTCAGTTTTCGCACCAGCCGCTTGTATTGCGGGCGGTTGAAGTCCTTGCCGGACTGCTTATCCATGAAGATGTTTTTCTCCGGAATCTTCAGTTCTCGCAGTGCAATCAACTGCCGGTCCTCGTTCTGGTCGCGGGTGCTGACACGAATATAACCATAGATATTAGCCAAATGTTACTCCTTTGGTTTGCGGCATTTCTGCCATGTGATTGGTGAATCATCAATCTAACACCTCCTTGTGGCAAAATAAAAGCCTGCACAATGGCAGGCAGGCTGTATGTATGAAAAAAGCCAAGAACTGTAAAAATACATTTCTTGGCCTCGAAATCGAATAGCGAATAATAGATTAGTCGTATCTTCTCAAAGGAATATTGGAATGGTAGATCTTTACATTGTCAAGGTTGTTCATGGTCAGAAGCTCTTGAATGCCCAATTCCATCATGGAGCTGTCTTCACAATTATAAGGGTTCATGACAATTTGACTGATAGAAGATTTTTTGAATTTATAATCAACATAGGGAACCAAAGCTTTTCCGCGACGGAAGAAAGATACATCGGCGATATTCGAATTGGATTTTGGAGAACGTAAAGTTTCTTCTGGAATTTTTAGAACAATACGGTATTCTTGTTCCCCGTCAAAGTGGCTGTTTTTGAAAAAGCAGCGCATATTGTTGATTGGTTCCTTAAAAGACTGAACAAGTAAAGCACGATACTTGTCTAGTAAATTTAACTGAAGAAGGTTGGAATAAACATTGAATAGATGATCTAAAAATTTGATGACACACTTTTCTTTGTCGAAATTATTATAAATTACCAATCCACGAGAAAGCCAGATATCACCTGATAATCTTTTTCCTGTGTTGGTTTTGTATGAGTTGCTACCCTCAAACATATTCCATGCAAAGTCAAAACCAATATTGACGCCTGCCGATGAAGTTGCATAATAGTTCCACATATTAAGAGAATCACAGTTTTTGGAAAGCGAGCAGGTATAAGTGCGGTAAGGCATATCTTTGTATGTTTGATCAACATTAGATATGGCAGAATATGATTGACGATAACTTTTCAAATCTTCTATTATAGATGGCTGCAAAAAGAACTGTTTGAATGAGCTCGAGTAATTGCCGTTGGTAAGTACATGCTCTATCAATGGGATGATTTCGAGAAATTCAGTAGAGTCGTTCAGAAATCTCACATCAGTAAAACGAAGGCATTGTTTTTCGATTATGGATAAAAGCGTGTCAATAGTACAGTAATGACACACGTTTGATGCACCACTGTTAAGCTCATCAGAAAAAGGGTCACCTTCATATGGCGTATCCAAGAAGTGGCAATGCGAGAGTGCTAAACAAGATGCAAATACCTCGGCTTCTGTCATCTTTGTCCTTTCTACTGATAAAGCAGCTTCTGACTTCAAAATCAGGAGCTGCTTTATCAGTTGTCAAAACCCTAAAATAAATTAAATCATCTTAAAATATTTCAGCGCATCCCTTATGGCCACTTCCTTCTCCGGTGGGCACTGAGGCTGCTTTGTATTTTCGGACGTCGCCTTATGGTGGTTCTCTCGCACCTCCAGACCGCATTTCTGTTTAACCTGCGAGATATACAGGGAAGATACCTTCAGCCCAGTTTGTTCCAACACGCGGGCTTTGATTTCAGGATAAGTCGCACCCTTTTGCAATCCTGAAGTGTCCATGCCCTCCAAAGAGAACTCTACACGGACTTTTTTGGAGTCGATCTCACCCTTGGAAAGTGCAATGACACATTCGCAATGCTTCGTCCTCGGGAACAGATCCACCGGCTGCACCTTTTCTGCGTGATACCCATTCTGCTCCAGCCATGCAGCGTCTCGGGCGGCGGTGGCAGGGTTGCAGCTGACATACACCACCCGGCGGGGTGCCATGCGCACCACTGCGGAGAGGGTGGCCTCATCGCAGCCCTTGCGGGGCGGGTCCAGCATCACGATGTCCGGGTGCAGACCCTCGGCAGCCAGCTGGGTGGCAGCCTGTCCGGCGTCGGCACAGAAAAAGCGGCTCTTGGCTGCTACGGCCTCGCCCATGCGGGCAGCGTTGGCCTTGGCGCTCTCGATGGCCTCCGGCACGATCTCTACGCCAATCAGCTCCCTGCATTGCTCGGCCATGGAAAGGCCGATGGTGCCCATGCCGCAGTAGAGATCCAGCAGTGTGTCGTCCGGGGACAGCTGCGCGTACTGCGCAGCAACGCCGTACAGCCGCTCGGCGGCAAGCGTGTTGACCTGATAGAAGGACAGCGGCCCCAGACGCACCGGTACGCCGCAAAGAGTATCCTCAATATAGCCCGGGCCGTACAGGATGTGATTTTCACTGCCCAGAATGACGTTGGTGTTTTTGGCGTTGACGTTGAGCAGAATGGTGCTGATGGCCGGGAACTGCCCCCGCAGCACGGTGCAAAGCTGCTCTGCGTGGGGCAGCTTTGCCCGGGTGCATACCAGACACACCATGATCTGCCCGCTGTGCGCGCCGCGCCGCAGGAAGATATGTCGCACCAGCCCCTTGCCGCTCTGCTCGTCGTAGGGGCGGATGCCCTGCTGTGCAAAAAAAGCGCACAGCGCGTTGCCAATCTCGTTCAGCACGCTGGGCTGCAGCTTGCAGTCCGGGCAGGGGACGATGCGGTGAGTGCGCCCGGCGTAAAAGCCGATGCAGGGCACGCCGTTCTTGTCTACGCCCACAGGGAACTGCACCTTGTTGCGGTAGCGGTCTACCTCCGGGGAAGGCAGGATGTCCAGCACCGGCACCTCCAGCCCGCCAATGCGGCGGAAGGCGTCCAGCACGCTTTCCTGCTTGGCGCGCAGCTCAGCGGCATAATCCAGATGCCGCAGGCTGCACCCGCCGCAGGGGCCTGCTACCGGGCAGTCAACCGGAATGCGGTCCGGCGAGGGGGTGAGCAACTCGTCCAGAATGCCAAAGGCGTACCGGCCGCAGTCCTTCACGATGCGCACCCGTGCTTCGTCCCCAGGGGCGGTGCCGGGGACAAATACGGCCTCGCCATCGGCACTGTGGGCAACGCCGCTGCCGTCGCTGGAAAGGCGTTCGATGCGCAGGGTCAGGATCTGGTTTTTCTGTAAAGGCATGGTTTCTCCTTGTGTGATGGGCTCAGGTTACAGTTGGGCAGGGCTTGCCGGGTCGGCGTCCTGCTGGGCGGCAAAATACTTGCTGGGCGGCACGCCCTTGGCGCGCTTGAACACCCGTGAGAAGTAGAACTGGTCAAAGAAGCCTACCGACACCGCAACCTCCGCAATGGAAAGGTTGCCGGCGCGCAGCAGCTTGCAGGCCTCGTTGATGCGGTACTCGGTCAGGTAGTCGATTGGGCTTTTGCCCACGTTCAACATGAACACCCGGTACAGATGGCTGCGGGAAACCCCCACGCTCTTGGCTACATCGTCAATGGAGATGTCGTGGGAGTAGTTGAACTGGATGTACTTGATGGCGTTCAGTACATACTGGCTGGAGGAGGAGGCCGTGTGGGGCTTGCCTGCGCTGGTCTCCCGCATCAAGGCAGCGATAAACAGGTACAGATACCCCACCATGGCTGCCTCGTCCTGTGGCTGCAGCCCGCGGGAGGAATAGATGTTGGTCAGCGCTGCCCGCATCCCGTCCGGGTCGCTGGTGTGGTGCACAGGGGCATCGTCCGTAAAGGGCAGCTGCGCGGCCAGCTTGTGGGCACAGGCACCGTTAAAGCCCACCCAGCTGTACTCCCACGGCTGCTGCTCGTCGGCGGTGTAGCGGATCAGCTGGCTGGGGCGGGCAAAGAACAGGTCGCCCTCGCTTACCTCCCAAGTGCGGCCGCCCACCTCGAAGATGCCCTTGCCGGATACCACCAGATGGATCAGGTAGTGGTCGCGGATGCCGGGTCCCCATGTTTGGCCCGGAGCGCAGCGCTCCAAGCCGCAGTTGAAGATGGACAATTCGATATTGTTGGTGTAATTCTGCTTAAAGGATTGCTTATAAACGTCTGGCATGGCAGCTTTACCTCCGTCCTGTCACATTCTGCACCCAGTATACCATAGAATGCCCTGCAAATTCAACAAAAGTACATCTTATTCTTTGCACCTGACGCCAAATTTTGGATTTTTAGGTCAAATAAATTGAAAAAACGCCCGAAATGCTTTACAATAGGCAAAAAGAGCAGAATCGTTTATTCCGGAGGGGAGGAGCTGTCATGGCCACCAGTGCACAACTCAGAAAACAGATCCTGCAGGGCAGCTGGGACGCCGCACTTGCTGCACTTTACGGGGCGGATCCGGCGGTTTTGCAGCGGCAGCGCGGGCGCTATGCGGCTGCGCTGGAGCAGTTTGAACTGTATTTCGGCCCCGGGCGGCAGGTGCAGGTGTACTCTGCACCCGGGCGCGCAGAGCTGGGCGGCAACCACACGGATCATCAGGGGGGCTACGGCCTTGCGGCGGCGGTCACGCTGGATATGGTAGCAGTGGCTGCTCGCAATACGGATGGCTATGTGCGGGTCAAGTCCCGGGGGTTCAACAAGCTGGATGTCATTGATCTGGCCACCGCAGAGCCGCAGGCAGGGGAGAGCACCCATTCGGCCAGTCTGATCCGCGGCATTGCCGAGGGCTTCCGCGCAGTGGGCAAGCAGATCGGCGGCTTTGATGCCTATACCGTCAGCGATGTGCTGCGCGGCTCCGGGCTGTCCAGTTCGGCGGCGTTCGAGATGGGCATGGCCTCCATCTGGAACGAGGAATACAGTACCGGGCTGATCCCGGCAGAGCTGGCCGGCATTTGCCAGTATGCGGAAAATACCTATTTCGGCAAGCCCAGCGGCCTGCTGGATCAGCTGACCAGTGCGGTGGGCGGTATTATCTTTGCAGATTTTGCCGATCCGCGCACCCCAAAGATTGAAAAACTCCACGCAGACGGTCTGCTGCCGGAAGGAATGTTCCTCTGTGTCACCGATACCCGGGGCAGCCACAGCGAACTGACTAGCGAGTTTGCGGCGATTCGGCAGGAGATGGAGCAGGTGGCCGCCTGCTTCGGAAAGCCGCTGCTGGGTCAGGTGGAAGAGAACGCGTTCTGGATGGCACTGCCTGTCCTGCGCAGCTGCTGCGGAGACCGTGCAGTGCTGCGGGCGATCCATTATTTTGAGGAGAATGCCCGCACGCTGGCGCAGCGGGATGCGCTTTATGCAAAGCAGTTCCCGGTGTTTGCAGGTCTGGTGAAGCAGAGCGGACAGGCTTCCTTTGCGCTGTGTCAGAATGTGTACTGCACAGCGGATGTGCGGCATCAGGGACTGTCCGTAGCGCTGGCTCTGAGCCAGAGCATTCTGCAGGGCAGTGAGGGCGCATGGCGGATGCAGGGCGGCGGCTTTGCAGGCACCATCCAAGCCTATGTGCCCGGGCGGCTGCTGGAGCGGTACCATACAGCCATCGAGCAGGTATTCGGGCAGGGTAGCTGCTATGTGCTGCGCCTGCGGGAGCAGGGTGCAGTCCGGGTGATCTGAACAAAACAAAAAGCCGTGCATGGCCGGAATGCTCCGGGATGCACGGCTTTCTTATAGCTTATTACTGAAGAGAAAAAAGCTGGGGGAGAGAATTTTCGACCGGCTGGTCATTTCGCTGCTGCGTATTATCCAAGTACTGGACGGCAGTGGCGGTAGCCTCGCGGGTGATGCCAAGCAGGCGGCCGATCTGCTGAGAGAGCTTGATCCCGGTCTGCACACCTGTCTTGATCATGCGGAAAAGTAGCATGGGCACAAAGGTGAAGGAAAACGAGAACAGCCCACCGTTCCAGAAGAAATCATTGAAGTGCAGATTGTCAAAAAAGCTGCCGACAGCATCGCCGAATTCGCTGCCGCCAAAGGCAGCGCACTGCTCCTCGGGGGAGAGGGCTGCGTAGGAAGAGGGCAGCTGAAGCTTTTTCATAAATAAAAACACTCCTTTCCGGGTCGATCGAGGATCAGCACAGAGCTACCAGTGTGGGCAGGCAATTCTGCTGATCGGCCTCCTGTGCGGCCTGTTTGTCAGCCTTATACTGGTCAACGGCATCCTTGAGCTCGGTCACAAAACCCTTGAGGGAAAGATAAATGCTACGTGCCTGAACATAGGCGTAGTAACCGCCCAGACCGGCCAGACCGATCGTGGCGACCTTGCTCCAAGTGTTCAGCTTGCCCCAGTAGTGCCCAATTGCATCACCAACACCCAAACCATCGTTCAGGGCATTCTGCATACCGGAAACTGCAGCCTGGAACGCATAGCGGCCCATCATGCCCAGCAGGTTTACCGTGGCATTGATGCCAAAGGCCATCACCTGCTCCGGAGTGATGTTGATAGAAAGGGCACCGCCCTCGGTATAGGTCATCTCCTCGGCAGAGAGCACAGAGCAGCAGGCGGGCAGCTGCAGCGGGCGCTGATATGTATGATCCATGATGGAAAACTCCTTTCGCACACAGAACTCCCCAAGGGGCAGTTCATCTAGTAACTGAATTGTAGCATATTTGCACAAAAATGACAAGAGAGCGCGGGTTTGAAAATCATGATACATTTGTGAATATATTGTGACGATGCGTTATAAAACTGACCTGAATACGCCATAAACGCGCAAAACTCCTGCTTTTTTACGGCGAAAAAATGTTGTAGCAAAAATGTGCTGAAAAAGCCGATTAACAACAAAGGCATCTGCCCGTACCCGCTGCGCAGAACGCAGCAGCGGGCAAAGCAGATGCCTTGTGTGTTTTACAGGTTGCCAAGCGAAAGGGAAACGAGGTCAAAGTGCTTTCGGCACGCGCTCATACAGCGTGGTCAGCGCGGCGATGTGCCCGGCCAATGTAGCGGGCAGGGACTGCGCCAGCCGCCAGCGCCAGTTTGCGCCCTGCGTGCTGGGGGTGTTGATGCGGGCCTCGCTGCCCAGATGCAGCCAGTCTGCCAGCGGGATGATGGCAGTATCCGAAACGCTGGCAAGGCAGGCACAGATCATGCCTTCGGTCAACTCCTCCGGCGTGCAGCGCAGATACCGGCAGGCGTAGGCTACATCCTCGGCGCTGGCGTTGCTGCGCCAACCCTCGGTGGTCACGTTATCGTGGGTGCCTGTATACACCACACTGTTGCGGGGATAGGTGTGGGGCAGGTAGTTGCCCGACTCCCGGCTGTCGAAGGCAAACTGCATGATCTTCATGCCTGGGTAGCCGCTTTCGGCCAGCATCGCCTTCACCTCCGGGGTCAAGTAGCCCAGATCCTCGGCGATGATATTGCCGCCGCCCAGCGCCTGCTGCATGGCGTGGATAAAGTCCCGGTCGGGGCCTTTTTCCCAGTGACCGCCTGCAGCCGTTGTGTTTTCGGCAGGGATAGAGTAGTAACTCTCGAAACCGCGGAAGTGGTCAATGCGCACCACATCGTAGATAGAAGTGGCGTGCTTCATGCGCCGCTTCCACCAGTCAAAGCCGGTGGCCTTGTGGGCGGGCCAATCATACAGCGGGTTGCCCCACAACTGTCCGTCTGCCGCAAAGGCATCCGGCGGGCAGCCGGCTACATGGGTCAGGTGCATCTGTCCATCAGTCTGGAACAGCTCCGGGTGGGTCCACAGGTCACTGGAATCCGGGCTGACGTAGATGGGGATATCGCCCACCAGCAGGACACCTTTGCGGTTGGCATAGGCCTTCAGCGCGTTCCACTGGGTGTAGAAGAAGAACTGCACCGCCTTGTGGTAGCTGATCTGGTCTGCCAACCGTGCCTTTGCGGCGGCAATGACCTCCGGCTCCCGGCAGCGCAGGGCGTCCGGCCAGTCGGCAAGGCCTGCCTGCCCCTGCTCAGCCTTTACGGCCATGAACAGGGCGTAGTCCTCCAGCCAGAAGCTCTGCGCGGTGCAGAAGGCCTCGTAAGCAGGGGAGGGGGCTGCCAGCAGCCGGTCAGCAGCCTTTTTCAGCAGCACCGGGCGCTGATTGTACAGTGCACCGTAGTCAACGGTGTCCACCGGCTGCGCGGCGGGGATCTCTTCGGCGGTCAGATAGCCATCTGCTGCCAGCAGCCGAAAATCGATAAAGTAGGGGTTTCCGGCAAAGGCAGAAAAGCTTTGGTAGGGGCTGTCGCCATAGCCGGTAGGGCCGATGGGCAGGATCTGCCAATAGGTCTGTTTTGCCTCGGCCAGAAAATCAACGAATGCGGTCGCTTCACTGCCCAGCGTACCGATACCAAAAGGCCCCGGCAGGCTGAACACCGGCATCAGAATGCCGCTTGCACGCATAACGTGCACCTCCTTAGCCCTTTACAGCACCGGCCACGACACCCTCGATGATGTACTTCTGGCAGGTCATGTAGAGGATAATAATGGGGATGATAGCAATGATGATGCAGGCCATCATGGGAGCCAGCTCCACACGGCCGTAGCCGCCGCGGAAATACTGGATCGCCATGGGGATGGTGCGGTACTTCTTGATATCCAGCACCAGCGTGGGCAGCAGGTAGTCGTTCCACACCCACATGGTCTCCAGAATAGCAGTGGAGATCATGGTAGGCTTCAGGATGGGGAACACGACCTTGAAGAAGATCTGGATGGGGTTGCAGCCGTCGATCATGGCTGCTTCCTCGATCTCCATGGGCACGCTCTTCATAAAGCCGGTAAACATGAACACGGCCAGACCGGCACCGAAGCCCAGATAGATAATGCAGATGTTCCAAGGGTTGTTCAGGTTCAGACGGTCAGCGGTCTTGGACAGGGTGAACATGACCATCTGGAAGGGAACGACCATGGAGAACACGATCAGCAGGTTCATAAACTTGCTCAGCTTGTTGTTCACGCGGGTCAGGTACCAACCGGTCATGGAGCAGCACAGCAGGATCAGCACCACGCTGGTAACAGTGATCAAAAGGCTGTAACCCATGCTGGAAAGGAAGTTCATCTTGGTCACGCCGTAAACGTAGTTGCGCAGTCCGGCAAAGGTCTCGGCGGTGGGCAGACGGAACACCGTGGAGGTAGTAAAGCTGCCTTCGGTTTTCAAACTGTTCAGCAGGATCAGCACGATGGGGTAGATCCACAGCAGGCAGAGAAGCACCATTACAACAGCAAGGATGACATCCCAGGTTCTTTTCTGTTTCGACATTACTGCTGCACCTCCTTAGAGCGGGTAAAGTGGAGCTGGATCAGCGAGATGACCACCACGATCAGGAAGAACACAACAGCCTTTGCCTGACCAATGCCCTTCCACTGCGCACCGGAGCGGCCGTAGAAGGTGTTGTAGATGTTCAGTGCCAGCATTTCACTGGCGTTGGCGGGTTCGCCTGCGGTCAGAGCCACGTTCTGGTCGAACAGCTTGAAGCTGTTGGTCAGGGTCAGGAAGGTGCAGATGGTCACGCTGGGCATGACCATGGGAATCTTGATCTTGAACAGGATCTCGCGGTCGTTGGCACCGTCGATCTTAGCGGCCTCGATCAGGTCGCCGGGCACGCTTTGCAGGCCGGCCACATAGATGATCATCATGTAGCCGATCTGCTGCCAGCACATCAGGATGACCAGACCGACAAAACCGGCCTTGGCATCCAGTGCCAGCAGGGGCTTCTGCAGGTTCGCCAGCACACCGTTGAGCAGGATCTGCCAGATGTAGCCCAGCAGGATGCCGCCGATCAGGTTGGGCATGAAGAACACGGTACGGAAGATGTTGGTGCCCTTGATGCCGCGGGTCAGCACCAGCGCAATTGCAAAGGCGCACACATTGATGAGCACAGTGCTCACCACGGTAAAGACCGCCGTAAAGCCAAAGGCGTGCAGGAAGGTGGAATCCTGAAATACCGAGAGGTAGTTCTGGATGCCTACAAAGGTGGTCTTGGAAACGGTAGTGAACCGCTGGAAGGACAGATAAACGCCCCAGATAAAGGGCCAGATGAAGCCGATAATAAAGGCGACCAGAGTAGGCAGCACAAATATCGGCCAGTATTTACTAATGGCTTTTTGCATGATATACCTCCTGAGGGAGCTGTCTGATAAAAAAGGAAAGGAGGCGGGCGAACTTTTCGCCCGCCTCCCTTTTTAATTCCTAGGGAGATCTCCAGTCAAAGGCTTAGCCGTTGGCCAGCTTGTACTCCTTGGCCCAGCCATCCACAAATGCGGTGACAACGTCGTCCCACTTGCCGGTGCCTGCTGCGTATGCAGTCAGAGCGCTGCCCACGCCGTTCTTCCACTCCTCGGAAGGCATGGTGGAGAAGCACCAGTCAACACTGGTCTTGCCGTCGGCCACATACTGGTTTGCAATGGTGATCAGGGGGTTGGTGGAGTCCTTAGCCTTCTTGAAGGGGATGACGAAGCCCATCTTGTCAGCCATTGCGCTGGTGCCGGTCTCAGAGGTGACACACCAGTACAGGAAGTCCAGAGTAGCCTGAATGTCGGCCTCGGAAGCGGTGTTGTTGACACACCAGAAGTTCTCAGAACCGGTGCACAGACCCTGATTCTCCTCGCCGTCCACGCCGATGTAGATGGGCAGCATACCCAGGTTGTCGTCGCCCAGATCCTTCACGTCATTGTAAGCCCAAGTGCCGTTCTGGTAGAACACAGCCTTCTTGCCCACAAACTCAGCCACAGCGTCGTTGCCGGTCTTGGAAGCCAGCAGCTTGGGATCGCAGGTGGAATCGGTGATGTACAGATCCCAGATCTGCTTGTAGTTGTCCAGATAGGTGCCCTTGATGGCGTCGGTGGAGCCGATGCCGTCTGCCTTGTACTCGTAGTAGATGGGCAGGTTTGCCAGATGGGTCTTGAAGCGCCAGTCAGAAGAACCGTCCATGCCAGCGGAGGTGAAAGCACCGTCCACACCCAGCTCAGCCTTACGGGCCTGAATGTCATCAGCGACCTTCTTCAGGTCGGCAAAGCCCTTGATGTCCTCCTGCTTGTAACCGGCAGCGGTCAGCAGTTCCTTGTTGTAGATAATGCCGTAGGTCTCAATGACGTATGCAATGCTGGTAACAGCATCGCCGTCCTTCAGTGCAAAGGAATCGCTGGTCAGCTCGCCGTACAGCTGGCTGCCGGACAGGTCGTAGCAGTAATCCTTCCAGTTTGCCAGACCAACAGGGCCGTTCACCTGGAACAGGGTGGGAGCCTCGCTCTTCTCCATCTCGCTCATCAGGGTGGTCTCGTACTGGCCGGAAGCGGCGGTGACAACGGTCACAGGCACGCCGGTCTCCTTGGTGTACTCAGCGGCCAGATCCTGCCAATCCTGATCCTGCTCGGGCTTGAAGTTCAGGTAATAGACCTTGCCGTCTGCCTTTGCAGCGGTGCTGGAAGCAGCGGTAGAACTGGCAGCAGAGGAAGCGGTGCTGCTGGAAGAGCCGCCGCAGGCAGCCAGACCCAGAGCAGCGGCAGAAACGCCAGCGGCCTTCAGGAAGTTACGACGAGTGATCATCTTTTTCATAATAAGTTCTCCTTCTTATTAAAATTACAGATCAACTATATACTCTCCGTCCTTCGACGGAGGGAATACAAAATTTAAATTGCCCTTACGCTTTCGCCCTGCTGCAATTCCGGCTGCAAGGTCACGGTCTGGGCGGGGGAGCCATGCTCGATCTGCCGCACCAACAGTTCGATGCTTTGCAGTGCGATCTGCTCGCTGGGCTGGACGATGGTGGTCATCACCGGTACGCAGTAGCGGGACATCGTGATGCCGTCAAAGCCAATCACCGAAACATCCTCCGGTACCCGCAGCCCGGCGCTTACAAGCGCCCGGATGGCGCCAAAGGCGATGACATCGCTCATGGCAAAGAGGGCAGTGAACTCTGCCCGTCGGGCCAGCAGACTGTTCATGGCGTGGTAGGCGGATTCGAAATCGTAGTTGGACAGGCCGTACAGCTTGTCGTTGAACACAATGCCCGCATCCTCCATGGCCTGCTGCGCGCCCTGACGGCGCATCAGACTGGGGTAGCTGGTCACCGGACCGCCCAAAACGGCGATCTTGCGGTGCCCCTGCCGGATCAGGTAGTCCACAGCGGTATAGGCCGCTGCCCGGTCATCTACGCCCACCATGGAAAGGTTGGGAAAGTCCAGCTCGTCCGTGACCAGCGTGGTGAGCACCGAGGGAACATTGATACGGTCGAAGCCCCGCTGGAAGTTGGCTACGCTGCCGCCCAAGAAGATGATGCCTTTGGGCTTGATCTCCCGCAGGATCTTTTCGGCGGCGTCGATCTCGTTGGCGTTCTCGTCCAAGTAAGAGACGATGCCGTTGTACCCGTACAGGGTGGCGGCACGCTGGAGCTGCACCAGAAAATCCGAGAAGAAAATATTCCGGGTGCCTTTTACTACGAACACCAGACTGCGGGACTGCTGGATCTTCAGCTGTCGGGCGTTGGTGTTGGGCACGAACCCGGCCTCCCGCATCACCTTCAGAACGTGCTCCTTGGTCTCCGGGCGGACATCCGGCCTGTCGTTGATCACACGGGAGATGGTGCTGACAGAGCAACCGCTGATCCGTGCGATGTCCTTGATGGTCAGGTTTGCCATGTCGGCGGGCCTCACTTTCTGAAAGTGTTTCGGGAACGTTGTCGGGAACGTTCCCAGCGACATTAGTATGGCACATTCTGTATAAAAAATCAATAAGGTTAATTCAACTTTGTACAAGGTGTGCAATGCTGCCCCTCGCGTTTGTGCAGTTTGATTTGCGAACAAAGCAGCAAAGCTGAAAATACCGATAATTCCCGGTACAAGTCAGAAACACCCGGGACAATCGTACCGGTTTGTAACTTTTTGCGCGAAAAACGCTTCCCGGTACACAGCTGAATGTGCTATACTATGTGAAAAAAGGAGAGGGGGGAAATGTTATGATCTTATCCTTACAGGGTTGCATGGCAGTGGGAAAGACCACGGCAGCCCGCTATCTGGAACAGCACTGCCAACAGGTACAGGTTTGTTTTGAGGACAACGCTGCCGTCCTTGCAGAGATAAAGCAGCGTGGGTTGAATAAGAACAGCTATGCGGACTATCTGGAGATCCAACGGCTTTTTTTGCGCAATGAGCTGCGCCGCGGGCAGGAAGCAAAAAAATACCCCCACGCCGTGATGGATTTCGGCGCGGAGGAGATCGAATTCTACACCTTGAACTACCCTAAGAGCAGGGGGCTGGAGTGGGAGATGGAAGCGATCCGGCAGGCTTTGGCCCCGGAGCTTGCAGCGGTGCAGGCTTGTATGCCGGAGCACATTCTGTTTCTGGACGCTTCCGAAGCCGTCCTGCGTGCCCGTAAAGCGGGAGATACCACCCGTTCCCGGGAATTCTTTGCGTATTACCTGAACCATCTTCTGCCGCTGAAACGGGAATGGTTCCGGGAAAAGAAAAACGTAACATTTCTTTCTACCGACGGGCTGACCGCTCGGCAGGTGGGGGAGAAGGTAAAACATTGGTGTGAACAGTATATCTAACGCAAGCAAAAAAGCGCTCTCACCTTGTCATCGGTGAGAGCGCTTTGCTGATTGCTGATTATTTTGATCGGGTTGGTTTTTTAAAAATTAGTCGCTGACGTAGGGCATCAGAGCAACGTGACGAGCACGCTTGATGGCGATGGTCAGTGCGCGCTGATGGTAAGCGCAGGTGCCGGTCACACGGCGGGGAATGATCTTAGCACGCTCAGAGACGTACTTACGCAGACGGGGCACGTCCTTGTAATCGATGGTGTCGATGCGATCGACACAGAAGCTGCAAACCTTCTTGCGGCCGCGACGCATGGGGCGTGCGGGGCGAGAGCCTTCGGTTCTTTCAAAAGCCATTGCTTATTACCTCCTATTGGATTTTTAACGGATGGACCGTTTCGTGTCAGAACGGCAGGTCATCGCTGTCATCAATGACGGCGAAGTCGTCGGCATTGCCGGCAGAGTAGCTGGGAGCTGCCTCCACAGCAACCGGACGGGCAGGCGCTGCGTTCTGGTAGGACGGAGCGGCATTCTGATAGCCGTTTCCGTCACCTGCATTGCTGCTCTTGGGGCCTGCAAAGTTGATGTTGTTGGCAACCACTTCAACGGCAGTGCGGTTTGCGCCGGTCTTATCCTGATACTGACGGGACTGCAAACGGCCGTCCACAACGATCAGGGAACCTTTCTGGAAATAGCGGCAGACGAATTCGGCCTGCCGATCCCATGCAACCACATCGATCCAGTCCGCCACGCTCTGCCCATTGGCATCGCGGCGCCCGCGGTCGCAGGCAATGCGGAACGAAGCAACGTTCTTGCCGGTAGTGGTCTGACGCATTTCAGGGTCACGCGCAAGGCGACCCATGATAGCAACAACATTCAACATAGTACGGTTTCCCTTTCTGTCACAGAAGAATTACTCCTCGTGAGCAATGATCAGGCTGCGCATAACGCCTTCAGTGATCTTGTACACACGGTCCAGCTCAGCGGGGAAGCTGGGCTCGCTGGTGAAGTTGATCACGGTGTAGACGCCTTCCTCCTCGTCGTTGATGGGGTAGGCCAGACGGCGCTTGCCCCACTCGTCGATGGAATCGATCGTACCGTTAGCCTCGATCAGGGACTTGAACTTACCAACCAGAGCGGCGGTAGCCTCCTCGTCGAGAGCGGCGCTGGTAATCAGCATGGTTTCGTACTTTGCCATTTTGTAGCACCTCCTTTTGGACTTAAGGGTCCTGCAATCACAGGACCAAGGGTACACACAAAACGCGGCATCGCGCCTTGTGTGCGGCGTGTCTGTTCAGACAGCAATTCATTATAGCAAGCTGTAAAGGATCTGTCAAGTGTTTTCTGAAAAAAGATACAACAAAAAATGTTTTGATTTTTTGTTGAAAGAGGACTATAATATAGTCGCTTTCAGAGGATGAACAGAAGGGCAGCCGGGGATCGGCCGTCTCTCTGCTCTCTGTTATCCGTCTTCGAAAGAAATGTATATATGGTTTTGGGAATTTTATAGTAAAGGAAGGATTCTTTGTGTATTTGGTTTTCCGTGATCTGGCAATTATCATCCTCAGCGCAAAGTTCTTTGGCCTTGTGGCCCGCAAGTGCAAGGCACCGCAGGTGGTGGGCGAGATCATTGCCGGCCTGCTCATCGGTCCGTGCATCCTGAACCTCGTGCAGACCAGTGATGCCATCTCCACCTTTGCGGAGATCGGCGTGGTCATGCTGATGTTCACCACGGGCCTTGGCACCAATCTGAAGGAACTTATCAAGGCTGGCCCCATCGCCACCTTGGTCGCCTGCGTGGGCGTTGCCGTTCCGCTGGTGGGCGGCACCCTGCTGTACAGTGCGTTCTACGGCTTCTCTGCCGTGGGCAGCCCTGAGTTCTACCGTGCCCTGTTCATCGGCACCATCATGACCGCCACCAGCGTGTCCATTACGGTGGCGACCCTGCAGGAGCTGGGCCACCTGAAGAGCTTTCTCGGCACTACCATCGTCAGTGCCGCCGTCATTGATGATGTCATCGGCATCGTAGTCCTCACCTGCGTACTGGGCGCAAGCTCCGGCACCGGCACAGGTCTGGGCAAGGTGCTCATCAATACGGTGCTGTTCTTTGCCACTGCCGTGGGCGTGGGCGTTGTGGCTCACTTTGCTATGACATGGCTGGACAAGCGCAATCCCCACACCCAGCGCATCACCATCGTGAGCATGGCGTTCTGCTTTGCCATGGCCTACATCGCCGAGGAATACTTCGGCATTGCAGATATCACCGGTGCCTATATCGCCGGTATCGTTCTGTGCACCATGGACGATGCCCCCTACGTGGAGCGCCGCGTGGACATCAGCAATTATATCATTTTTGCACCCATCTTCTTTGCATCCATCGGCTTGAAGACCGACATCAGCGGCCTGACGCCGGAAATCTTCCTGTTCTGTGTCTGCTTCGTCATTGTAGCACTTATCACCAAGATCATCGGCTGCGGCCTTGCGGCCAAGATCTGCCGCTTCAACTGGGGCGACTCCCTCAAGATCGGCGTTGGCATGATGACCCGCGGCGAGGTGGCACTGATCGTGGCCCAGAAGGGCCTGGATGTCGGCGTGGTGGACTCGGTCTACTTTACCGCTGTGATCCTGCTGATCGTGGTGTCCAGTGTGGCAACGCCGCTGGTGCTCAAGGCACTCTTTACCAAAATGCCGCCGCAGCTGCACCCCAGTCAGGCGGAATAAAGAATGAGGCTGCTACGCAAATGATGTGGCTTACGCCATGATGTCTGCTGCGCAGATGATGTGCACCGCACAGCGGTGCAATGAAAACACCCCGGAAGCTTTCGCATTCCGGGGTGTTTTTTTGCTGTCGTATCGTCCTTCATGCGCCGCAGCGCGCATCATTTTTGCGAAGCAAAATATCATTTGAAGAACATCATTTGCGCAGCAACCTCATTTATTTACAGTGTCTTGCAGAACTCCTTCAGGTACTCGCGGAAGGCTTCGCCGATCTCCGGATGCTGCAGGGCCAGCTCCACCTGAGCCTCTACCACCTTGAGCTTGTTGCCCATGTCGTAGTGCTTTCCGGTGAACTCTACGGCCGTCATTCCGCCGCAGGTGCGGGCATACTCGGCCATGGCATCGGTCAGCTGGATCTCACCGCCGGCACCGGGCTTGGTGTGGGCGAGGATCTCGTAGATC
>ENA-UPXB01000215-UPXB01000215.1-human-gut-metagenome-genome-assembly--contig:-NODE-215-length-47053-cov-13.233502_pt1 | contig 47053 bp, 36 predicted proteins | sample MGYA00250055_ERZ773386 | MGnify/ENA primary metagenome ERZ773386 (study PRJEB29103, sample SAMN06111974) | human gut metagenome | biome: human gut; feature: ankylosing spondylitis patient; material... | reverse complement strand
AAATATATCCTGTTGATAGTAGAGGAATTAATTTTGTTGGTTATGTATTTTATCATACTCATACTCTAATTAGAAAATCTATTAAATATAAAATTATAAGACTAGTAAATAGTTATTTAAATAGAGAAATTGATAAAAAAGAATTTAAAGTTAGAATGTGTGCTTATTATGGATGGCTTAAACACGCTGATGCTAAAAATCTTCTTTATAAAATTCAAAGTCTTACAGGTGTTAGATATTCTAATTGGGATGGTAAAAGAACTAATATTACTAAATATTATGGTAAATATGTTAGAATAATTCAAGTTATTAATTATGCTAAGTATTTTAGAATTAATTTTATTAGAAATGGTAAAGCTTATTATGCTGATAGTAGAGATAAAACTCTATTTTATTCTATACATAGACTTAATCATTTTCCTATTAATTTTAAAATTACTAAATATGATTGGCGTATTTATACTAAAAGTAAAAAAGAAAAAGTTAAACCTCAAACATAATATATTATGACTAAAGATAAACTTAAAGATGATGTTATTAGAACTATATGCTGTTTAAATAGTGATATATCTAATAAAGATAGAGAACTTCTAATTAAATTGTTTAATTCTATTATAGATTATACTAATAATACTGAGCTTGAGCAAGAACTTGCTCAACTTCAACAAAAATATAATGAATTAGTTACAAATATTAATGAAGTAGAAAAATTAGCTAAGGATATAAAAACAAAACATAATTCTTTATATTCTGATATTAGTAATAATCTTAAGCCTAAAATAAATAGTATTGATGAAAGAGTAACTGCATTAGAAAATTCAAGTCAATCTTAATATGGCTAGTCTTAATCAATTAGTTAGTGAATTTGCTCATGCTGTCGGCAATCCTAATAGTATTCCTCTTAGACGTAATCTTCGATATGCTATTCTTCATGGTCGTAATGAACTAATTCGTAAAAGTTATGAAAATCATAAATATGTTGATAAAGGTTTGCAACAACGTATTCGTGTTTCTATTGTTAATGTTCCTGATGGTGATTTATATAATAGTCAAACTCTTGGACTTCCTGCAATTAAACGTACTAAACAAGAAGTTCCAAAACCAGTTAGACTTATTAATAACTTACCTTTCCAATCAATTAGAACTACCGGACATACTGGGATAGAAATACCATTTGCAAAAGAAGCTAGTGCTAAGTTTTATCATTATCTTGCAGGTATGTGTAATCTTCCTGTTTATGATTATATTAATGGTTATATTTATTTCTTTAGTAATAATAAAGATTGGTTTCAAAATATAGGTTCTATTATTATTGAATCTCCTTTTGAAATTCCTTATCTTGTTCCTACTGAAACTGTCGAAAAAGCTAAAGATGTAAATTATGACCCTATTGATGATGAAGCTAAATACGATGATGATGAATTTCTTATTCCTGAAGATATGATTGGAGCTCTTAAAGAGATTGTATTTAAACGTAATCTTGTTGAAGTCCCTCGTCAAACAAATGAAACTCCTATTGATAATCTTGTAACTAGATAAATTATGATTAAAGATATAGATATTAGTCATTACTATAAAAAGTTTATTGAAACTTCTAATGACGATATGGCAAAATATAATAAAGAACTTGAACTTATAAATAAGATGAAGGCTGATTGCCGTTCTTATATTAAAAGTAAAAATCAAGTTATTAAAGATGATTTAAAAATTAATCTTAATGAATATGGGTTTCAATTTCTTAATGATGGTATAGAACTAATTAATAAACTAGAGCAATTAATTAATAATCAACTTAGTTATACAGTTGGAGAAAGACGTATTGTTCTTCTCCAACTTTTGCGTTATTGTAACTTAGCTAAAAAAGCAAATGATTATATTGTTGCTCTTAAACTTGCTACAAGACGTTCTGAATTAAGTCTTTCTGATTATAAAAAGTATATTCATAGGTATTATAGCTATGGTGTTCATAAATGTGTTCTTGAAGGTTATGCTTATCATTTTAAATATGAAATTGGTGATTTAGTTATTAATTTCTGGAGATATAGAGATAAACCTAGAGATACTTATGTTGATTGGAACGCTACTAGACTTAAAAAACAAGAAATTATTGATGCTGGTCTTAAACCTTATGATAAAGAAGAAGCAGAGATATATAAAATTCGTGGACTTAAATATGATGGTATTCCTTATGTAGTTTATAAAACTAATAAAGAGTTTTATGAAATACAACTTATTAATAATGGAACTCATAGTTATAGTGCTATTAAATTTAAGTATGCTAATTATATTAATAGAGAACTTAGAGGTAAAGATGCTAAACAACTTAATTCTGAATGTAAAACTGTTGATGATATTTTTAATCTTAAATTAGGATTAAGAAGTAAACTTCTTGTTTATCTTGAACGAGAACCTAATGCTCCATTTAAATATATTAGAAATGTTAATCAACAAAAGTATGAACGTGGAGCACATAATAATGGTAATAAAACTAGATATAAAAACTAATATTATGGCAAATAATAAAACGATTACGATAGAACATATAATTGGTAAACTTGATAATGATTTCAATCCTGATGGAAGTGATTGGATTCCTAGAGTTCCTGCTTGGTGTGTTGATGCTATGAATGAACTTAAAGTTCTTCGTAAAGTTGATAAGAAAATGAAACTAACCGTCATTAATAAGATAGCTAAAAGTAAATGTTGTCTTATTGATGACGGTCTTAAAGTATATGATAGTAATGGTTGTGAAGTACCTAGAGCTGATACTAGTAAATATAGATGTGGTGATACTGAATCTGCTCCATCCTCTACGGGGGGTCAAGCTGAGGACGAAAGTCCGAAGCGTGCTACTGATAAAAACTATCTTGGTATGCCTGATGATTGTTGTCCTAATGGTTCTAGAACTAGAGAGGTTATTGATACTGGTAAAATAGGATGTAATCCTGTTGTTTATACACTTCATAATAATACTGAATGTCCTAGATGCCAACATGAAGTACATTCTCATTGTCAGACCCCCCGTGGAGGATATGATAAGTCAAATCATAACTATATTCTTATTGGAGGTAATACTATTGAACTTAATTTTAATGATACTTGTATAACAGTTGTTTATAAAGATATTGAAACTCAATATAGTGATAATTATCATTGTGAAGTTCCTGTTATACCAGCTAATGGTAAATTAATTCAAGGTCTTGCTTATTATTGTATGGCTCGTATGCTTATGAGAGGATATAAACATCCTGTGTTTAATCTTTCTGCTAGTCAATATGGAACTAATCCTTTCTATCTATGGGAAAGTATGAAGAAAGATATTAAGACTAGTATTTTATTAGATGAACAAAGTGATGATGATAGTGGTTGGAATGAGTTCTTTTATAACTTTACTTTTCCTAAATAATTATGAATATACAAAAGAAACTTAGTCTTAATAAACATCCGGGTGATTGTGTACCTTATTCATTAGTTGCTGCTAAAAATATTAAAGTAAGTAATGATGGAAGGATGATTGTTAATGAAGAAGGGCTTGAAGATTGTAAAGTAATTGCTAACGCTATTCATGAAGATGGTATTAATAATTTTAAAATAGTTGGTGTTATTCCTACTAGTACTGAACTTATTTTATTTGTTATTAATACTGATTCAAATGAATCTTATATTTATAGATATAATGAACAAGCTGATAATTGTTATAGAGTAAATAGTAATTGGAAATATAATGGTGGAAAAATTAAAGGAACATATACTTATAATGTTAAAAATCATCTTATTATAGCTATTGCAGAAAATAATGCTTCAGTTGATGTTCCTCTTAAAACTATTAATATTGATTTAGATTCTGATCGTCCTGATTCTGAAATGTCTATTATTCCTCAAATAACATTACCTACTATTAGTAATCTAAACTATGTTAGTGGTGGTGCTTATAAAGGATTTTATTTTCTATTTATTCGTTATAAAATTGATAAAACTAATTATACTAAATGGTATAGCATTGGATTTCCTATTTTTAATGATGTTATAATACCACAAGTTATTAATAAAGTTTGTTTTAGAAAAACTAATGTTTATGAACCAAAAGATGAACCAAATGGTTATTGTTATGGTAATACTGATTCATTTAGTGATTCTAAAGATATATGTAATCAAACTTTTGAAATAAGTATTAGTGGAGGTCGTTCAGGGCTTTATCAACTTGGTTTTATTGTATGTAAAAAGGATGGTACTCAAGCATTTAGAACTGATGATTTAAGTAATAATATTTTTAAATTTAGCAGAGATATTCTTGTTGAATATAGTGTTTCTGATTTAACTACTGATTATTATAATTATTATAATGTTGGCAATATTATTAATTATAAAAATAGAGTATATATTGCTAATTATAATGAACATACTGATAATGATGACAGAACTTTAAGTAATGGTAAAACATTAGAAGAGGCTGTTAAAGATATTACTATTAAACTTCGTAATAAAGCTGTTAATGCTTATTATAATGATTATACCACTGTTAATGCAGTTAGTGAAAAAGGTCCATATTTTAAAATGGCTAGCCTTCAAATTACTGGTACTGCTGATTGGCAAATTAAAGATATTAATAAAGTATTCAATAATAATCAATATCCTTTTCGTACTTTTAGAACTTTATTTAATGATACAGTTATACAAGGTATTGCAGCACATGAATATTTAAAGATTAATTATAATGCTAAAATAAAAGTAGGTAGTAGAGGTAGTCATAATCTTAAAGAATATCTTGCTTGTCATTGTTTTATTATTCCTACAAGTTATAAATATGAAAATAATCAAACTGTTTACACTATGCCAAGTACAGTTAAAATAGCTTGTTATGTTTATAATGGAACTGGATTTACAGAAGATGCTGTATTTACTAGTGGGCAAGTATTATTTGGAGATACTATATTTGATATTGATAATTGTAAAATGAGAATTACTCATTCTATTATTGAACCTAGTTATGATTTTAATGAACGTAAGAAAAATGATACTCTTATTCCCGGAGAAGTATATAACTTTTTTATTCATTTTGTTGATAAATATGGTGATGCTAGTAGAGGATATAAACTATCTAATAAAGATAAATATATAAATAATATTGTTAATGATGGTTCTCATTGTACTATAATTACTTTTAATTGGAATAATCAAGGTAATGGTAATATTCCATATTGGGCTGTTATTAGTGGGGATATTCCAATATCTAGTATTAGCACTAATGTTAAAAGATATATTGCTAATCATAAAATTGTAGTTTATACTGCTGAACCTATTAATAATCCTACCACTAATATATTACTTAATAGTTCTGGGGAACTTGAAGCTACTAATAAAGATGAACTATATACTCTTATATCTAATTATTTTATTGATTATAAAGATAAAGATAAATACAATGATTTATATGTTTATCAAGTTATAAATAGTGGTAGTTATACTCCTTGTAGTAATCAAGTAATAGGTGCTATTGGTGTTGATAATGAAGCTAAATTTGGTTATTATGAAAATATTAATGGCGATGAACTATTTAGAATACCTGATTTAATATTTGATTCTGAAGTTGTTGGTGGTGAACATACTAGAGATTTTGTGTATAATATGAATAATACTTTTAATAAGTTTTATATTCGTGCTAATATTGATACTACTTTATGGAATCAAATTAAAGAATTAGGTTATGTTGGATGGTTTATTAGTTATGAGAAAGTTGAACCTATTACTAGATATACCGGATTACTAACTAGAAAAGATTATTGTAATATAGCTAGTAATGTTACTTGGCAAGATGGTAGTTGGGGTACAAAACCGGGTTTTGTAGCTAATAATTTTACTAGTGATAAATGTTATCTATATAGTGGTCGATTTGATATTGATGATAGTATTAAATATGATTTTAATATTATTCGTATTGATGGTAAATGTAAATTTGAACCTTATAAAGAGAAACATGATGTAGTTGATATGGTAGTTAATACTACTTATCCTTATAGTTATAATATGCCAGTTATAGGTGTTATTAGTAGAAATGAATATAAACCTATTAATAATTATAAATTAGTAGTTGCTGATAGTGTTACTGATAGTAGAGCTGGAAAAGGAACTGCTCTTGAAATGGATGATTATAAGGAATTGCTACTTGACGCTGAAACTATGTTTCTTGCAACAGTTCTTAATTGTACTAAAAATATTTATACTAGCAAAGAAAAAGAACTTGTAAGACTTAACGATGTTTGCTATAATGGTGGAACTTATTCTATTGAACATGGATATAATGGTAGAATGACTTATGATGGCGTTCTTATTTATAATGATAATGGAGTTATAATGAACGAAGGTAATTATAAATTATATACTCCTATTAATAATCAATATTATTATAGTGGTGATGAACCATGTTGGTTTGATATCCCATTCAATGTTTATGTTCAGTTTCCTCTTTATAATGATAAGTTCTTTGAAAGTAAATGTTTTAATAATGAACCTAGTAAGATAGCTTTTAGTATTAAAGAAGATACTGACAAGAAAAGTGTTGCTTTTGGTACATTTGTAGAACCTAAGAATAGTGTTGATTTATTTAAAGACCCTATTGGAAATGTTGACCAATATGTTCCTAAACTATTAACTCAATATCGTAACGATATTATTAATATTACTCGTTTTGATAAAACTATAAGACGTAGTAATGTTATTCAAGATGAAAGTGAAGTTAATGCTTGGAGAATATTTCCTATTGAAGGTTATAAAAATATTACTGAAAATAAAGGAAGTATAACTAATTTAGTTGGAATTGGATATTATCTTTTAGTTCATACTCAACATAGTATGTTTATGTTTGATATAAGTGCTGCACTTAAAACTAGAGATGAAAATGTTCAATTATATCAACCTGATGCTTTTGAAGTTGATTATAAAGAAGTCTTTACTAGTGATAAAGGCTATGGTGGACTGCAAGATGATTTAGCATATATAGTCGGAGAATTTGGTTATATTTTTTATAACGATGATTTTCATAAACTTTATCAATTTGATGATGGTCAACTTAAAATAATGGATGAAGATATTAAATTATGGCTAGATAAATATCATCCTAATAAAGTTAGATTTGCTCATGATAAATTTAATAATCGTATTCTAATTAAATTTGATTATACTTATAATAATATTAATCCTAATACTAAAGAATCTATTATAGAATCACATAATGAAGTTATTAGTTTTAATTATAAAATAGGTAGTTTTATTAGTTTACATGATTATTATTTTAATAATGCTTGGTCTACTAAAACTAAATGTTATTTTCAAACTGAACATAACAATGATAGACTTAACTGCCCTCTTCATATATTTACTCATGAATATAATTATGGTAGATTTAATACTCACATGGGTGATGATAGTAGAAGTCTATATTTAGTATCTAAACAAGAAGTTGGCGATGAACCTATATTAGTTCATAATAGTTATATTGATATTATAGTTAATGAATCTTATGAACTTATTAAATTTCTTGAATTTATTAAATATAAAGTACGTAAGATATATATTCCTATTTATAGCGATAATATTAATAATCCTGTTGATTTAAGAGAACATCCTTATGCTGGTGATATACTTCGTATATTTAATGAAGATAATGATACTGATGATATAGATATTAATATTGATAAACTTAATGAATTTAATAAGTATAAAAAACCGTGGTATGAACTAACTCAATATAACTTTAATTATTTCCGTAATGCAATTAAAGAACATCCTAATACAGTAAGTGATAAACTTCGTAGAGTATATGGTAATTATTTTGTAATTCGTTTCATATTTAATAATTCAGATAATAAGCGCATTGAATTTGAAAGTCTTGAATGTGCTCAAACTCAATTTAGAAAATTATGATACAGTATAGAGATAGACAAAGACAAAAAGCTTTTATTGGTGCTATTATTGGTGCAGCCGCTAGTATTGCTGGTGGTATTATTAAAGGTAATAAGCAAAAGAAAGCTCAAGAAAAAGCTCAAGCTGAAGCCCAAGCTGCACAAGACCATAAAGATGCTTTACAAAATGCTCAAGCTTTAACTAGTGCTTATGCTAATCAAGATTATGTTGGTCAATATAATGATAAGCTTACTCTTAAATGTGGCGGTAGAGTTCGACGTAAAGCTGGTTTCGGTACTGAATTTGCTGATGCTCTTCCCGGTTTAGGTAATCTTGCTAGTTCTATTACAGGAGTTCAAGGACTTGGTGAATTAGGTACTGCAATAGGTCAAGGTATTTCTGCTAATCAACAAATTAATGAAAATAAACGTATTGCTCAAGAAGCTGAACAGCGTAAACAACTTCAAGCTGGTCAACAGCAACTTAATATTACTTCTGATAAAATGACTAATCCAATGACTATGTATCAACGTTCTAGTTTTATTAATAAATATAAATGTGGTGGACGTAGAAAAGCATGGATTGGTGCTGCTATTGGTGCTGCTGGAAGTTTAATTGGTGGTATGTTTGGCAGTAAAGGACAACAACCAATTCAAGTTAAACAAGCTGACCAAGCTAGTTATAGTGCTCCTAAAACTGGTCTTGAACGTCCTGAATGGATTACTAATGGTACTGTTCAACAACCTGTTATGCCTCAATCAGTATATCGAGATAGGCTAAATGTATATCGCTGTGGCGGTCATAGACGCTAGTCTTTTGCTCTCTGTTGAATTATTATATATAGGTATGAACTATTAATCGACTGATAGACTATCGTTCAGCAGAGAGCCTTAAAATCAATCAAATTATAATTTCTCATTATATTATATAAAATGCCTAGAAAAGATAAAGTTATTTATATAAGTAATTTACCTAGTACATTTAGAGGTAATGTTACTCGTAATGGAAGATTTATTCAAAATGGTATTCCTCCACTTGGTGGAGCTTATGATAAAGTTGCTAAATCTACTGGTTTAATAAGACTTGGTAATGAATTTCTCTATAATGGTATAAACAATTTAGTATCTAAAGATAATAGAGAAAAATTAATGAATAATACTGCTGGTAGACTTATTAATTATGTTAAAGATTTTAATAAAGAATCTCTACCTAGTGATGATGAACTTGGACCAACATTTCCATTTAATATTATTCAAACTACTAGAAGTAATGGAAAAAAGCTTCCTCAAAAGCAATATGCTGTTGGTGGTAAAATACCAAATGTAGTTGCTGGTGGTATTGCTCAACCTCTTGGTAATAATTTCTTTTATATGAATGGAAGAAAACATAGTCAAGGTGGTATTGATATTGGTCCTAGTGATAAAACTGGTATTGAAGTAGAAGATGGTGAAATTGTAGAAACTAATGGTGATGAACTTAAAGTTTATTCTGCTCAACCAATTATTAACGGAGTTAGTCCTGCTAAATTAGTTATGGGTGGAGCTAATCCTAATAAAGTATTTAAAGCTCAAGAAGATTTTAAAGATAGAAATAAAATTAATGATGATGGTACTATAAAAGCTATGGGTGGTTTAAGTAGAGATAAAGATTATGGTTCTAAAAAGAAACCTTATCCTAGTGTAGCTAAAAAAGATTTTGCTGGAGGACATAGAAGTTATCCTATTCCTACTAAAGCTGATGCTATTGATGCTTTAAGATTAGCTGGATTACATGGTAGAAGTGATGTTAAAGCTAAAGTTTATAATAAATATCCTGAACTTAGAAAGAAAGGTAGTAATGGATTAATTGTTAGTATTAGTGGTAATGTTAAGAATGGCTTAATCCATTCTCCATCCTCTACGGGGGGTCTACGCGATAAATTTGCTGTTGGTGGAACTCGAATTAATCGTCATGGAAGAACTTGGGAATATGATGAACAAATTGGAGCTTATGTTCCTATTACTAATAGAACTATTAATAGAACTTCTACTTATCCTATTAATAAATCTGCTAGAGGAGAAACTATTATTGGAAGTGATTATACTTTTAGAAATGGAAGATGGTCTAAAAATAATAATGTAAATACTAATACTAATAAACCTAATGTTGATAATGGAAATCGTCGTCCTCAATATTATGCAGAACGTAGACTTCCTTTATTTGAAGATGGTGCTGGTATTACTAGCGGTTTAGTTAGAGCTGGTTGGAGTCATGGAAATAACAAAGGTGTTAGTATAAATAATACTAATATTCCAAGTTTATCTGCAACTAAATCTAGCGGGAAGACCCCCCGTGGGGGACGAAGTAAATCAAGTCAATCAACTCAATCTATCTCTACTAAAACACCTCCTACTGCTGTTTATAATCGTAATCTACCTAAAGTAGAAGCTAATATTCCAACTACTTTACCTGTTTCTACTAGTACACCTGCTAAAGGAACTACATCTTCCGATGGTAAAGGACAAGGTAGATTTAAAAATCTTACTACTGCTGATTGGATTGGTTTAGGTAGTAATGTTGCTGGCAGTTTAGCTAGTTATTTTGCTAGTAAAAGAGCTATTAATAAAATGAGAGGTCCGGGTCAACCTACTCTTATTAGCGCTAATAAACTTAAAACTAAATACAATATTAATCCTCAACTTGATAGAATTAGAGAAGATAAATTTGAAGCTTATCGTGATATTGATTCTAATACTGCTAGTAGTCGTGTTAGTTTAGCTCGTAAACAACGAGTTCGTAATGCTGCTGGTCAAGCTGTTAACGAACTTTATGGTAATAAAGAAAATATAGAAACTAATCTTATTAATCAAGATAGACGTAATCAACAAAGTGTTCGTCAATTTAATGCTCAACAATATAATCAATATATAGATAGAAAAACAGCATTTGATAATGGTATTAGAGAAGCTAAAGTAACTAATATTAATAATTTATTTAGTGGCATTAATGCTGGTATTCAAGATATGATTAGTAGATATGAAAATCGTAAAGCTTTAAATAATACTATTGGTGCGATGAGAGCATCTGCTCCTAATGTAGATGATAGAATTATGAGAGATGCTGGAGTTGATTATGATGAATTTATTATTCGTAAACGTAGAAAACTTGGAGGAAAACAATCATGCCGATAAACTTTTATACTCCTACTTTTAGACAACAAGTTAATCCTATTGACTTAAATGTCTTAGCTAGAACTTATAATACTCTTGAACAAGGACATCAACAAGCTATTCAAACTAAATCTCAGATTGATGCTCAACTTGCTCAATTAGATTTAAATGAAGCTGAAGATGCTTGGCGTCAAGAACAACTTAATAAAGTTCGTAATGCTCTTACTGAAAATATGCAGTATGGTAATGCGTATTCTAGTCTTGATGATATAGTTGGAACTTATGGAGATATAACTTCAAGTCCAGGAATGATTGGTCGTTTACGTGCTCAACAAGATTATAAAGCATATATGGATAATCTTGATAAACGTACTGATTTATCTGAAGATTATAAGAATTATTATCGTGCTGTTAATAAATATAATTATCAAGATATAACTGATAAGAATGGTAATGTTATTGGTGGAAGTAAATGGACTCCTATTGATAAAGAAGTTTCTGAAATTCCTATGAATCAAATACTTAATCAAGCACTTCAATGGGCTGCTAAAGAACAAGGTGGTGGTAGTCAAACAAGATGGCTTGATGCTAACGGTAAAGTTACTGATGATATTACTAAATCTGTTACAGGAGAGATTTATTCTCATACTAAAGGTGATTGGCAAAGATTAAGTAAAGCTAAACTTGCTGAAGCTGTTAAAGCTGTTATTGAAAATACTCCTGGTGCTAAAGCTAGTCTTGAACAAGATTATAAGATTGCTAAATGGAAATATGACCAAAATGGTAGTAATCCTGATATAACAGATAAAAATGGTATTCTACTTACTCCTGAACAGTATCTTGCTAAACGTATTGACCCTTTCTATAATGCTGCAACTTTTTATAATCAAGATAGTAATACTACTTATGGAGAAGCATGGAAAGCTCAATTAGCTTTAGCTAAACAAGCTGGATTAGGAAGTACAAATCAAAGAAAACAAGCTATTGATAATTTAACTTATAAAGGTACTCCTGTTCGTATTGATAATTTTATGCCTGCTCAAACTCAAGCCGAAATTACTAGTAATAGACAATCAATAGCTGGATTACTTAACAAATATAATTCTGATATTAATATTGATTTAGCAACTGCTAACCCAGATGATATTAGAACTAGTATTATGACTAATATTACTAGCCCATCTGATAGAGCATATGCTCTCAGTTATCTTAATGATATTATTGATAATCAAGAATATATTAATAGTCTTAAAGTTGGTAAATCGCAAGATAGCATTGACGGATTTGATACATATAATTCTATTATTAGTTTAAGTGATTTACCTAATAATAAATATTCTGATACATATAGTAAATATATTAATCAAATATTTGGAGATAGTTCTGCTATTAGACAATACTTTAATAATGATGATGTTTATAATTCATTTATTAATGCTATTGGAGGAGAGAAAAAAGCAATTAGTCTTGGAATAAGATTTGGTTCTGATGGTAATGGTTATAGATATGCTGAATTACCTAAAGATTATCATAAATCTATTTATAGTTTTGGTAAAGCTGTTAAAGAAGCTGAAGATACTAGAAATCCTTTAAATGCTTTTCTTAATTCTGCTAAAACTAGATTCTTTGGTTATGGTGACAAGTTTGTTAGAGTTGATTCTAATGGTGAAGAACATCATGCTGGATTACCAACAGGTAATAAAGAACCTTATATTGGTTTAATTGATTATGTTGATTCTCTTAAATCTAAAAATGATGCTGTTCTTGATGGTGGTCAAATAACTTCTTCTACTATTGGTATTAGTGCTTTAACTCCAGAATTAGCTGAAATTAATTTTATGATGAACGCTAATCCTGAAGAAGCTAGTAAACTTTCTGCTTATAAGAAGAATAAAGAAGAACAAGCTATGATGGCTATTCGTAGTGGTATTGATTTAACTCAAGGAGAAGCTTATATTACTAGTGAAAATGGAGTATTTGAACCTATGACTTCTGAAGATAGAAAAGCTTATACTGCATATCTTAGAAGTGCTAAAGAAAATGAAATTACTCCTACTATTGTTCGTGACCCAAAAACTGGTGATGTTGGAGTTCAAATTAATATTGCTGGTTATTACGATACAGAAGGTAAACTTAAAAGAGAACCTATTACTTTACTTGTAGGTAGTGGTGCCATTGATAGTTCTATTATTCAATCTTGGAATCAAGATACTAGTTGGAAAGCTGCCGGTAAAGTAGAAAATTATTATAATGCTAATAGACCTATTTCGCTTACTAATAATGCTGCATTTACTGGAATTGATAAATTTAAATTAGTGCCTAATGGTGAAGGTTTTAATTTAATTAATTCTACTAATAATCAAACTATTGGTTTAGTAAGTAAAGAAAATGCTGTTGATATTGTAGATAATTTATCTCAATGGGAACAAACTGTAACTGCTGTTAAAGCTGGTATGACAGTAGATGAAAATGCTGTTAAAGCTATTCAACAAAATGTTGCTACTAAACTTGCTCAACTTAGTGGAAGTACAGATCCTTATGTTATTCAATATTACTATGATGAATTAACTAATAATCTATATTAATATGGATGTATTAAAGTTTCTACAAGGTGGTAACAAAACACCTAATCCTGAATATAATCCTAAAACTAAAAAGGGGGCTATACAGCCTCCTACTTTAGTTGATTACAACCCTGGCACTTCTATTAGTGACCAGGGTCGTGGTCATTTATTTAGTCGTATTGCTGGGCAATCATATAATCTTAACCAATATGATATAGATAAATATGCTCCTTATGATGTTTATGTTAATCCTGTTGATGACCCTGAAAAACTTGATAAAGAACGTGCTGTTAATCAAAGTAATTGGGAACAAGGATTAAGAATGATTGGACAGATTGGTAATGAAATTACTGTTGGTACTGCAATAGGTTTTGCTGATTTAGCTGATGCTTTCTATAATATGATTAGTGATAGTCCTAATGATTATCAATCTGAAATAAGTTCTGAACTTGAATCTTTAAAAGAATCTATTAATGAGCGTTTAGCTATATATAGAGAAAATCCTAATGCTGCTTTTGATATTGGAGATTTTGCTTGGTGGGCTAGCAATGCTCCTAGTATAGCTAGTTCTTTAACTCTTATGGTTCCTAGTACTGGTCTTGCTAAAGGTGTTTCTTTATTAGGTAAAGGTATAAAGTTTAATAAATTAGCTAATAAAATGGCTAATGCTATTAATATGACTCAAAAGAGTAGAGCCATTACTGGTAGAATAGCAGAAGCTACTGCTATTGGAGTTCCTTCTCGTTATCTTGAAAATTATCAAGAAGCTAGACAAACTTATAATGATATTGAAGATTATTCTAAAACTCAACTTGCTAATATGAATGATAAACAAAGAGAAGAGTTTTATAATAATAATCCTAAATATAGAGATATGCCTGATGAAGAAGTATCTAAAGATATTGCTAAAAATAGTGCTGATATTACTTTTGCAGAAGATTGGGCTAATGTTCTTTTTGATGTATGGCAAGTTTATAGTTTAAAGAACTTATGGAAAAATGCTTTAAGTGGTAATACAATTAGTTCTAGACTTAGAAATTTAAATACTGCATTTAATAGTAATATTGATGATGCTGCTGCAATTACTAATGCTTTAAGTAATAAAACTACTAAACAAGCTATTACTAGTACATTAAAAGATGTGGGTAATGATATTCTTCATGGCGTTAGAGCTGAATGGACTGAAGGTGTTGAAGAAGCTATTAATTATATAGCTAGTCAAGATGGTTTATATAATGGTAAAAAAGTATTTGATAAAGATATTCCTCAACAAACTATTAAAGATTATCTTCAAGACCCAATGTTATGGGAACAAGCATTTTGGGGTGCTCTTGGTGGTATCACTTTTAGTAGTGTTATGAATAAAGCTGGAGAGTTTATTAATAAACGTCTTGATAAAGATTGGACTTCTGCTGAAAAACAAAGAGAAAATGAAATTCTTGGTCGTACTGCTACTTTTCAAGCATATCAAGAAAGACTTAATAGTATTGCTAATGGTAAAAATCCATTTATAACTACTGTTGATGAAAATGGCAATCAAGTTAATCCAGATATTATTGCTGGTACTGAAGAAGAACTTCGTAGTATAGCTGAAAAAGAATATATGGATAATATTATTATTAATTCTATGAACGCTGGTAATTTAGGACTTCTTGAAAGTTCTATTAATAGTAAAGAATTTAATGATAGTATTACTAATAAACTTGGATTACAACAACAAGATAGTAATGAACTTATTAATAGATTTAAAACTGAAATTAATAATCTTAAAAATGAATATAATACTACTTTAAATAAAGTTAATAGACTTGGTGGCGGATTTGAAGTTGGTCGTATTATAGCTACCCAAATGGTTCATGCTCGTAATCGTCAAGAAAATTATAATAATCTTCTTAATTGGGCTAATGATGTTTTAAATCAAGATATTACAAATAATCATATTGAAGATGTTGATATTACTTCTGCTAAGAATGGTATTTATCAACATATTATTAATAGTATTCAAAGAGATATTAAAACTATTCAAGATAACGCTGCAATTAATAATTCTGTTAAACAAGAACGTATTGCTCAATTAAATGAACGATTAGATGCTATTAATAAACTTTATACTCCTATTGATATTGAAAATAAAAATGATATTCAATCAGCTATTCAACTTCAAAAACAATATAATGAAGTATTTAAAGATTTAGCAGAAGTTGTTAATGCTGAGATTAATGTTGAGGTTAATAAAAATCAACTTAATTTATCTGATGATAATATTAAATCTCGTATAACTTATCTTAATAACTTCTTTGATAGTAGTCGTAAAAAGATTGTTAATAAAGCTATGGACGATTTACGTAATGCTTATAAACAATATGGAAAAGATTATGTTAATTCTGTTATTAAAGATGCTAATAATGGTAATAAACCAAATATAGATAAAATTATTCGAGATGCTTATGCTGCACTTGATTTAAGTTCTAAAGGTAATGAACATCTTAAAAATACAATAGAACAATTAGCTGAGATTGCTGAGATTGAAAACGATGTTAATAATACTTCTAAAGAGGAAGAAGTTGCTCCTGTTAATCCTGATGTTAATGAAGTTAATGAAACTGATGTAGATGATACTAACTCATCTCAATCCTCCACGGGGAGTATAGCGGAGCGAAGCGGAGCGGTTCCTAGTGAACCTACTAATACTGAACAACCTCAATCTCAAACTGGGCAACCAGTTTCTCAAGAACCTATTAGCACTCCTAAACCTGAAGTTACTAATGTTCTTCCAGATGATGAATTTGAACGTGGTCAAATAGGTACTGATTTAGTTTATGAAAGTATTGCTGATTTAGAAGATTCTCTTGGACATGAATCAACTAGTAGTGATTTACTTAATGCTAGACAATCTTTTATTGATAAACTTAGTCAAGCTGGATTTGAACAAACAGAAGCTGCTGATATAGTTAATAATATTATTGATGGTCTTACAGGTGGCAGTTTATATAGTTCTGTTCAAGATGATAGTACTAGACGTTTATTACTTAATGCTACTTATGCTACAATTACAGGTAATGAACGTAATATAGAAGCCATTATGGATGATTTTGCTAATAGTGTTGATAGTGAAGGTAATACTAGAGGTAAAATTGTTAATGGTAAAGTATATCTTAGTATTGGTCAATTAGTTGAATATATAGATAGTGTTACGGGTAATAAAATTATTAAAAATTACTTGTTTAATCAAATAAAAAACTATCTTTACGCCAGCACTAATAATCAAGGTAAATATCGTGCTACTGATGAATCAACTATTAAAAAACTTAACGCTAGACAATTTGTTCAATATGTAGATGGTATTGCTAAAGAACGTCTTGAAAGACTTCAAGTTGAACATACTAATAATGTTAATCTTAAGTATATAGTAGAGAATGAAAATGTTAAAGCATTTACTTCTATTAAACAAGGTGATTATCTAGAAACTGAATATGATAGTAAGCTTAGACGTATTAATATACTTGCTAATGGTACAATTATTGGTTATATAGGAGTTCCAAATATTGATAAGTTTGGTAATTATGATATGGTTAATCAAGGTTGGAAATATAATATTCATGCTGAAAATGGTCAAGTTATTTCTCCGTTTAAAGATGCTTTAATTAGTATTCTTGACGGTGACAGATTTGACGAAGAATTTATTGGTCATTTATATGAACTTGCCGTTAAAGAAGAAGTTACAAATAAAGAACTTGATACTTTATTTAAAGAATTTGAAGTTAAATATCCTGATATTGTTAAAAACTTTACTACTCCTGTTGCAAGTTTTGATTTAGCTGGGCATCTTGTTAATCTTACTAAATATATATTTAATCAACCTTATGAGAATAGTCATGAAGCTAGTATTAATCGTTGGTTTAATAATCTTCTTAATAGTTATGACCAAGCTATTACAATAGTAAAAGGTGATTTTAAAGGTAAGATTAGAGCTGTTAATGTTAAATATGGAGTTCTTAATACTATTGATGATGCTAATGGCGAATGGAATGATGTACAAGAAACAGTAGTTAATTATAATGAAGATATTAATAAACTTGGTGTAGTTGTACAAGGTCAATTATATCTTAATGGAGAAAATAAACCTACTATTATTGAAAATCTTACTACTAATGGCATGCCTGTTATTAGTATTCCAAGTAGTGATGGTACTTCTTTATATGCTTTTTGTAAACAAGTTTCATTAAATAGTAATCTACTTAAAGGTGATGCTCGACGTATTATTAATTCTATTAAGAATGAAGTTAATAATCTTTGTAGAGATTATATTAGTGGGAGAATAAGTTTTGGTGAACTTAAACAAAGTCTTGGAGATATATTTGGAAATAATAAACTTATTAATGGTGATAGAAATACTGGACTTCAAATTAGTATTAATCCTACTAATATAGGTTTTTATGTTAAAGGTGCACATTTTAATGGTAAGGATTATGCTTTTACTATTAATTCTGATGCTGGTAATTATAAACGTAATATTATTATTAATTCTCCTTATGTTGTTAATAGTGCTTTTAAAATAGGTAAAAGTTATGGTATTAATGCTAGTACTATTGATGAATTAGATAATGCTCTTCGTCCTGTTATTGATGAAATGTTTAACTATGCCCAATTTGCTATTAGTAAAGATTTTATTAATGATAGTACAAAAACTAATGATAAAACTAATAAATATATTTATCGTGAAAATGGTAAAACTATTATAAATATTGATGGTAAAACTTATAGTTATAATAGTTATCAAGATTTTATTATTAGTAATGGTTTAGTTAGAACTAAATTAGCTAATACTAATACTAATGAAACTGCTGGTAATTGGCAAATAGATATTCATTCTAAACTTGATATTACTTATGAGCTTGAGGGTAGACCCCCCGTGGAGGATAGAGCAATACCTGAACAGCTATCAGAGTTCATGTTAGATGATACTCTTAATGCTATTAATTTTAATGCTTTTGAATCTGCTATAACTGCTAAGAATTTAACTCGTGGACTTAAAAAATATTTTGCTAATGACCAAACTGCTATTGATTATATTAATGCTCTTCAAAAGATTGGTATATTGCCTAAGAATATTCAAGTTGTAGATAGTATTACTGATAATAATGGTAATCAAGTTAATGCTGTTTATCATCGTGATACAGATACTATTGAGCTTAATAGTTCTGCTATTGCTGGTCAAAGAGTTTATCGAGTTGTTAATATTATACTTCATGAAAGTTTACATAGACAACTTTATACTAAATATAATACTGAACAAGCTCTTGCTTTAGTTAAACCTATTTATGATAAATTTAAGTTTTGGCTTGATACTCAGGATGATGCTACTAAAGAAAGACTTAAACCTTATCTATTTGAGAATTTTAATACAAGTGAAGCTCTTGAAGAATTTCTAGTTGAAAGTATTACTAGTAATGCTCTTATGTCAGCTCTTAATGAAATAAAATATGATAATAGAAAAACTAATAAACGTAAGACTTTATTTAGTAGACTTCTTGAAGTTATTGCTGATATGTTAGGTATTAAAATTAATGAAGATAGTTTATTAGCTGCTGCTAGAGATGCTTATAAAGCTATTAAGAAAATGCCTAAAGAAAATAATCAAGAAGCTATTCAAGGAACTTTTCAATTTAAAGAAGAAACTATTAGTACAGAGCAAATTGAAAATCCTAATGAAGATAACAGTCAAGATTATAATTATAATAATGATAATCTTAATGACGGACTTGATATGTTTAGTAGTGTTGATGATGATATAGTGCTGAATATGGCTGAATTAACTAACCGTTTATCGATAGCACAACAGCCCGAATTTGCCACTTTGCTTGACACAGGACGCATCAGTTTTAGCTGTATGTAGAATTAATCGAGCAAATATAAAAGTCGCTTAAAACGAAAGGAAATCACCTCTATGACGATGTAATTAAATTTTACTTTACATTAGTCATAGAGGTATTACTATTAATGAATTTAAACTTAAATATAAACTTATGAGTTGTGGAAATATTAAACTTGTAGGATATAATAATCTTAATAATGTTATTATTAAAGAACATGGTTCTAATAATGCAGATTATTATAGTCTTATAGCTATGGTTGAAGACCCAATCTTTAAGAAGATTATAGCTGATAGAGGTATTAATGTTAAAACTTCTGGAAGACAAGCTTATAATGCTCTTCTTGAAGCTAGAGCTATTAAACTTCGTAATATGGATGATATAGCTTCTGTTGCTGAAAAAGAAGAACGTGGTTTGTTTAGTACAATTAAAGCTAGAGATACAGCTATTACTTATATGGCTGATATTATGAATAAACTTAGTTTTAATTTTTTATATAATGGTGCTCCATTAAATTTTAATGAAATTAAAAAACGTACCAATGAAACTGTTATTAATGCTGGACTTAAACGTGCTAAGAAATTAGCCGGAAGTGATGAAGCTAAAAATAATGAACTTAATAGCTTTATTAATAATCCAAGTCCTGCTATTAAAATTAATGGTCTTGGAGCATTTCTTCGTAAATATGGTGATGCTCAAAATTTTAATTATGGTGCATTACTTCGTTCTTTAACTAATACTGAATTTAATGAAGCTCTTTTTAATAATAAAAATGTAGCTAAACTTATTAAACGAGATGAATTATATCAAACTACTGATTATGAAGAATTAGGCGGTTATCTTGATGAAACTTCTACTGAAGGTGATGAAAATAGTATAGATGATGGTATTGATTTAATGACTCAACTTTGGAATTTAAGTATTGGTGAAGTTAAAGATTTTAATAAACACGTAGAAGAAATTATTAAATATCATCTTGCAAGTTTACCTAAACTTACTGCTGCTTCTCAACTTGATAATGGAAGTTATCCTTTTGATACTAATAATGAATTAGGGGTTGTTACTTTTTCTGATGCTAATTATTTATCTAAAATATTATATGCTAGTGCTGATACTAGTAATGTAGATAATTTTATAGCTAGTCTTAAACGTATATCTGAAACTATTCCAAATTGTGAATGTTTAATTCAATTACATGATTTACTTAGCAAAAATAAAGTATTTGCTAATAAGTATATGATGGTGTTTAATAAACCTATTATATCTAAAATTGAAACTTATATTCAAACTGATTCTAATGGTAATAGTTATGTTCGTGCTCGTGTAACTAACCCTAATACTGATTCTCGTACCATTTTACAGAATACTTTTTATAATAATGTTAAGAATAATATTATTACTAATCGTGTTCCTGCTGCTCGTGAAAAGTTTCGTATATATGATAGATATAAAAATACTCTTCATGCCAATCTTTATTTATATGATGCTTTTAAAGAAATATTTCCAGATATTAATCAAGCTAGTTTTAATTTAGCTATTGCTAAGATTGGTCGTGTTGCTATGGCTAATAATCTTATTAACTTTGCTAATGTTATTAATCGTACAGTTGAAAACTATAATAAATATGTAGAAGCACTTAAAAAAGATAAAGGAACTAAAATGCCTGATAGTTTTATTAATAGAGGTGATACTTCTATTATATATCAAATGGCTGATGTTTTTAAAGATATTATTTATATTCCTGTTGAACTTAATTCTCGTAATCCTGAAGGTAATTTAAGTTCTGATGTTATTAATAGAAGTTTTATTACTAATATTGCTAAAATAATCAATGATGATAAATCTACTGTTGAAGAGCAAAACGCTATGGTTGAAGCTTATGCTAGACAAAAGTTTGCTAGTCATCAATATGATTATAGTAATTTACTTCTTGAACATCGAGATACTAATGGTAATATAATTAATTATGGACTATTTAGAAGAGTTGGAAATGGAATTCCTAAACTTACTGAATATGCTCGTAGTATGTTTAAAACTTCTCTTCTTAATGGTATTAGTGAATTAGATAATAACAGTAATGATTTATATCGTAGTATGAGTGATGGTGATTATTTAATTACTGCTATGGGATTATTTATGACTGATATTAATAATTCTGAAACTCCTACCGCTAATTATTTACTTCCTATACCTAGTGATGCTCCTAAAAACTTTACTATTACTGCTCCTAGATATAGTCTTGCTGGATTACGTAGTCAACTAGAAGATGGAACTAAAATTATAAATAAAGAACATCCATTATTTAAACAGTATTATAATATAGTTATTCAAGAACTTACTAATATGGCTCAAGCTGTTAATGTAATGTTTAAGACTAATACTAATGGTAATCCTATTTTAACTAATGGAGATTTTGAATTTAGTGATACTTATAATAATAAACCTGAACATTTTTATAATCAATACCATAAAGATGGAAAAGGTAATGTATTTACTACTAAAGATGGACACAAAGTTTTAGCTGGTAGAGTATTTAGTTTTAAACGTTTAGTTAGTAAAATTACTCCTAATAGTAATGGAGCATTTAATGAACTAATTGGGTATGGTAAGACTATTGACATCCTCTACGGGGGGTCTACACGTGGGCTTAGCTATGTTAATAATCAAGTAGTTCTTAATGGAGAACAACGTATTGCTCTTGAAGATGCTGTTGCTGATTGGCTAAATGAATATATAACTAATGGTTATAAAGAACTTAAAAATAAATATGGTACATTTATTGATGATAGGATTAATAATGAATCTTTAGCTGAATTTCTAGTTAATGATTATCTTGTTAGAGATAGTATGTACGATATGTATGGTGGTGACCAAAGTTTTTATAAGAATGGTCAAGCTATTCTAAAACGTATTAAAGAAGTACAAGCTAGTGGTAATCCTTTTGGTAATACTGATTTTACTAAAAATGATTTAGATATAGCTACTGATTTATATGATATAACTATCAAAGGTAATGCTGTTACTGTTCCTTATACTGTTAATGGAGTTACTAAACGTAAAAAAGTAGTTCTTCAAGATAAATTTAGGGGTGTTACTATTTATAATACTTTTAAAGCTTCTGATAAAGTTGTTATTGATAGACTCGATAATCAACTTAAAAAAGCTGGACTTGATAAAAAAGATAGAGAACGAATATTAGAACCATTTAAAGGCGGTGTTAATGCTAATGATGCTCAATCTTATATTACTCTTGAAGAATGGATTCGTCGTATTACTGCTGCTGGTGAATTAGATAAATATGCTGGACTTATTCAGAGCCTTACAGACGATACTCCAATAGATAAAATTGATTGGACTAAATTTGCTAATAAAGTTCAAATTCAAAAGAATTTCTATTATGATTTATATTATGATACTACTGTTGGTATTGAAGTTCCTAGACAAGTAAAAAATGCTGAGTTTGTTCTTATTCCTAAACTTATTAAAGGAACAGAACTTGAAAAAGTTTATAATATAATGACTAATAGAGGTATTCATCAAATTAATACTGTTGAAACTGTTAAAGTTGCACAACATAACAGAATGACACTTTGGAATAATGATGGTGTTTTAACTGATGAAGCTCTTAAAGAATTTGATAATAATGTATTTGATAATTCTGAATTATTTAGTTATAATTATCTTTATCGTCAGCAAGAAGTTCCTCAACATATGGTTGATGCTAGTAATAAAGCTGCTATTCAGATTATGAAGAAAATGCTTGATAATCTTCCTAATAAACCTGAACTTAATGACCTTAAAAGTAAAGTATTTAATAATTATGTAGCTAATATTAGAAATAGTTTTGAAAAAACTTGTGCTGAACTTGGTATTGGATTAGATGATAACGGTCATATTGATTTAAATTCTAATGGTACTATTAAAAATCTTAATCGTTTTGTATTCTTTGATAGATTTAAAGAAAATGCTCAACAACAAGGAGTTGAAAAAGCTCTTCTTGAATTTTTTGATTTAGATAGTGCTGGATTTAATAATCTTCCTTTATTCTTATCTAATATTAATAGTAAACTTGAAAGTATTGCTAATAGTTATTTTAATACTAATATTACTAGACAACTTATTAGTGGATGGCATGCTGCTCAGCTATCTGACTTTGGGTTTAAAGTTGATAAACAAACTCAAACAGATAGTAAACTTCAATATAAAAAGATTGGAGAAGTTGATGGCACTCCTGTTTATTATACCGAAATTAAACTTCCTAGATGGAGTAGTAAACTTAAAGGATTAAATATTGAACAAGTTCCTGATAGCTTACGTACTATGATTGGTTATCGTATTCCTACTGAAGGTAAACAATCTATATGTATTATGTATGTTAAGGAGTTTCTTCCAGATGCTTATGGTAGTACTGTTGTTGTTCCTGATGAATGGGTTACTCAAACTGGTTCTGACTTTGACGTTGATAGTGTTTATGGTATGTCTAAAACATTTAATCTTGTTAAAGGTATTCCAACTGAAATTACTCATGCTAGATATACTAAAGATGAAGTAGGATATATTAATTATGTTAAAGATAATGTAGATAAAGCTAGTCGTAAAATTCTTGGTAAGACTTATAATAAACAAGGTAATATTAGAGCTTCTTTAAAAAATAGCGAAGATGCTATTAATGCTACTCTTGAAGATTATAATGGCAATCTTAAAGTTGTTGAAAAAATTGCTAATGATGGTGGACTTAAGTCTTACGAATCATACTTAAAACTCCCCGTGGAGGATACAAGTAGTCAGGCTGCTAGAACTAATGCTATTATTCAATCATTTATTGATATACTTAATAATCCTGCTGCATTTGAAGAAAATACTACTACTTCTAATTTTGAAAATGTCAAAGAAGCTAATGAAACTTATGCAGAAATAGTTGGTGCTAATAAAACAACTGTTGCTCCTAGTGATTTCTTTACTCAACTTGATTGGTTTGATGCTGCTACTTCTGGTATTAAACTTAAAGGTATCAGTGTTAATCGAGATACTTTTATGAGTATTGGTAATGTTACTAAAGCTAATCATAGTGAAGGTATTAAAGTTATGTACACTACTGATGTGATTAGTGAGCAAGAAGCTGTTAATAGATATGGTAAAGAAAATGTTGAAACTATTGGTAATAAACATATTCGTATTACTCATAAGAATTTTGGTTGGTCTGAAGATGATAAGAATGTTGATGGCTATTTGATTAATCCTTATAGTTCTCAGACTACTGCCCATATTCTTGATGTTATGAAAGAGGGAGCTATACATAATGAAAATACTTATACGTTTAATGCTTTTAAAACTATTGTTGATTTTGGAAGTAATTATGATACTGCTATTGGATTTATGTGGCAACCTGCTATTGATATACTAGTTCGTAAATGGAAAGAAACTAATAGTGTTCTTGCAGAAGGTACTAAAAATCCTCTTACTGAAGCTATTAGAGAAGTTGCTCATAATCTTGGTTTTGGTGAAAAGGTTAATTTTGTTGGACGTAAAAAGCTAATTGATATTATTAATGAAAGTTATGGTGAAACTTTCAAGAAATTATTCAATTTAAGCGTTTCTGACGCATTTTCATCACCTGACCTTATCTTTTCATCAGACGCATATAAATCTCGTCTTAGAGGGGAAATGAATGGCGTTCAGCAGGCTTTATTTGACCTTTATGTTTTAGCACAATTCAATCGGTTAAACTCAATCGGACAGGATATAAGTAATAATCTTAATATTCTTAGTGCTGATAAATATGGTGCTAAACAAAGTTTTTATGCTAGTGATAAAGTATTTAGAGATGCTAGAACTGTTATTGAAAATAGTAATATTTATGCTCCATCCTCTACGGGGGGTCAAACCTTGCTGTTAGAAAGTGTCTTTCCTGATATTAGTGGTGGTATAGATGCGTTTATTAAATCAGATATATCTAAAAGTAGTTATCCTAGTTTAGCTGCATTTTTACAAATGAGTACTGCTCTTAGTGTTAAAGCCACTCAACAAGTATTTGAAACTGCTAATCCTGTATTTATTGATTATGTATATAGAATAGCAGAATGGACTAAAGGTGGAATAATGACTGAAAAGTTATATAATGACTATAAAGATTATCTTATTAATAAACTAGAAGTAGGTAATAATGGTAGTTCTTATCTTAATTTACCTGTTACTATTGTTGATGGTGATTTTGTTCATCCTAAATTTATTAAAGAATATGGTACTGGTCAATCTAGAGCTTTAGAAATTGGACGAGTTAGTGGTACATTAGTTAATATTAAAACAGATGATGTTATAGTTAAAAATATATTTGAACCTATACAAACTGAAATTGATATATTTGCTAGACTCACTCCTGCTCAAAAAGTTGATTGGATTAAACGTAACTTTAGTCAAGATGGAAGTGTATTTGCACATATTGAAATAGTTGCTAATGATGAAAGAAATAATCGTCGTAATGTAAATATTCAATATATTAATTATATACAAGGTGATATTACTAATGATGAAGCTCATAGATTGTTTGATAGAGCTTGGAATCATCCTAATCCTCTTATTAAACTCACTGCTCTTGATTTAGTTAAATATGCTTTTATTGTTGAAGGTCATAAATTTAGAACTAGAAATATTAGTAGACTTATAAGTAATACTCCCCTTAGAGGATTGAGTGAAAATGGAATAGCTATTGGAGATATAGCTATGAAAGGTATTAATAGTTATGGTCTTATTGATAAAGATAATATTGAAGATATAATTGGTTTTATTCGTAAGAATTATAATAGTTTTAACTGTCCTAGTTATACATTTAAAAGACTTACTAATAATAAAATTAATTATAATTTAAAACATAATGGTATTATTACTTTTAATGGTCAGAAAAATCTTGATAATATAGGAATAATAAGAAATGGAGATGCTGTTAATATTATTAGAATTAATAGAAATTTATATATTAAAGGAACTTATGATGGTACTTTAGCTTATTATCCTATTGATAGACTTGAATCATTTGAAACTTATAATAGTATTGAACCAAGTATTATAGCTAATAATAATATTCATAAACCGTTAGCTGTTCTTCTTTATGAAGGTCTTACTCAACAAGAAAAACGAGATAAATTTATTGATGGTATTAAAGATAATATTAATGAAGCTGTAAATAAAGGTTATAAAGAAGTTCCTGAATTGTATAATAAGTATATTACTGATGAGTATTTTCAACCTTTTATGAATACTCCTTTCGAGAATAATACTATATATACTATTAATGGTAAATTTTATCTTAATATTAATGGAACTACTGCTATTAATTTAAATAATGATTTAAAACAATATAAAGCTAAATATCCTAATATTGAAGATAATAAACTTGGACTATTTATTGAAATTAATGAAAATGAAATAGATAGAGTTACTAGTAATACTGATAGATATAGTAGTGTTGATGACCAAACTCCTATTGGTAGATTTGCTAAAAATGCTAGTTTAGTTATTTCAAGAGCTGTTCGTCATGGACAACCTGCTGCTCAAAATGTTCTTAATGCTCTGAATAATGCTGAAATTAATTATCTTGATAGTAGTAGTCTTTCTGATAATTCTGAATTTTCATTATCAGTTATTGCTAATTATATAGATGTTGAAGCTAATAATATTCTTAATGATATTAATCGTTTTATTAAAATTGACGGTATTGATAAACCTATTAACGATAAAGATGTTATTGGTAAAGTTCTTAAAGATGAACAACTTCAAAATCGTTTCTTAGATGTTATTCTTAGTGCTAATACATTTAAGAATAAATACAAACTTATTAGCGAAATTGATATTGATAGTACAAATCTTGATGATAAAACTAAAGAGAATATTAGAAAGATTCAAAAATTAGTTAATCAAGTTGATTCTAATACTACTGTACATTCTGCTAGAAAAGATTGGTTTGAAAGATGGATTCAATTACGTACTACTAATCCTAATTATATAAGTGGTCTTATGAAAGAATTTGATGCTTATGGTGATACTGGATTTATGGATTATTGGATACAAGATATTCGTGCTAATCGTAACTTTGTATTGCAGAATATACTTAAAGATGTAATGGGTACTGTTGAAGAAGGTCGTCTTAATGGTATTAAAGAGTCTAATGACTTTAGAAATTATCTTAAAGAACTTAAAGCTAGAGCTACTAAAGATGGTAAATCTGTTAGTCTTGATAGTATTATTGATGATGATGGTAGATTAATTCAACCTAATAATCCTATTTGGGAAGAAAAGATGAAGAAGTATAGAGATGCTGCTATTGAAGCTGAACAAAAATTTGGTATTAATAGTGTTGAACATCTTATTGCTTTATCTAATAAAGCTAAATTTATTGATATGACTACTATTCATCAACTTAAACCAATTACAGTTCAAGATGAAGATGGTAATAATGTTACTATTGAATATTCTACTTATATTATAAATCTTGAAAGAAGTTTATTAGGACTTAAAAAAGGAGATGATGGTATTCCTAAAGAATTTGCTGAATATAAAAGACTTAATAGTAGAATACGAGATATTCTAAGCCAAGCTACTAATAATGTTACTACACAAAGTCAAGATGAAGAACTTGGACGTATATATGCTCAAATGGATAGTCTTACTAGTCTTTATGATGAAGATGGTAATAAAAAAATTGGTCATGATTTAAATGTAGCTGAAAGACTTCGTGCTTATCAAACTAATATTCGTAAAGTTAAAGAAATGTTCTATGATAAGCAAGCTAAAGAAGGATTTGATTCTAAACTTAAAGAACAACTTTCTATTATTAGTAAATATGAAAGTCAACGTGATGCTAATGGTAATCTTCTTATTAGTATGGAAGAACTTATGAAAGTTCCTGAATATTATGAAGCTAAAGAATGGATTCGTAAGAATACTAGATATATTCTTGATATTAAAGATATAGAAGATTTAAATTGGGCGTTTGAAGAACTTAAAGATGCTAATAAAGGTAATAGCGTTCTTAATCTTGCTATTAAAGAATTTCAAGCTAAAGATGAATTTAACGTAGTTGATGGACGTAAAATACCTGAAGAACGTGCAGCTCTTATTAAAGCTGAAACAGTTAGAAAATATAAATATACTAAAGGTAATGGTATGCCTTATGTTGGTATTATTCGTTCTGCTGAAGATGAACTTAGAATTTATCGTGCTGATTTCTATAATTATCTTACAGGTAATAAATCTAAGAGTGAAGAAGAAATTAATGTAGGAGAAGCTATTAATAAAATACTTGAAAAATATTTTGATAATGCTACTAGAACTCTTAATACTGCTGATATTAGTCAAGAAGATTTAGAACAACTCAAGACTGGTTTTGAAGTATTTAATGAAATTACTAGAGGTGAAAAGAGTACTGATAAAGCTAAAGCAAAACGTGTTGCTGAATTTATTGAAAGTGAATGTGATGTTACCTATAATTGGAAACAATATGAACTTGATAAAAATAGAGCTTTTGCTAAAGGTAAAAAATATTATGATAAATGGCTAGAAGTATTTAGTGAACAAGTTGAAGAAAATGGAACTATTGCAGAAAGACCTAATCGAACTATTTATGGTATTATTAAACCTAAAGATTTAGATAAATGGACTGATATTGATAGAACTGCTGCAATTAATATTCTTCAAAAAAGAACTAGAGAAACTACTACTCAATATTATTATATGAAAGAAAGAGAAGTTCTTGACAAATATGGTATTGATAGTGTTGAATATAAACAATGGTATAGAGATAATCATTATTTTGACCCATATACTCGTACTATTAAACCTATTCGTATTTGGACTACTATGCAAATGATTAAAGATGATGGTTCAGCTGTTGTTGGTAATTATGAACCACGTATTAATCAAATGCATATTACTCCTAAAGAAGAACTTATTAATCCAGAATATAGTAGTTTTGTTAATAAGTATAAAGTAGGAACTGGATATGATAATACTGTTTATACTAATCTTAATGAGTATCAACTTGAACTTATGAATAAAGTAAATGAACTTATGAAAAAGTATTGTTTTACTAATAGTAATAAGAGATATGTTGATATGGGTTATCTTCCAGCTTTACCTAAATCTAAAGATATGACTGTTAAAGATTACTTTGAACAAGCTCTTAGTTTTCTTGGTTGGACTGCTAATGTTCCTAATAATACTGGATGGAGAAATAATGAAGATTTAACTTTTGATAAAGATTATGATATTCCTAATCCTAGATTATCTCAATTAGCTAATAAAGATACACAACAACTTCCTACTATACCTAAATTTAAAGAGCCTAATGAAAGTGATGAGGAATTTAGTAAACGTAAAGCTGCTGCTATTAAAGCTAGAGATGAGATTATTGAAAAGAATAATAAAATTCATAATGATATTCTTAATCGTAATTGGGAAGAAGTATTTAATAGTTTCTTAATTGAAAGTAATAGATATAATGCTATTAAAACAGTTAAAAATCTTCTTTATACTGCCGACCAAATTATTACTAGTAATACTGCTTATGATATAAATTATAAAGGTAGTATAACTGAAAATAGAGAAGCTAGTGCTGGTGGAGAAATTGAATATAAACAAGAACAACAAACTAGAACTAGTCAACATCTTAGAAGTTTTATACGTCGTCTTGTATTTGAACAATATAAAGATAATAAAACTCCTAATCTAGTTAAATTTGGTTCTCTTGCTCAAAACATTGCTGGTAGTAAATATATGATGATGAACATTACTGGTGGTATTGCTAACGTTCTTACTGGTTCTAGTAATATATTTATGGAACGAGCTGCTGGTGAATATATTAATCTTAAAGATTGGGAAGCTGGTAAATCTGAATGGATTAAAGGAACTGTTAGTTATATGGCTAATATGTATAGTGAAAATAGTAGTACACTTCAAGATGCTATTATTAAACTTAGTCATGTAGTTGATTTTGATAGAGTAACTGAAGTTAGTACTGCTGAAGGTCTTAAAGAAAATATTCGTAGAGTTCGTGGATTATTATTTAGCCCTCAATCTGTTGGTGAGCATTATATGCAAAATGTTATGTTATTTGCTATGCTTAAATCTCATAGACTTGTTGATAATGGTAGAGGTGGTTATGATATAATGAGTAAAGAAATGTATCATCGTAAAGCTGAACAAGATGCTCTTATGTCTGTAATAAATACTCCCCGTGGAGAGGAGAACCAAGCTCTTCTTGAACAATTCAATAAGTTCATGGATGAAGCTAAAGCTGATAATAAAAAACGAGCTAAATATAATCTATTTAAAGCTAATCCTATATTTGATTTTGTTAAAACTTATCTTAATGAAGAACAACAAAGAGAATATATAGCTAAGCGTAAAGAACTTATTAAGAATATTGATAAAAAGTTTGCTAAACTTCCAGATATTTATAATCAATTTGAACTTAAAGATGGAATTGCTCAAATAAAATCTGATAGTAAACTTACTCTTAAAGAATATGCTAAATTTATTGATAAAGTTCGTGAAGTAAATAAGAAAGTTCATGGTGTTTATGATAAACTTGGTTCTGCTAATATAGAACAACATTGGTGGGGTGGTATGGTTATGCAATATCATAAACATCTTTATCCCGGTTTTAAGAAACGTTATCGTTGGAATGGTTATTATAATGAAACTCTAGGTACTATTGAAAAAGGTAGTTATACTAGTCTTTATGATTATTTGACTATTCCATTTAAAGAAACTAACGTAGGAGAAGTTAATAATGTGAGTGATGTTCTTAAAGCATTCCAAACTTATGGTAAGAATTTGCTTTCATTTGCTGTTAATTTCAAACTTAATTATGAACTTCTTCCTGAACATGAAAAAGCAAATATTAGACGTAATTTAGGTGATTTACTTTATGTAGGTGCTGCTATTATTGGAGCAATTGCTATAACTGGTATGGGAGGTGATGATGATGAAGGTATTATTTATAATCTTATGCTTTATCATGCTGACCGTCTTGCTTCTGAAGCTGCTTCATTTACTCCATTTGGAGCTTATGCTGAAGGTAAAAAATTATGGTCTAGTCCTGTTGCTATTGGACAAACTATTAATGACTTACTTGGTACTACTGCTATGGCTGCTAGATTCCTTATTGAAGAAGATTTCACAGAGGAATATACTACTGGTAGATATAAAGGTATGAACAAGTTTGAAGTTATGGCTATACGTAATATACCTGTTATTCGTAGTATTAATCGTGTTCTTGATTTACCTAATAATAATAGTTATTATAAACTTGATGAAAATATACTTAGTATTATACCTTATAAAGATATAGCTAAAGATATATTTGAATAAGCTGGACTTGAATCTAGTAAAAAATAAGGGCTTGCCTATGGTATCACTACCTAGACAAGCCCTATTTATTTTATCTTAATTAAAACCATCATCATTATTACCAATAACACACATAAGAATAACAAAAACTATAATACCAATAACAAATAGTTTTCCACTATATTTATCCATAGCTTCGTTATCACTAATATTATTAGCAACAGCTAATAATTTAACACCACCAAATATAATACCAAGAAAAACAATAAATGCAACCATAATTATAATATGTTTAAGTTTAATAATAAGATAAAAATAAACCTCAGTAGTAAGACTAGCTTATCTACCGAGGTTTCAGTCATGCCAACGACTATAAGTTTAAGGATTAGTAGAACGCTCCGCTTCGCTACGCTCAACTCCCCGTAGAGGATGGAATAGACTAGTATTCATTCAATCAATATAATCATTATTATTAATAACTATATTAATATTACTAGCATAACTACCATTCCATCCTCCACGGGGAGTATAGCGAAGAGTGCGTAGCACTCGTAGCGGTTCCAAGCTAACCATTAAATTAAATAAAGCCAGCTCTATTAGAGCTAGCTTTAAGTATAACATATAAACCATTAGCATTAATACTATTTACTTCTTTAGTCCATATTTAGCCCATTGAAGAACAAATCCAAGACCTTCCCAAATTTTATCTTCAGCTTTAATTTGAGCATAATTAGCACCAACATTTAAATCAAAGTTTTCAGGTTTTACACAAGCTGCTTGACCATGAACTTCAAATCCAGTAAGACAAGTAAGAGTAGTATTAGTTGTTTTAGTACCAACTTTTACATTTTCAATATCTTTAATAAATCTCTTAATATCATTTTCTTTAAGAACATCTCCAGCAGGGTCTTCAAGTTTATAATAAGCTTTCTCAAACTCTTTAGCAGGACTCCAAGATTTATATCCATCTGGATAAGTTACTTCATAACCATCTTCTTCAAAAGAATGATTACCAATTTTATGACCTTTGTCATTTGCTTCGCGAGCTGTCATAGGAACAGCTTCAATCATTTTAACACCAATAAATTTAGCCATAATTTTAAAATTTAATTATTTATTTAATAGTAGTAGTAATTATTACAAATCTATCATCTACCGGTTCAACATCAATAGCCTGAAATTCTTTATATTCAGTATCTTCAACTAAAACAAGTTTATCTTCATCAAATTGTTGAAGTTTATCTATAAGTTCTTTAACTGTCATAGCTTTAAAATTTAATTAATCACTAACTATTATAACTTCTCCACAATTATTACTATAATCACATACTTCATTAATAGAATTAATATCACCATTATAATCAATATATACTATTGATTCTTCATCGCAAGTTTTAAGCATTTCTATAAGTTCTTTAACTGTCATAGTTTATTCTTTTTCAAGTTTATTAATAATATCTTTAATATAATCACTAGGAAAACTACCTTCAAGTCGAGCTAATTCTTTTCTTTTATAATCATTATCGACTTTAGTAATAACAGTAGTAGGAAATTTAGTAATTTCTTTTTTTAGAATATCATCTAGATTTGTATTACGAATATTAAGAGTAATATCACAATTAGCTTCATTAATAGCATCAGTTATATTTTTAATTGCTATTTTACAAGCGTCACAACCATCTCTAGTAAAACAATCAATACGTATCATAACACAATAGCATTATTTTTAACAGCTTCTTTAATAGTATTAGGAACTCTAAGAAGAGTATTCTTAATCATTTCAGTAGTAAGACTATCAGAATATACATAAGTAGCATAAGTTCTCCAACTATCTTTAATTACAACAGCAAATTTGTTAGGATTATCAATATTAGTTTGAATATATTCTACTTTAGTATTTTGATATTTCCACATCCAAGCAATAGCATCGGCACATTTAGCACGAGTTATACAATCATGTTCATCAATAAACGCTTCAACAAATATATTATTTGTTTGTCTTGTAGGTTCATCTCCAGTAAGATAATTAATATCATTACGAAGTTCTTCCCAAGTAACAGAATTACTATATCGTTTATATTCTGTATCATCTCGATATATAATACAAGTAGGATATTCAGTAATATTCTTACCGGCAACAGCCTTTTCAAGTATCATATCTTCAAGAATAAGATGGTCAGGAAGATTTTTAAAATTACATTGAACATTAGTACCAAATAAAGCTATATCAATAGCTTCTCGCATAGCTTCTGTTTTATCTTTATCAGCACTTTTATAATAAAATTCAATTTTAACCATAGTATTCGTATAATATAATGAGAATTTATAAAATTAGCTATTTTAAAGCCCCACATTGAATGATATTCATATCGTGATAGATTAATCACAATAACAATTAAAATTCAATGTAGGGCAAAAGAACTGTATCTATGACTGTCCTAACAACTTGCGAAGATATTTCCTAATAGTGTAATCGCTTTGCACACCATGTAGAATATCACCATTACAGTAAGCAGTAGGAGCATCACTAATACCAGCGCTACGCGCTTCTTGTCTACCAGTATCAGTATATAGATTATACCTAATAAGATTAAACCTACCGGCAAACTCAGGAAGAGCAAGAGCTTTATGAAGCCTTTCTTCAAAAAGTTTACTAACATTACAATCAGGTAAATAAAACAAGATTAACTTTTTCATAGATAAACTTCATTACCTTCAACTTTAGCATCACTAAAATGACTTTTAAAACTTTCAACACTTCTACACCATAAAGGTTCAAGCCCATTAAGTTTATAAATAACAGCAGGAATCCATTCACCTGTATCTGGATGTTTCATTTTAGTAATACTAATAATTATATATTCATTAGATGTTTTATTATGAATATAACGAGCACCAACTTTAAGCTTTAGCTCCTCCACCGGTTCCTTCTCCAAATCCTTTGTTTCCACGTTCACTTTCTCCTAATTCTTCAATAGATTCAACTTCTTTCCAACTAATACGTTCAGCACTATTAATAATAAGTTGACAACATCTATCTTCACCATCACAATTATATGGCGGAGTATAAAGTTTATCAAGAATATTAGTAGTTGTAGCTCTAACATTATTAAGTTTAAGTCTAGCATTACCAATCATACTATCAGGTAAATGCATATGTTCTCTCAACTTATCAACTATTTCAGCAAGAGTAGATACAGCATGAACTAAATCTCTAGAAGTACGATTCTTAAAAATAATAAGAAGTTCTCCACGATAACCCCAATCAAGAGTACCAGGAGCATTAGGCATATAAAAGTCAGATTTAGTAAGATTACTTCTAGGACGTAAAGACATTTCATTAGGTTCACCATTAGCATCATCTCCAATATTAAATGCTAAACCTGTATGATAAATAAATCTATCTTTATCTACATCATATTCATAGCAAATAGGATAAATATCCATACAAGCATCACCTTCTTTACCATAAGTAGGTAGAATGGGTTGAACCATACAACATTTCTTTACATCTACAACATCTTCACTAAGAAGTTTAATTTCTTTCAGTTTAAATACTTTTACTTCCATATACAATTAAATTATTAAATTAAAGAGCTTCTGCAAGAGCAAAAGCATTTTCTATTTTTCTTGATTTATCACCATAACAAATACTATCAAATCGCTTAGTACCTTCAATATTATCTATATTAGAATAATATCCACTAATAGCATTAACTGCACCCCAAGCTGTACCAAGAATATCTCTTTGACCTGGACCATCAAAATAATAACTATAAGTATCAGAAATAACATTCATTTTTCTACTACTTATTTTACTATCAGTTAAAGCTAAACCACTACGATAAGCAATATCTTTAATAGTATGTCCTGTATCTTTTAGACGTTGAATTTCATCACTAGTAAGAAGATTTTCTCCAATAAATTGAATTACATCTTCATCAGTAACTTTAATATTAGCAAGTAAATTACAATATTGACCAAATTCTTCAGATTTAATTTTACTAATTCCAAGTATTTCTTGTGCAACAGAAATCTTATTATGAACACTAGTTGTATGTCGAAAACTAACATAATTACTACTAGTACGAATAGCAGCATTAAGAGTATTTTGACAAATAACTCTAATAGGAGTAAATAAAATTTTAACTCCACCACTACCATCATGAGTATTAGTAAATACTAGATAATTTTCAACAGGGTCGCCTTTAACAAGAATATTATTAGGAAGTTTAGCACTTACAAATATTCTCTCACCATTTCCCCAAAATCCAGCAGTTTGCCAAATAGCAGAATTTTTACCAATAGCGTCATCAAAGAAATTAAAAGCATCATTGTTTTGTACAATAGTATATTTACTTTTAACAACACCTAAAGGAATATTGTAATCAGTACGATAGGTAGCAAAGGCGTTATCACACTTACGATAAATGTCAGTACCAAAAACATGAGCGCCTTCTTTTTGTTCTTTAATAATTCGGTCAAGTTCTTCATCAGTTCCAGTAAGTTTAATAGGCATTTTACCAACTAGTTCACATTTAGCTACATTAAAATTAAGTCCAGCTTTAAGCATAACTTCTTTAGCAGTAGCACAATCTGATACATCAATAGCACCAGAATAAGCCCAAGGTTTACCTTTTACTTTATACATATTATTTATGACTTATACGTAACATAACACTTTCAATATCTCTAACAGCTTGGTCTTTATTAATACCGTAAGTATCCATATACCATTTTATTAATTCTTTTACTTTTTCTTCTAGTTCCATAATTAGCAAGATTAGCAGTGTTGACTCCCCGTGGAGGATGAACTTAATTCTGTTCTCTACAGGGAGTATAACCAAATTATTTAATAATAAGACTAGTATTTTCAACAAGTTTAGCTATACTAATATCTCTACCATCATTAAGAATATTCTTCATAGTAGTTTTATTAACACTGCTGCTTCTAGTCATTTCATGTTGATGATTAAAGAAAGTATTAAGTAAATCAAAATTAATTTTATTAGCTAAATCACCAATAGGTTTTTCAATTTCAAATTTAACTTTAATACAATCTAAATCATCAAGCGTAAAATAACCTCCAGTTTCTTCTCTAAGTCTAGCAGATTGTTCAGGATATCTTTCAGTAAATTTATCATTAATTTGTTCAAGAAGAACATCTCTACTAAATGAGAAATTACTATCAATCATATCATTATCCCAAAGAGATTGTAAATGTTCAAGAACTAAATCAATAAATATTTGATTAAGATTTTCATCAATCTCAACACATTTACTGTTCTTAGTATAGAGTTTACTATCAACTAAATTAATAACTTTATTACCAGACTTACCTAAATCTCCATAAGCAATAACAGCATCAAGCATAACTCCTTTAAGTCTTTCAGCATTGTTTTCTTTAGTTTTACGAAGAACAGCTAATCGTTGCTCTTCCTTTTTACAAGATTCAGCTTCAAGATTAAGTACAGTATATGCTTTACGATAACCATCAAGTTTAGATTTAAGATTATCTTGTGTAATAGCAAGACGTTCTTCAAGTTCAGGAGTTAATTCACCTCCATTTTCTTCTAACTCAAGAAATATATCCTCAAGTTCAGCAGTAATATTATAAATATTTGCCATTATTTTCTACGTTTAGGTATATTATAAGCAGAACGATAATAAGGATTTAAATAACCAAATAAATGAGTATAATCACTAGCAGTCATTTTACCTGTATTAGTTCTATATTTATAAATAGCTTCAGTATATTTCTTCCATAGTTTTTTTACTAAACCAAGATTACCAACAAATCCACCATTTTCAAATACAAAGGCTTCTGTATTTTTAGTAGTTCTAAAACGGTTATTAAAACCATAAAATCTTCTTCCCATAACTTTAATATTTAAATAGTTAATAATTTATTTATTATTTCTCATTTCTTCATATGCTTCTTTTTCAAGTTCAACAGTAACATCTTCAAGACGAATACCTTTTAAACAAGAACATTCTTTCCATTGAATATTATAATTAATATCAAGTTTGATTAAATCAATATTATTAATATCAACAGCCATAATCCAATTATCAGAAGATATTTCTACTTCAACACAATCAATGATTTGTGTAGGTTTAGGCATCCATCCTTTGTTAATATCATGTTGTTGTAAAAGACAAATACTAAAATATCTACCAGTAAGAATATTATCTTTATATTCAAATAATCCACCATGCCAACAAATAGGATTTTTATTATCAGTCCATTCTTTAGTATCAAAATTATATCTACTAATAGGACATTTAGTAAAAGCTCCATTATAATGAATACTGCCATCTGGTTCTTTAAATACATCATATTTACGTCTGTTTTGACAAGTACCATCAGAACTTATTTGGCTCCATTCATCATCAGTAAATCGAAGAGGACTAATAATATCCCAATCACATAGTTTTTGAACAAGATTAATTTCCCAAGGAGCAGAACCACCAGAATTACCATGAGAAGCAAATACAGCAATAGCTTCAATTACTTGTTGATACATCCAATCATTTGGACCACCTTCTCCATTACCATATCCAGCAAGTTTAAGTTCTTTAATAGCATGTTTACAAATATTACTTTCTCTAATAACTTTAGCTAAAACTTTCTTATTAATAAGAGGTTTATTATTTTGCTTTTTAATATAACGCTTACTTTTCTTCATCTTTAATTACTTTAAGAACAACAATATTACATAAAAGACCATGACAAAAATAGTTATTAAATACACAATTAGGACAAGCCTCAATATGTTTATTTTTAACATATTTACATAGAAATGTTACTTCTTTATCATCTTTAATTCCAATTGTAGTATAAAGAAATTCTTCACCGGCATTTAACTCATCAGTAAAATAAATACCACTATAATCTTCAACATGAAAATGTTTAAGTTTATCAATCTCTGAAGTCATATCCAAGTTCCATTAAATTATTTCTAATCATACCAGCTATAATAATACAATTAGGATGAGGAGTACCAGTAGTACCATAATAACGTAAATCAATAATATGACGCCATTCTCTTACGGAATATGTATAAATACATCTAGTAGCAGTATCAAGAGGAAGTTTACCACGAGCATCTTGACGACGGATTTTATATTTATCTACAAGAATTTTATATTCTTCAAAATCTCTTTTACATCCATTAAGATAAACATTTATAGCTTCATTTAAATCAGCATTTATAGCTTCATTTAAAATAATATTATTATCATTATTAAATAATTCAGCTTCTTCTTTGCTTATCCAATGAGGTCTACAAATATTTCCATCTTCATAAACATATCTAGTTGATTTTTCAGCAATACTATTAGGACTAACGCGGTTTAATTCACGAGAAGTACTAATTTGTGTATCAACACAAAAAGTATATCTCATCATATGAAATCCTATTTCAGTATTACGAAAATCTTCAATAGGAACAATATATTTAGATAGATAACCAAATTGTGTTTTATGGTCTAAAACCCAATTACCATTAACAGTTATATAATAAACATGTTTTTCATAATGATAACTAAAACCAATAGTATTAGCATAATTAATAATAATAGTTTCTAAAGTTTTATCACTATCATTAGCAATCATATAATAAGTTCCATGACGAAACATACTCCAATGTTCATCATTAATAAGTCGTTTGATAGTAGCTTCATCATTACCTGTTTCTCTACCATAACAAACTCTTGCACATCTAGCAATATGAGCTTTAGCATCATCACCTTGTTTCCAAAGCTCAACTTTCGGTTCTATTATCTTCATCTTCTTTATTATTATAAAAATCTTTAACTACATTTCCAAATACACTATAAAAATGTTCTTTAGGTATAATATTAATAGGCTGTATAGAATCAAGCTCTTTAAAAAACTCTTTAAGACCTTTATTTCTAATCCATAAAGTATCATAAGTAGCAGTTATATAATTATCTTTATCCATGTCACAAGCTATAAAGCAAGTTTCACTATCAAGTTTATCTATACATTCTTTACATACAATAGCTTCAGCTATTTGTTTACTCTTACTAGCATCTTCTTCAACAGAATTTCCAAGCGGAGTATAACCAATAACTTTACCACAACATATACAAACTCTAGCAAGAGCATTTATACCAAAAATAGGATGTAATTTCATACCATATAATCAGTTACAAATTTAAGAACTTTATAGAAAAGACCAACAAGAGTACCAGTATTATCAATAACATAATCATCTTGAGAAATTTTAATTTGTTCACTTTCATGATTATCATTATTAACTCTTCTATCTACTTTAATTATTTTTCCACCATAATATTTAATAGCCATACATTCATCTTCAAATCTAGCATCAGCTATAATACATTGTCCTTTACTGTTTTTTATATTAAATGCTTTATTCATAGTATAACGAATAAAAGCTTCTTTCCAAAAATGATTTCTAATAATATTAGTACCATAATATTGAAGAAGAACTCTAATTTTAATACTAACATTATTACTATATAAAACAAGATATCCAGCTAAATCATCATATTTTAATATAGTATCATTACTATTATCAATAACATAAAAAACTTCTTTAATATTAGTAGAAACAATACCAGTCTTAAAATTATAATAATAATTTTCTTTAATTTCTTGTCTATCTAGAAGTTTACGGTCGATACCACAAAATTCAGATATATCATCTTTAAGTTTATCAGCAAAATGAATAATTATTTCATCATTTTCGATAAAATCATTTTTATGATAAAGAAGCCAAGTATCATAATTAGCTTTCATAATACCATCATGAAGAATATAACTAATCATAGAAGCAACTGTATCTTTACCACTTCCTTTAAATCCTTTAATACCAACAATAGTAACTTTATTAATACTCATAATAATTTGTTTTTGTTTATCAAGACAAATATAAAAATATAATAGGAATTTACTAGTAATAATGATGCTGAATTTAATGTTAAATATCATAGTGAGAATTACGCATTTTAAGGCTCACTATGACACGCAAATCTTATCGTGATAGATTAATCATTCTGATATATAAAATTGAATACAGGAAAAAAGAATCATGTCTACGAGCGTGTTCTGTATAGTTTTAGACCTCTGACAAACAGAAAAGCCTAGCACATCACGTTATGCACTAGGCTTCACCTTATTCAATATCTATATGATAAATAATACAAAAATCATTACGTTCTTCTACAAACTTAACATTAATATTAAAATCATCTTTAGACACAACAAAAGCATTACGCAATCTTGTATCGAGAAGTCTAATAACTATATTAGGAATATATAACTTAAATCCAGTATTAGCATCTCGAATAATAGGAACACTATTATTAATTCTATTATCATTATACAAAATCACATAAAGTTCATTACTTTTAGTTATATCATTATATCTAACAGCAAAATTATAACTTTTAGCATCATAATCAGTAAATAGAATAATAGATTTATAATAACAACTAAAATAAGATTTAGTTCTATCAAAATTATTATTCTTAATTACATTATAATCTAGTATCTCCATTTATAACAACAGTTTTAATATGAGATGGAACTCTAGTAACACCACTTCGTTCACCATAATCTATATGAACAGTTCTACCAATATAAGATTGAGAATCGAATAAAACTTCCTGTTGAACAATATGACTAGTACTTAAACGAGTTTCAAACTTTTCATCATTAATATCATTTTTACAAAGAAGAATAGGTAAATCACGTTTCTTTTCTTTATAAATATCAATAATTATAAAATCTCCTTCAGTAGCATCTTTAAACTTCTCCATATAATTAGCTCTACGTCTACCGTATTGATAATCAGTTTCAGTATTACGAAGTATAAGACCTTCAAAACCTATATTAATAAAATTATTTCTAGCTTTAATAGCTTTATCATTATTATTAATATATATACTAGGAAGAATAATCAATCGCTCTTTATTATTATAATGTTCTTCAATATTATTAAAAGAAGTAGGCTTTTTAATATGATAACGATACATATTTCTATGAGCTTGGTCACCTTCCATCATAATATCATAACACCAAAATTGAAGAAGTTTATTTTCAACACAATTAGCATCTTTAACAAAATGATTAATTTGATTAACAGTATAACCGGGAAGATAAACTTCACCATCAAGTGCTGCAAATCCATTAATCATATCGTCGATAATATTTGTATTAATAGTAGCAAGCAGATAATCTTCAAGATAGCTAAGAGTATGCCAAATAAGACCTTCACGACTTTGGAAACAAAGCCTAACAGGTTTAAACATATCATTTTGAGTATAAGCAGTAACAATACAACGAAGACCATTAATCTTATACTGACCATACATACAACTGACTTTTTTCCAAACATTACCACTATACGTTTTAGCAAGCATTGGAAGTAGAAGATTAGTATTTCCATTACTAAGGTCTTTAGGTAGATAAGTATTTAGAAAATTAAATAGAGTATCATTATCTCCATCCTCCACGGGGGGTAAACCCTGCATATCACAAAGTTCATCAAGATATGTATATCCTTTTTTAATCTTATCGTTATATCTACTCTCAAGTTCTTTTTGACCATCTTTTTGAGTAACAGCATAAACTTCTTTACGAATATTACCTCGAACAAGACCATAAAAAACAGTGATACTATTAGTACCATTGTCAAGTTCAGCCCACCAAACAGTAGGCACACCATTATTATTTCTACGATAAAGTTTATTCATTATATTCACTTATTTTTAAACCATTAAATGCAAAACTAACAGCTTTACCACCTAGAAGTTTAGCTTTACGCTGAGCAATCGTTTCCTTTTTAGGCTTAATAGCCTTTGCAATACCGGTGCTAACATCAATGGGTTGACCTGTAAAGACATCTTTTGATTGATTAACTCTGCTAGAACTTCTAGCGCGTTTCCTTGGTTCTTTACTATAATATCGTACTGGGTTTCTTCTCTCGAAATCAAGATTTTTTTCATGTATATCAATAATTCTTTTAATAATACTATTACGATAATCAATATAACTTTGAGCTTTTTCTGGATGATGTTCTAGAACAAGATAAAGTTTATCAAGAATATATTCAATACTAGAAAGAGTAATACGATAACCATAATTAATAGTTTGTCTAGGACGAGAACCATCAGGATAAATAATAGTACAATCTAAATCTTTAATATAAGATTCAATTGCATCAGCCATTGTAGATTTATCAATAACATAATTAATATATCTAATATCTCTATCATCTAGCTTTTCTTCATATCCTTTTATTATCATAGATTTTCTTTCTTACATTTATAAATAATAATACGAGCTGGCTTACCTATAAGACAATGATTATATTTAAACCATTCAATAATATCAAATGTAGGATAAGTTTTAGCTATTCCTTCAACAAGAGCATAACCTTCTTGATAATTAAAATTACTATGAACAGTTCCACCATTATCAGTATCAAGTAAGCTAAACTTTTTGATATATTCAACGTCATCATTAGAAGATAGATTAATTTCTCCATAACAATAAATATCTTTTTTATCAATACGTTTATTATCTATATCAAGATATTCAAATTTATCAAGATTTTGTTCATCCTCTTCAGTAATTGGACGCATAACCGTATATGTAACACCAGCTAAACTTTTAGTATGGCAAAGTATTACTTTCTTCCGTATCCCAAGTAAATTCAGTTTCTTCTCCATAATTATCTTCTATATATTTAACAACTTGTTGAGTTAATTCATTAATAACATTTATAGAATAACTACTTCTCAATTCTGCAAAATCTTTAACGCCAAGTTCTTTAGGAATAATAATAGGTATAATATCATAATCATTCTTAAGAATCACAGCTTCCATAAGACCAGTTCTATCATTATCCATAAGACTAATAAGAAAACCATTTCGATTAAGTTTACTACGAAGCCAATCATATTCAATTTGACGAAGTTTATAAGTTTCATGTGGAATATTAACAACACCAATAGTTTTAAATTCAAGGGTAGACCCCCCGTAGAGGATGGAATGATTAATACTCTTTAGATAACATTCAAGACTTAATCTATCTTTAGTAGATTTAGTTATAATAATAACGTCATAATTATCTAATTCAAGATTAATAATTCCTTCAATAGTATTACTATTAGTTATAAACTTAACTTCAGTTTTCTTATTTCTATTAGGAAAATATAATTTAACATTAACTATTCCTCTTTTATCTTGTCCAAGAACGTAACCATAACATAAATCTGTTTTATCTTTATCGTAAAAATATTTAGGAATAGGATTAGTAGAACGATTAATATAAAATTGGTCAACAGGATAAACAAAATGAGTATTAAGAAAATTAAGATTAACACCAAATTGTTCCCAATACTTAGCATCTAAATTATTCCACGGACGAGTAACAAGTTCAATAATAGGTTTATGATTACGTACATTACTAATAGCCCTAGTAATACTATAATCATTGTTTTCATCTTTATCTTGTCCATAAATAATATTTCTAAAAGTATAAGCAATATGTTTAAGAACAAATAGAAATTGACTTTTAATAGAAATATCAATTTGCTTATGAACAATTTCAGAAAGTACAGTTGCAGCAGCATCTATACAATCTCCCCACCAATATCCAGCAAAATCTCTTCCTTTAAGTTTATTCCTATTATCATATCTAAAACCAAAACTAGGATGAGTATCTTCACGAAAAGGACTAGATATAAATTCTCCTGTATCTATGCAATGTTGTATATCTTCAACACTAATTCCAGTATAGGTACTAAAAATAGTTACTTGACTAACTTTAGAGAAAATATAATCTTTAGTTAAAATAGTATTACTAATATTTCTTTTCATAATATTTCTAATTTGACCTTTATCGTGAACATATAAAAAAAGAGGATTAGGCACTAAAATAGTACCCAATCCTCTTACATACAACTATTTAACTAACTTTAATTTTTTAAAATGGTAAATCTTCTGTTGGATTAACAAAAGCACCAGCAGCATCATTACCACCGCCAAATGGACTAAAATCTCCACCTCCATTAAATCCACCAACAGGATTCATAGGAGCAGCAGTTTGAACACCAGGCATTACACCTACACCAGGCATAGCAACATTCGGCTGTTTAGCTTGTTCGGCAGATTTTTGATAAACAATACTTTCTTTATAAGGGTCAATATGAAGACTAGGAGCTGATTGTTCTTTATAAAGTTCAATAACTCCATCATTAATAAATGTAGGAAATCCTAAATCACCAAATGAGGATTTACTTCCAACAACAGCGCGCCATTTACCATCATTCTTAATAAAACGAAGAAGTTTCATCCAAATAGTAATAGGTTTACCTTTAGCATCATTATAAACAGGTTTACCATTATTGTTAAGTAATTTAACATAATTTTCAAACACAGTCTTATAACCAGCTATAACTTCTTCAGCCTCAACAGGTACATACTGCATATTTTCATCAAAATCTTCAAAAGGCAAAGTAAGAGCATCAATTTCTTCTTCTGTTAAATCACGACCTTTAAGAACAAATACATTATATATATGTTTCATAAAGCGGAAAACGTTATCAACTTTCCAAGCACCTTTACCACCAGGAATAGTTTCAACATTACTTTCAACAGGAAGAAGACGTTGAGTTACATAACGACGTTCATTGATATTTTCATGATTACTAGCAAAAGTAAATGTAAGATAAGGAATACTCATACCAGCAAATGAAGGCATACCTTGAACATCATCTTTCAATGTAGCCCAATCAACTTTAACATCTTCAAGATGACCAACAAACAAGCCATTAGCTTTGTTGCAATCAGTACGTTCATCAAACTTTTTACGAGTTACATCACGTAAATCGTTATTAATACCTCTACCTCTACGTTTTTTAGGAGTTTGTACTTCTGCATTAGCAGTTTGTTCAGCACTTGCTACAACAGTAGCTTCATTCTTAATTTCTTTTTCTGTCGACATAATTAAAGTAATTAAAAGAATTATTAGATAAAATAAGAGCTGCATTATTAGCAATACTAACAATGCAGCTCTATGTTCAAGATACTATATTTCTAGGACGAAGATTTGATTATTCAGCAGTTTCTTCTTTTTCAGCTTTCTTACCTATACGAACAGGTTCTTCATCTTTATATTCGGTAAGCATTGCAATCTTAACAACAATATCTTTATGACCGTTATTAACAACAGCTTCTTGCAAGTTGTCAATATCTACTGTATAAACACGATTCTTAGAAGTAGCTTCTTCATCAGTCATATCAGCTTTCAACTGTTTCCAAACATTAGAATCAGTAAAGTTAAGAGTTACACCAATACCAGACAAAGCAGCAGTATTAGCACATTTAGAACCTTTAATCTTAGCAACTTCATCACCTTGAATACAGCTAACCAAAAGTTCTTTCTGTTCATCTTCTGTAATACCTTCACGTGTAAGAGCAGCTTTAAGTTCTTCATTAGAAGAAGATAAAGCACCTTCAAGAGTTTCTTGGAAGTAAGTATTAACATACTTAACTTTATCATTCTTAGTCATACGAACACGAGTAGTGCAAGGATTACCATTCTTATCTAATTCAGCAATACCTTTAGCCAAAGCCCAAATATCAAATTCAGCATGAACAGCCATAGCAGCTTCGGGAGATTCAATATCCAAACCTTGTTCTTCACAGAAAGCAACAACTTCGGGTACTTTATTGATAATAGCATTATCAATGTTTGCACAGTTATTAATGAACATTACATATTCACCATGAGCAATGCCGAGAGCTTTAGAAACTTGGGCAGTCATACGGAAACTACCGGGAGTAGAAACAACTACCAATTCAGGTTCTTCACTAACTGCTCTTTGACCAGCATTAACAATACCCATACCAAAACTCAAACCTTTCTTAAAGTCTTTCATAATTTTTGTAATTTAAAAGTGAATAATATCAGTCATACGACTGTTTTGTTTAATAATAATTTCTCTAGTTTGTTTATGTTATTGAATTTCAGTAATATCAATAATATCTTCATTACTTAAATCAATACCTTGCATAGTCTTTAATTCTTCTGTGCTTAAACAGCCCATAATTAAATCATTAGCAATTTCACGAGCACCATAAACAAATGCTCTATGACTTATCATTATTTTAGGATATTTCTTATAAGTATCTTTTTCAAAACATCCAGCAACAATAGCA
>ENA-UPXB01000205-UPXB01000205.1-human-gut-metagenome-genome-assembly--contig:-NODE-205-length-48730-cov-13.560931_pt1 | contig 48730 bp, 76 predicted proteins | sample MGYA00250055_ERZ773386 | MGnify/ENA primary metagenome ERZ773386 (study PRJEB29103, sample SAMN06111974) | human gut metagenome | biome: human gut; feature: ankylosing spondylitis patient; material... | reverse complement strand
TAATTAACATAGGGGTGTGAAATGGCTTTTCCGTCAAATGTAATTCCACCCTCACAACAGCCCCTGTCTGAACTCCTGGATATCTGGGAGAGACAGGGGTATGTTTTTGAGGCTTCCACTGTTACCAGCGTTGCTGCGGGTGCATCGAATAAGACCATCTTCGTCGCTGGGTCACGTCCGGTAATTCTCTTCGACCGTCAGTTGTCATATGATGGCGTCGGTGTGAATGCCGCAATCTTTCGTGCACCCACGTACACGGGTGGCACACTTGTTACTGAAATTAACAACGCCAATGACATTATTGCACAGGCCAATACGGCCAACATCTACAGCGGTGCAACGGTGACGACAGACGGTGTCCAGACCCGTTCGGTAAAATATATTTTCGGTAATACCAGTAACCAGTCCAGAGGCGCAGCATTGAGTGCGATATCAAGTCCACAATTGATTTTACCAGGCGCAGTGCTTAATCTGGTACTGACGAATCGTGACACTAACGCGGCGCAGAACATTGCATCACATTTGCGCTGGGCCGAACCACCAACAATTCCAGGACTGGTCATTCAGAATGGTCAGTTTGTAAGCTATAACGGGGTCAATCTATGAGCGGTTATCAATACACTATCACACTGACTACAACGGCAGACGGCACGTATGAGACTGGACTCATTGACCAGAATCACAACAAATGCGACTTCCGTGTGGCGTTCTATAACTCCAGTGGTGCTATCGTTACGCCGACAGCCGGCACCGTCACACCAACGATGCAGTTACTTCCCGGTCAGTGGATGGCACCCGGCACCGGTGATGTGAGCGTGGATGCAACGAAATGCGGTGCCGCTGCGACATACAGTCCCCCGGTGTTCAACACGTCTGCAACGAAAGGTCGTATCGTACTGTCTGGTATCACTGGTACTGACATTGCCAAAGTCGTCGCTGTATTCACTGTGGGTATGTAACATGGATATCACCGCCGAAGTCATCGCAGATTTTCGCATCTGGCCGCTCGGCGGTCAGGCTTTCTCGTCCACTACCGATTTCCCGGACAGCCTCATTCAGTACGCATTGTGTGAGGCTGATACCGAGACGGGTAGTAAGCGCTGGGGAAGTTACGAGGCGGCGTGCGGGAACCTGAAACAACGCGGAATGTTCTATTATGCCGCACACTGGCTCGCTGTTTACTATCCGGAAGGACTGAACAGTGATGTCAATCAGGAAGCACGTCTTAACGTGGCGACAAAATCCGTAGGGGATGAGTCTATTTCATATCGTGTCCCGGCAATGCTTGAGGTCAACAATGACTGGCTAACCTGGTCCGTATATGGGCAGCAGTTCTACAGGCTCCGTAAACGCGTCGGTATGGGCGCATTAGCCATATGAGGTAATTGAATGTCGGTAACAACTCACGAAGTTCTTTCTGCTAATACAGTTAGCGAACTCGTTGCGCTCGTCAATGCTGCAACAGGTAAAACGCCACTTGGTGAGATATTCATCCGAGGTGGTATGCCTCGACAGGTGGTTGTCACAGGTGAGCCTGTAAGCGGGTACATCTCCGACGATTATCAGGCTGTTGTTGGTGTAGACCCCCAGGGTCTGGCTGACGCTGTAATGGCTGTCATGACTGATGAGATTCAGCCATTAGGTGCGCCAATCATCCGTAACAATACAATGGTTCAAATGATGGGAACCGTGACCCCTTCAAGTAGCGGCCCTGTGGCGTGGGGTGATATTACCGGGAAACCCGCTGTTATCGCTGCGGGTGCGGACGCCGCCGAAGCACGTACCGCAATTGGCGCGGGCACTTCAAGTCTGGTCATTGGCACAACTGCAACAACGGCAATGGCTGGTGATAAGTTCGCGCAAGGCTCAGCGGTCCCCAATGTCGGATCGCAGACGGTATCGGGAGAGGATGCGGCAGCCGTGGCTGCCTCGGCAACTACGGCTGTTAACACGGTGGCGACAAAATTAAATAACCTGCTTACCCAACTGCGTGCCTCTGGCATTATTGCATCGAACTAATTAATATGAGCCCCTCACGGGGCTTTATTTACCAATCCTGTCCACATAGTGACGACCGTAATACTTCATGACAACCTTGTCAGCACATAAATACCCTTCATCCTCGACCACGATACCTCTGATAATGAAGAAGCTACGATAGTGTTTTGTTCTCATCGTGACCTCGAATATGGTTCGCGTTTTGGACCTTTCGGTATCTCCTGCGGAGTGAATCCGCGCTCACGCCAGAAGTACCACAGTTTTCTTGCCAACAACGCGCGATGTGGAGTATTGAAACAACCGATCGTCAGCGTGACATTCCTGTAGAAGACCACTGCCTCCCACTTACCATACCTGTGATGAATCCCTGGAACTCGTGCGAGATGTAACTCACGCGACGCAATCCTGTCACACTTCTTACGCCATTGTTTCGTGGGGACATGACGCAGGATATCTTCAACAAGGCTTCCCATAATTTATAAACCCTCTCACTCTAATTCGTGTACTGAGTGTATCAATGGTTGACGAACCCGTCAATACCACACGATGACGTCGAGGCTAATTTCATTCCGATCAAAAAGTGAACAACTTTGTAGTACAATATAATTATAGTGTACTACCGTATAATTTCATTCCGATCAAAAAGTGAACAACTTTGTAGTACAATATAATTATAGTGTACTACCGTATAATTACTGTAATTTTATTCTGTACAAAAAAATGAACGATTACCCGAAAATACCCTCATCCAACCCCAACCACGGGGTATGAATTTTACTTTCACAATCAGCAGCTTACGCGCATAACCGAAAACCCCGTACATTCTTGCTATATTCTCCCTTCTCTTTTATTACTGTTTGTATGCTGTATATATACATTCTTTTACTATCTTACTACTATATTAATTACTATTTTATAGGGGTATAGGGGTATAGTAATATATAGTAATGAAAACTAAGGAGTTTTTCATACCCCACAGAGGATTATGGATGGGGGTATTAAGGGTATTGACATAAAACACTGGCTTCCGAACGAAAAGGTAGTGAATCGTACTGCTTTTACTCCGAAACCCGCATTCTGTGGCTTTATTGTGGCGTTGTGTGATAATGTCTTGACAAACGTGAGGAGGGTACGCGATGTCGGTCAACATCAAAGCGCTGCGGCAAGCCAAACAGGCAATACGTTCGAAACTGGAGCAATACGCTAAAGCCAGTCAGAAGACTGTGACTGTCGGAATCCATTCGGACGCGGGTGAACATCCTGACTCGGGAATCACTAACGCACAGCTTGGCGCATTGCTAAATTACGGTAACCCGAATAACAAGCTATACGGTAATCCCGCACCTATTCCACCGCGCCCCTGGCTGATACCCGGTGTACAGAGCGGTAAGCAGGACATCGTGGACACCATCGCTCACGGCGTGGCTAATGATTTACCGCTTGACCATGTGCTTGAACAAGTGGGCGCATTCGCAGCCGGTGCGGTGCAGCAGTACATGACTGACCTTCGCACGCCACCGAACAGCGATTACACAATCGAACAGAAAGGTTCGGACAATCCTTTAATTGATACAGGTTCTTTGTTACAATCCATAACATACAAGGTGACAAGTGAAAAGCCGGACGGTGGATTATGAAATATGTAACATACGTGCTAATGAACCACGATGGGATTCCGTTTTATGTTGGGGCGGGTAGGGAAGATAGGCCCCAACAGCATTTTTCTGGAAAGAGAGGTGGTAGACCGGAAGTTCAGAAAATAGTGGATGAACATCGTGAGAAAGGTCTCAGTCTCTCCTACCGTATAATTGGGACTTATGAGAATAAATCGGATGCTTTCGATGCTGAGAAAAGTCTGATATCACTTTTCGGTAGAATCTCAGACGGCGGGATTTTGGTTAACATATGTACTGGTGGCGCTGGGTGTCCCGGCTATACGCCTAATGATGAAATGAGAGCGCATAACTCAAAAGTACAGAAAATTAGATTCAACAATGAATCCGAAAGGTTAGCCATATCTGAAGCGACCCGTAAGGGAATGGATAATGACGTTGTCAGGAGTAAAATAAGTGACGGGTTGCTGGCAAAATGGAATGATGAAACATACCGTAACCGACAGATAGCTGCACACACCGGTAAAAAAGACACCGATGCTACCAGAAAGAAAAAATCTGATGCACTTTCCAGAAGTTGGGAGAACGGCGACCGAAAGAGTAAGTATTCCGATGAGGTCATATACGACGTCTATACGTCTAAAGGTCATGTTCCTGTTTCTGAAATAGCCGCTAAATACGGTATGAATCCTACGTATGTGCATAAGATTTGGAGACACGAGCGATGTGTTTTAAATCTTAAACGATTGGGGATTATCTTATGAGTCTGTCAATGCGTGGTCATATTGACAACGTGTTTAAATCTGTACCGGCCACACACGTGGGTAAATCTGGCTCATACGTGGACGGTGTCTGGACCCCCGTGACATCCGGACCAATCGCATTCACGGTGAACATTCAGCCACTGAGTGACAAGGAAATTGATTTCTTGCAACAAGGTGGTCAGCGCATCGTTGACCCGCGTAAAATATACGTCAACAATGGCGACCTCGACTCAATAGCACTTGATGGTGAATGGGTGTTCCTGGGTCAGCGCTGGAAAGTTATTCGCACCGACAATCGCCCGTGGCGTAAATACTGTAAGGTAATCGTGGACCGCTATGACCAACAATGAAATCTTTGCGGCTCTCAGACCGCACATACTCAACGTGACGGGTGTCAGCGAGTGTATCCTTGCCGACCCTAACGGACCGTCTCCGGACGGCCCATACGCGTCTGTGCGGCCACGTCAGAGCATCCGTGAACGTGGTCAGGCGAACATCATCATGACCGACGGCGCAAATGACACTATCGTGTATGAAATTCGCGCACAGATTGTCGCATCCTGTGAAATTAATTTCTTCCGCGGTGAAGCAATGCAGTACGCCGAAATGCTGAAGGAATGTCACAAGCGCCCGGACGTGTGCTGGCCCCTGTGGAAAGCTGGTATCGGATGGGGTGGTACTGAACCGGTCAACAACCTGACAGCGCTGCAGGCGAGCAACTTCGAACAGCGTGCGCAAATCATCGTTAAACTGCTTTACGAAGCGGTGAATACAGTGACAGTGAATAACATTCTGCACGTTCCTTTCACCATTGGTGAGGGTGTGGACCAGGTATATTTCGAAAACGGCACGCTTCAGTTAAGATATGTTGATACCGAACCCGGCGTGAACTATCAATCCAGTGAAATTTCGATATAATGGTCAACGTGTGCACACTGTAACTTACGAGGACTCGTAAACATGTTTCCAATTGAACAAATCATCCCGATTACAACCCGGATTTCCCCGGTGGGATTGAGTACAGCAAACTTCGCTTCCGCGATGTTGTTTGCCAAAAACTCTGAACTCCCGGTAGGTTTCACCGAAGACACGGTGCGCACCTACTATTCCACCGCTTCCCTCGCTGCTGACTTTGCCACCACAACCGAGACGTACAAGGCCGGTGCCAAATTCCTCGGCTCTACTCCGGCGGTACCGAAACTCACCGTGTGGGCTACCGCTGACGATGATGCTGATATCAAGGCAACGCTGACCAAAGCATTTGACAAGCATTACTGGTACTGGACCCTCGTTACCAAAGACGTGCTGGCAACAGAGGCGGACGTATTGTCGATTGCATCCTGGTGTGAAGAGAACAGCATCATGTTCCCGAACAGTCAGACCGGTGAGGCTGTGGTTAAAATTCGCAACCCGGACGCCAGTGATGACATCTGTTCGAAGCTGAACACGCTGGGCTATCGTCACGCGTTCACTGTGGCTCATGCAACCGACCCGTATGCGGCTTATGCACTCATCAAGCATTCCGCCTCGGTCAATTACAGCGCCGACAACAGCACTATTGACACTGAGTTTAAGAAATCTCCGGGTGTTGCTGCCGAAGACCTGTCCGACACTGAACAGAACGCGATGGTCGCCAAACGTTGCGCATTCTACAGCGTGCTTGACCTGCAGGGCAGCACCGACAGCGGTCGCTGGCTGCAGACGTGGTCACACAGTACCTACGGTGAGTCTATTTCCGATATCGTCGATTTGGACGCATTTGTAAACTCTCTGCGCGTGGAACTGTACAACACCATCGTTAACCAGACCACCAAACTTCCGCAGACTCCGGTTGGTCAGGAAGCGCTCATTGGTGCGGCCAAACGTGTCGGTAAACAGTACATCCGTAACCGCTATCTCGGCCCGCGCAATTACACCAGCCCCGACACTGGTCTGGAAGCGTACACCGATGGCTTCGAAGTGCTGACCAAAGCGACGGATATTCTCGACCTGTCCGATTCTGACCGCGCGGCACGTAAGTCTGCACCGATTAACATGCGCGTGTTCAAAGCTGGTAGCGTCAGAATTTGTGAAGTTCAGGTGGATGTTTATTAATGGAGGATGACCGATGTCATTAGAAAACTTTTCCACAAGTAACACGGTCATTACTGTAAATGGCCGAATCATTTCTGATTTCGGGGAGTCTGACCCGCCGTATACCGATGAGCCGATTGACGCATCCACCGTATTACGTCGTGGTCTGGGTGGTAATGCTATTCGTCTGGACCGTATCAACCCGGGTCGTCGTGTCACACTGAACCTAAACCCCGGTTCGGCTGACTCCGCGTATATTAACGGACTGTTTCAGAGTAAGGCCAACATCGAGTTGACCTATACTCAAATCGGCACACTTGACGCCGCTGTGGGTACAGAAGGTGTGATTGTGAACGATGGTCCGCGCGGGCGCGGCGGTCAGACAATTACCGATGACCAGTGGATTTTTGAGTTCAGTTCGTGGACTGCGTCAAAGGGTCCCGCAAGCTAAACAAAAGGGGCCGTCAGGCCCCTTAGTCATTTTGTTAACTAAATCAAACCTTCTTCGGATAATTTTCTAACGATCCACATTTCACCTTCAGCATAGAACATGGGTTGCGAGAACCCATTCTCTGTCTCCCGCATTATCCCGTACCCTCTATCGATGAACCATTGCTGAAATACACGTCCACGCTTCACGGAGCGATTGTAGACGTCCATCGAGGCTAGTTGTTTGTTTAGCCATATCGCTGATTGTCCGAACTTCTGGGCGATCTGAGTGGCGTTATAGAGACCATTGCGTTCTACAATCCGGTCGTAGACGTCTGCTTTTGGTGTCATCTCCTTGTTCTCTAGTGCGAGACGTTCTTTCTCTTTCTCGCTTTCCAGCAGCGCTTCAAGTGCTTGAATATAGTTTTGTGGTAGTGCGGGTGTATTCACCCGTGATTCCAGCTCTTGCCAACGCTTGATTATCTTCATTCGTAATTGAGCGTTATACCCTGACACCAGGCAGATGGTGTTATCTTTATCCAGCCGGTACTCCCATGCGTTTGGGTTGGTGGTATCATACTGAATGCACGTAACCCCATGATTCGTAACGTAACTCAAATTTGAGTTACGAACATAATCTTCATCGTGACCACCATGTAGAGCGCAGAGCATTGAGCGAATGTCTCTGCAAACATTGTCGTGACGCTTCTCAACTAGCGTCGCAATCTCGCGGCTAGACATGGTTAGTTCCGATTTTGTGTTTACTAAATCGTTCATCTCTGTTCTCCCCTCTTGTTCGTGTGAGTGTAGTTTCGATAAAAATCACGACCCGTTCGAATCGATTTATTCATGATCACGATTAACGATGTGATTGATCACAATTGACCTCTTAGTTATTTTCTTTTACTCCGAATGTGGAAGTCCGCTTTGTCCATCATTTCTTTACGCCAGCAAATCCCGGTACCCATGTACGCCGGGTCGTCACTTTCCGCGTAACCGTATTCATTTTCATGATACGTGCAAATCGTATCGGTTTGCTCATCGTAAATCTGGAATTGCTCGCTCTGAGCACCGTGGGCACCACTGCAGTAAATTGCCGCAGCCACGATAACAACCAACCCGGTTCCAAATTTGTTTAACATTTTCACATCTCCCCTGTTGTTTTAACTTAAATCAAACCTTCTTCGGATAATTTTCTAACGATCCACATTTCACCTTCAGCATAGAACATGGGTTGCGAGAACCCATTCTCTGTCTCCCGCATTATCCCGTACCCTCTATCGATGAACCATTGCTGAAATACACGTCCACGCTTCACGGAGCGATTGTAGACGTCCATCGAGGCTAGTTGTTTGTTTAGCCATATCGCTGATTGTCCGAACTTCTGGGCGATCTGAGTGGCGTTATAGAGACCATTGCGTTCTACAATCCGGTCGTAGACGTCTGCTTTTGGTGTCATCTCCTTGTTCTCTAGTGCGAGACGTTCTTTCTCTTTCTCGCTTTCCAGCAGCGCTTCAAGTGCTTGAATATAGTTTTGTGGTAACGATAGTTTACTTTTATTACTTTCTAGCTCGAACCACCTGTCGATTACAGCAGCTCTTCGCTTCACGTCGTACCCGGTGACTAAAATTTCCGTATGTCGCCTGTCTAATAGATACTCCCAAGCGTTTGGGTTCTGGTTGTCGTACCTCTCACAATTAACCCCTTGATTTGTAATGTGAAGCAGATTTGCTTTACGCACGTATTCGGAAGCCTGACCACCATACAGACCCGCTAGCATCACGCGAACATCCCGACACACATCCGCGTGGTTCTTCCCTGTCAATTCCGCAATCTCACGGCTGGACATCGTTTGTACATCGTCGACAGTCATTAAGTCATTCATATTTTGTATCTCCTCTCTTGTTCGTGTGAGTGTACTTTCGATGAAAATCGCGACCCGTTCAAATCGATTTGTTTATGGTCACGATTAACGATAGAATTGATGATATCTAACTGAGGGGAATAAAATGTCACTTGTTAAATCTTTCACAGTGGGCGACACAACATACAACGCCGCAATGCCGTCCGCAATTGAGCAGGACGAAATCTTGTCATTGGTTGGCGCACAATTCATCGTGCACGCCGGGAACGTCTATAAGAACGGTGGTACATTGTCGGTCAAGGATGTTGTCCTAATGCTCACCACGCTACCGCACGTTGTCAAAAAGCGCATTTCGGAAGTGTTACTGAGTAAAACTTTCGTCGCCGGTCAGGAACGTAAGGTCGATGTTGCCGATTTTGCCGGACGCATGATGAGTTTCAACACTCTGCTGGCCGAATTGTTTCTGTGGGTTTACGCTGATTTTTTCGATTACGTGCAAAACGCAAACAAAGACGAGTAAGGGGCACCGGGCGACCCAGCCCGGTTAACTGGTACTTTATGCGTGTTTGCACGGGTATCGAGGGAGTGTGCCCACCTCTTTGTACATGGGCGCAGTTAAAAGATGGTACAATATCGCTTGCTGAAGTCGAACAATTTCACTTTGCGATGGATGAGTTGCAGGGTAAGTATATTGAGGCGATAAACAATGCAAGAAATTCCCCTAAATAACGGTGCGTCCAACTCTCATCAGACCTTCACGGTCAAGCTGGGCGACAATGTTCTCGACTTTGCGCTGGATTACATCAGCTATACCGACAAGCCCGCGTGGACAATGACTGTCTCACAGGATGGTATTAACTACATCACCGGTGCAATGCTTGTCCCAAATGCTGAGGTTAGTAAGGCATACCGCGCCGGACTGGGCCGCTTCTTCTTCGTGGGTGATGAGGTAACCATTGATAACCTCGGCGTTGATAACCATCTTCTGTGGGTACCCGAATAATGGCTAACATCATCACGCAGTTCCTCATCGGTCTCGGCATCTCTTACGATGGTAAGGGTGCCGAACAGGCTGAAAAAGACATTGACAATCTCGGCAAATCAGCGGAGCAAGCCGGTAGCCAGATGGACGATGTCGGTAAGTCCCTTGACAAGGGCGTTAAGACCGGCGTAGAAAATTCAAAATCACGCATTATGAGTTTGGTCACCACTTTCAAAGCTGCCGGACTTGCGATGTCAGGTGTTGCCGCGGGAGTCGGCGCAGCGTGGGCGTTTGAGTCGAAGAAAGCGCAACAGGCTTACGACCTGAATAACCAGCTCGTGACCAGCCAGTTTGGACCCACTGAGGTTTACGGACTTGGTGCACTGGCTGAACAGCGCGGCGGCGACCGACAAGCAACGACAAACAGCCTTTTAAATATCGAGCGTGGGATTAACCGCATTCAGACCGGTGATGCCGGGATGATTCAGCAACTGGCGGTTGCAGGAATTCGTGTCGATAATCCCACTGGGCGTACACGCGAAGATATTTACAGCGACATTGCTGGACAGTTCCAGCGCCTCGATACGACGCGTCAGAGCAACGTAGCGGAGGTTTTAGGTCTCGACCCGGCTACCGTCAGGGTATGGCAGGAGTTCGGCGCTACAACGCTGGAAGTGTCGAAAGCCCGTGCCGCTGAACTGGGTTACACTGAACAGCACAATGCCGCGCTGAACGCAATCAATCAGACTATTCTCGACACCCAACAGAAAATGGAAGGGCTGGGTAACACCATTGCCGATATTCTTGCGCCCAGCATTAAAACCCTGGCTGATGACCTGCTGACGCTTGCCAGTGGTGTAACCAACTGGATGAACAATCACCGTGACCTCATTGATGATATCTCTAGTGGTTCATGGTATGACAAGTATGTGGTGGGAAGTGCTGACAAAGCCGCCGCATGGATTGGCGATAAAACAGGATTTGACCCCCGGAACGTCGGCAAAAACACACAGGATTTTCTCAATAATAACGGTAAGTCCGTTAATGATTCGATTATTAATGGCAGCGTAAACAACGAACAATTGCCCCCGTGGGCAATGGGTGCTAACGACGGTTCGTATGGTGCTGAAGCAAGTCCGGTGACTAATAATTACGCGCAGCAAAGTCAGCAACTGACTCAGATTATGGAGTCCATAAACCGTCCGATTCAGCTTAACGGCAATTTCACTACACAGGGTGACGTGATACTGGACGGTAACGCAATTGGTCGTTATACCGTGAATCATCTTGAGACGCAGGTGTATCCGCAGGCAATTGACCAGACCCGGCAAAGGAGTTACTGACAATGGATTTGCGCCAGTATGAAATACTCATTGACACAAAGAATTTCATCACACAGTCGTACCCGATGCTCCGGTGCTCGTTCGATGTGACAACGTATACCGGCGACAGTCTGAGTACCTGCGAGTTTCGTTTGTGGAACCTTGCACCGACAACGAAGATTGAGCCAAATCAAACCGTTGTTTTTCGCGCGGGGTATCAGTCGCGCATCGGTCAGATTTTTACCGGATTTGTCACCAACGTTTTCACCATTCGTGACGGTACTGACATCATCACCCGTGTGACGTGTCGCAGCGGTAGCAACGTGCTCGACGGTGGGACAACGAGTGCGAGTTTCGGTAAGGGCGTGACATTGTTTGATATCTTGACCAGTCTCGCACAGGACTGGTCGAAGCCGCTGTATCTTGTCAATGGTGAGGACAAATTTACCTCTATTGTCATGGCTGGCGGCTATAATGTCAGCTCCGATATAAGTAAGGAACTTGACATTCTGGCTAAAGCGTATGGCTTCGAATGGCATTTATACGCTGGTCAAGTGTTTGTCGGATTTCCGTCTGATGACCGTAAAGCCACCCCCATCAAAATCAGTTCCGCCACCGGGATGATTGATGCGCCCACGCTTCACGGCGGCATTGATGGTGTATTCTGTGACGTTAAGATGCGTCTTGACCCCCGTATGACACCTGCATCGGTGCTTAATATTGAATCGAAATGGCCTAAATTCGATTTCGGCGCGGTAGAATTCCAGTCAACCGTTGACGCTAAACTGGAAGGTGACTGGAACGTTCAGACGATTCAGCATACCGGAGACACACACGGTCCTGACTGGTACACATTTGTCAAAGCTGTGCGTGCCGGGTCAATGGATACCACCACGACGAACACTGATGTTGGTAATCGTCTTATTTACGGGCGTGTTGGCGTGCAGGGTGAGGATGCCAGTCAGCAGCAGGATTTCCGCACCGAGGTACGTAAACTTGGGCAAAGTCTGGGTATTAGTCCCAACTGGATTATGGCTGTAATATCTGCAGAGTCTAACTTCAATCCACAGTCAAAGAACAGCAAATCCGGCGCGGTAGGACTGATTCAGTTTACTAATGCCGGCTGGACGAGTGCGTTTCAGACTAAATATGGACGCAATAAAAATGTCATCCTGTCAATGACCGCAGCCGAACAGGTGAGGGGTCCGATTACTGATTATCTCAACCAGTATAAAGGGCGTTACAAAACAATGGGTGATGTGTACATGGCTGTATTCAGTCCGGCATTCATCGGCAAACCATCCACAACCGTGATGTACTCATCACCGTCCAAAGCGTACAATCAGAACGCAGGGCTTGACACGGACCATAAAGGTTACATTACTGTCGGTGACGTGTGGCGACGTGTTGAGGAACGATTCAGACAAGGTAAGGCGTACATGTTATGAGTTTAATTAACCTTCTGGTAAAGCGCGGTCCACAGCTTGGGTCGCTTCAGTTCGATGCCGTCCTGTCTGATGACCTTGACGCCAGCGTGGACATTGTGCAGTACCCTATTGAAACAGGTACGCCAATTGCTGACCACATCATTTATCAGCCTATTCGTTACACGATGACGGGTGCGGTATCGAACAACCCGTTGAAAGTTAGTATCACCGATTTCACCGGGGCGTTGACAAATCTCGTCGATGACAACCCATTTATTGCCACGGGTGCTGGTCTGTTCGCGGGATGGTTGAGCGGCTCAAATGAGACTCGCTCCAGTACGACACTGAACACTTTGCTCGATTTCATGTATTCCGGGCAGGTATTCACAGTGGATACGGGTGAAATTACGCTGAACAACATGGTCATTCAGCGTATCGGGCGCTCTAAAGACCCGGAGAATGAGAACGGACTGATATTTGTTGCTGAACTGCAACAGATTGTCACACTTGACCGCGTGGCGAACGGTTCACAACCGGCACAGTATCAGCTAAACAGTAACGACGTTTCCAGCACCTCCATATCCGGACTGATTGAGCGTGGTTACATTAACGTAAAGACAGCCGCAACGAATGTTGCCGGTCAGGTTACGACACTTTTGGATTTGTAAAAAAAGCCCCGGAGTACGGGGCAAACATGCAGGAGCACAACAGAGAGATTATGGTTTACTGTTAAAAGCACTGATTTCATCGTTTGGGTTTGAGTCGTGGGACCTACTAATGAACAAGAGCAATGCTTTTATCCGAAAACCATTTCGCAACTGTTGTTATGTTTCACAACATTACTCCAGTCACTTACGGCTTACCCGTCAGCAAGATGTTGACCACCTCCTCGGGGGTTACAACAGGTGAGCGTATTGGAACCTGGGCTGGGTATTACCGCATGTCTTTCGACTTCGAACCAGGGCTGACATTACCCAATACGCTCACCTGTTGTATTAGTCGAACCGCCACGGTGACCAACCGCATTCGTGCATGCCTGGCTACACATTCCGGCTACCCGCTGATGCGAAGGAATAGGACACCCCGGACCGCTAAAGACACATGTGCTACATGCCTGTGAATAAATAATTGCATTGTTTGACGCGAGTGTCAATAGTATACTTGACATTATTTTCACAGGAGGGCGACATGACCGACATTAACCAGCGCCGCTCGTTTTTACAGAACGTCACCAATGACACGTTTTTCGAGAACATGAAGGACGTGTATACGTGCATCCCGGGTTACGTGCTGACGTTCGACCCGGATACGCAGCGCGCACAAATTCAACTGGGAATCACCCGGACCGATGATGTCGCCAAAACTACGTTTGACCCACCACCCATCGTGGACGTTCCCGTAAGTTTCCCGGGCGATGACTTCGTACTGGAGTTCGAGATTAAACCCGGTTGTGAGGGCATGGTACATTTTAGTCAACGTTGCATTGATGGATGGAAGCAGACCGGCGGCATTGCTGCTAATCCCGTCAAACGCTTTCACCACAAACAGGACGCAATGTTTGTACCGGGAATTCGTTCACTTGATAACCTCATAGCCGGTTTCGTTAATGATGGTATTCGCTTGCGCAACGTGGACGCATCACAGTACGTCTGGTTAAAAAACGATACGTCATGTATGATTAAAAATGCAAATGGCCACGTGACATTACTCGCAGATGGAACCGCAAATATCAACGGGGTGACAATTGATAAAGATGGTAATATTGTCGCCCCTGGTTCACTTATTTTAAACGGTAAAGAAATTGACGGACACACCCACGGCGGCGTTGCTTCCGGTGGTTCTAATACGGGGCCGAATAACTGATGACAGTACGTAAATTAGATGAAGATGGTGACATCGTTACTCAGGGTTCGATGTTTATCACTGAACAACTGGAAATAGAGCAGACGATACGTACCCGTCTGCGCCTGTTTCTGGGTGAGTATTTCCGGGATGTGACTGACGGCACACCGTGGTTTCAGGAGATACTCGACAAACAAACTTCCATGGATGTCCGCGAAGCACGCCTCCGTGAACGCATCTCCGGTACTCCGGGTGTCCTGCAGTTAACCAGTTTTAGCACCGATTTCGACATCGACAACAAAACTTATACGGTCACCGCCAGCGTGTTGACCTCCTACGGATTATTAACGGTGACCGAGAATGGCTGAATTAACCAGTACCGGCTATAGCGTAAAATCACAGAATGACTGGTTTGACGAAGAAAAACAGTTATATCTGGGTATCGACAGTAACTGGAATCTTGACCCATCCACCCCCGATGGGTTGAAGATGGCGCACGATGCTGAAATCTTCTCCGCGCTCGACGAAGTGTTGCAACAGGCGTACAACTCCAAAGACCCGAACAAAGCCAGCGGCTACGACCTCGACGTGATTTGCGCGCTGACAGGTACCGTCCGGAGTGAAGGTACCGCATCGACTGTTACAGGGTTTGTGTTAACGGGTGTTGCTGGTACTCAGGTTCCTGCGGGCACACGCTTTGAATCATCTGTGACAGGTTATCGATTCACTCTCGACCAGACGTGGACGCTGGATAGTTCAGGTACCGCAACGGTTGATATCACCTGTACCACGGTTGGTGAAATCGAAGCAGACGCCAACACCATCACGACTATTGTGGACACGGTTGCCGGATTAGTATCGGTTAATAACCCCACTCCAGCAACACCCGGTACATCTGCTGAATCGGATGGGTCGTTACGCCTTAAACGAGCGACGGCCGTAGGTCTGCCGGGTAGCAACCAGGTTGATTCAATGCTGGGTCAGTTGTTCAATGTTGAAGGTGTACGCCGTGTGCGTGTCTATGAGAACGACGAAGCCACCACCGACAGCAACGGTCAGCCGGGTCACAGTATTGCTCCCATTGTCGATGGTGGTACGGACGACGACGTAGCGATGGCCATCTACCTTAAAAAAAATCCGGGTGTCACACTTTATCAGGCTGGAACCGGCGTGACCGTGACTGTCACATCGCCCACTTACCCGACGATGACCAAAGATATCAAATTTAGTCGCCCCGTATATGTGGACATGGTGGTAGCTATTGAAATCAAAGATGATGGTTCTCTACCGTCTCAGGCAACTCTCGAGCCACTCATTCAGGATGCAATCATGGAATACGCCGCTGGCGGTCTGATTCCGACAGAGTACGGGTTTAAGCCGGATGGGTTTGATATCGGTGAAACAGTACCGTACAGTTCGCTCTACACGCCTATTAACAAAGTTATTGGTTCATACGGTAACAGTTACGTTAACAGTATGACGTTGAATGGTGGCACTGCGAATGTTACCATTGACTTTAATGAATTATCCCGCTGGACAACCTCAAACATCACGGTGACCATCGTATGACCATTATCAAACGCGCAGACCTGGGTCGGCCCTTAACGTGGGACGAACTGGACAACAATTTCCAGCAGGTCGATGATTTGACAGCCGCCGCATCAGCGGCCGTATCGAGTGCATCGGCTTCAGCTGCAGCCGCTGCGAGTAGCGCCACAGCATCCGCAAACAGCGCATTAGATGCAGCTAACTCCGCGTCTAATGCTGCCACAGCAATTGTGAGCGCTGTTAAGAGCACTGTCACTTTCACGACTGGTGGTACTTTGAACAGTAATCTTGACCGTATCAGTGACGGTACTTATCTGTATTACTGGACGGGTACTTATCCTGTGACCGTACCGGCTGGTTCCACGGTTGCGGGTACGGGTGGTATTGCTGTTGGGTTTTGGGCGGTAGACAGTGACCAGATATTGCGTGACAATCTCAGCGCTACAGAGGGGTTTGGTCTGATTGGGGCTTGTCCGGATATCGCAACTCTACGCACCGTTGAACCGGTGACAGACGGACAGCGAATCACCATGTCGTGGGGGTCTGTCTACTATCACGATGCGTCCGATACTACAAGTGAAGACCTGTCAGGGGGTGTGGTTGTTACCACAGGAGGAAAGCGGTGGAAATTAAAAAACAACGGTAATATCTCATTTATTGAATGGGAACCTGTAGCCGATGGTACTACTGATAATGCGTGGAAACTCCAGCAAGCGTGTTTGTTTGCTCAGAGTTTGGGTGGTGCATCTATTTATATCCCACCGACAACCAGTGGCTACCTGATGACATACCCGGTTCATCTCTTCGACAATGTCGAAGTATATGGTGCCGGTAGAGGTTCAAGAATTATATTTCAAGACCCAATATTCAACAAAGGCCGCGGTGGATTTGTTATGGGGTCATCCGTGGAGGCTAACAGAGATACAACACTGGCGAATTATCGCGCTGGTACTTACCCTGCTGCGTCCACCGAAAACACATCATTTGTAAACCCAACCCTCGGAGCATTTCTTCGTGACAACCAGTCTTTTGTACAAATTACTGGGGCTAAGATTCACGATTTGTATTTAGTTGCCACATATACCGGAACAAATACAAACGGTGGTTACGGTATCAATTTTGTTAACGCACAGAATTGTGTTGCGTATAACATATGGGGTGGTGGTGACGGATGGACTCAGTTGATAGGTATGGGGTCTGATACTTCACCCGAAACTCCATCGTGCTATAACTGTCACGCTTGGAACTTACATGTCGATAAGCCTAACCAGGCAAGGACTTTTTACAGCGTTGGCTTTATTTCCAATAGTACGGATTGTTCCATCGATAAAATGTGGCAACACAGCTCTTATCCTGCGGATATTGACCACGGCTCATGCGTTGCTACAAATGTTGTTGAAAACTGCTCAATTACAAACATGAACGTACCCAACCTTGGGCTGTCTAATACTGCTGAGGGTGTTTTACTCAACAATTCGAAAGGGTGTACAGTTTCTAACATCAATGTGAGAAACTGCAAACGCACGGTTGCGACCTTCTACACGAATGTATCATATCTGGATTCGACCAAACCCAACTACATTAGTAATGTGAGCGGACAAGCAACCGTAGCGTTGATTTCTGTAGCGTCAAAATACGATATTTTTTCCGATTTTAACGCCGATAGTACAACGCCTTATGACATCTTGTTCGCTAACGTGAACGCCAGTGGTAACATCGTGCGGAGCGAACCAGCATCATTCGGTGTGATTGAGAGTGCAACCGTATTCTTCAGACAGTATCTCCAGAATAACACCGTTAAAGGTTATTTACGCCGGTATAAATATCTTCGTCCTGCCGACATACTTACGAACAGCAAGAGTGATACCACCGCGTGGTCATACGGTAAGATGGTGAGAACTAAAGCATCCACGGACTTACATTTCTTATGGGAAGTTCCGGCCAGCTTTAAAGCAGTTGACACTATTTCTCTATTTTGTAGCTTCAACGCAAGCAGTGATGCCGCTTTTACTGCCGGCTCAACCATTCAGGCCGAATTGATTCAGATGGTCGCGTTTGATGGTAATATATCTACAGCACCTTATAGTGCGTTTTCAAACACGAGGGTGGCAGCAACGGGACAAACGGATACGACTCTAACCGCACAATACAGCACCAGCGTCAGTCCGGGACTTGTGAGAATGACGGACACAACTAATGGACTTGATGGCTCGTGGTATGTACACTTATATATGTACAACAATGTAATCGACAACTACATGAAAGAAATTCGCATCTCATATTGGGGGTAATAAATGAAAGGTACAGCATCAAAAGACGCGGGCATGCTCTATCGTGGAATAATTGAATATTTTTCAACAATTTCCGCTCTCGATGCAACAGTGGAAATGTTGTCGAAGCGAGACAAGATTGTTGCCGATAATGGCATCATCTGCGACGACTCACTGGACGAGCAGGTATTGGAACTTCAGGAGCGGTTCATCAGTGCAGACGGTGATGGCGCTACGCAAAAAGCAATTGTAGAGGAAACACTCACGTTACTCTTGGGTTAACGAATGAACTTCTTCCCCGCTCCCTACTTCGTACCGCTGACAATTGTCAGCGGCTACGTCGCAAATGAGTCAGATGCTCCGAATCGCATCTACGCTCAGTACCGTAACAAGCCAAAGGCCGTTGCGTGGTATAACATCACACGTAGCCTGGCCACACAGATTGCAGATGTGGCCGCAGCTGTGCGTATCATGTATTCGATTGATATGGTGGAAGGTGAACAACTCGATGTTATTGGGCGAATAGTCGTTATATCTCGTGATTTCATGGGAAAGGTATCCATGGATACCGCCATGTGTGCCAGCGATGTCAATGGTCCGGCCGAATTCGGCGATACCTCCGCAATGTGCAGCACGCCGAGTATCGATTCAGACGAGAGCATGTCGGACAACTTATATCGCCTGGCAATTAAATCTAAAATTCTCAAAAACAACTCATACGCGACCATTGAAGACATTATTAATGGAATGAATTTCCTGTTACCCAATGCACAGGTCACCCGTCTGGTTGATGGTGAGGATATGAGTTTCTCCGTAGAATTCTACGGAGAAATTACAGACCTCGAACGGTGGGCGCTCGTCAATGCCTCTTTTGTTCCGAAGCCGCAGGGTGTAAAATTCAATGGTTTCCTTGAGGCTTACGATTATGTACAGGCAGGTGACTCATCAATGCAATTTGGTGACTCATTGACACAAGCGACCGGATTTGTAGGAGTTTAAACAATGGCTTTAGACCGTAGCAACCGTTACCCGGGAAGGTTTGAGAATCCCACAACTGCATCACCCCAGGGTGCATTTAAAAACCGCACATCACCAACGGCGGAAGATGGTTCTTACTTTGAAGCAGACTGGGCCAATGACTGGGATGGTTTTTTTGCTCGTGTGCTCAACGTGGCGGGTGTTACGCCAAATGGTGATATCGACACGGGGTCAGACAGTCAGATGTACGACGCGCTCATGACTGCAACACCGGGGCGATTGTTGAATGTGCGTACACTCACATCTTCGGCAATTTACACTCCCACCACTGGTACAAAGGCCATTAAAGTCACACTGGTGGGTGGTGGTGGTGGTGGTGGTGGTTGTCAGGCTTCGGCAACCTCATCCACTTTCTCCGGTGGTGGCGGTGGTGCCGGTGCAACTGTTATCGCATGGATTACTTCTCTGGCATCATCGTATTCCGTGACCATTGGTACTGGTGGTGCGGGCGGTGTAGGTGCTGCAGCGGGTTCCGCTGGCGGTAGTAGTGTATTCGGTAGTCTGACTGCTGGCGGTGGTGGTGGTGCATCCAGAATATCGGCGACTAACACCCCGGGTGGCGCTGGCGGTACCGCTACCGGCGGTCTTGTTAACATTCGCGGCGGTGATGGTAGCGACGGACAAACCGGAACCTATTTTGTTACCGGCAACGGTGCATCTTCCTACATGGGCGGCGGTGGTCGTGCCGGTGCGGGTGGTGGTATCGCTGGTAAAGCGCCAGGCTCTGGTGGCGGTGGTGCTTATGACACCGCACTCAGTGGAACATCGTGTACCGGCGGAGCAGGTACCGCCGGTATTCTGATTGTCGAGGAATATTCATAAGGTTTTACAACCTTCCCACCAGTTTTGCCACCGGGACACTCTGTCCCGGTCGGCCATCAGAACTTCCCCGTTATGTGGAATTACCGTAGCGGCCTTTTCGGGGTCGCCATCGGTTGTCCACAATTCACCACTCGGCGTAAGCAGGTCGTTAGATGGTGGCGGGCATTTGCGCACTTCCTGAGTACACGCGGTTAAAATAAGTACAGATATCAGCAGGATGAGTTTTTTCATTTTACGGTCGCATCATACAGGTCGAGGATACCGCTCTCTTTGACACACTGAGCGGTGGTGGAGTCTTTGATTCGGTCGCGGTAAATGGTGACTTTCTCAACAACTTTTTTGTCCCGGGCTTCTTTTAGTTCCCGTTGCATTTTCTGCAATTCCACATCGGAAGCATTGAGTTTTTCCTGCAGCGCATCACGGGCTTCGACAGCTGCCTTATATTCTTTGAAATCGTCCAGCTTGACTGACTGCTTACCGTGATAATAACCTAGCCAATATGTACATATCACGAATACGATTCCTACAACAATTACTACCCGCTGTAACATTGTCATTTCGATTCCCCCAGTGTATACAGGCACAAATACTCTTCCTGCTCCCGGCGAATCGGCTGCCCAGAACAGTTGTTACTTTTAATGCGGCAGTCACGACCACCATCAAACACCCAACGAGGAATCTGTTTGCACGCGTTCTTCCAGTCGCCTTTTTGCAGCAATTTGAAGAATGTCGACCCCTTACATTTGGTAGGTCCAATATTGTACGGGCAGAACGATGCGATGCCGACCTGTTGCACCGGGTTCAGTTTTACCGGGATATTGTCGCGTACCCATTTGAGTGACTTTTGCGCTTCTTTATCGTTCAGAAGGTCACACTGCTTTTCAGTAAGTCGCATACCCTTTGTCACCGGCCTACCATCGATGCGCGTCACACCCCGGCAGATGGTCCAGATGGGAGGATTTGCACTGTCCAGATATGCTGTCAGCCTGTTCCCTTCCTTCTCGTTCAGGAACTGATTGAGGATGTCCGTCTGCGTGACTACCGCGGTACCCGTACCACCCATTGCAAATGCGGTGAGAAGGGCGGTCATTTGTTTACTTAAAGGATTTTTCATTCGGTAACACCTGCTGTACAATTAGGCTTAATCCTAACATACAAGGGCGGTAAAATGTACAAGACTAAATCACGTAAAGCAGGAGACGCCGGTGGGGCGTGTGTTAAACCTCGTGGTAAAACCGGTGACGCGAAAGTAAAACGGCGGACCAAGTAAACAATGTACGCCCTCCTGATTGCCTCGGTGATCGCCAGACCTCGAGGAGCCTCGTTTCTCTTCGTGATGGTGGCGACTCTTTTCCAGAAGTTGTGCAGCAATCTGGATGGTTCGATTTACTTTTTCCTCGCCGCATTTTGCGATTTCGCAGTGGTCGGCATTCTGTATCGGTTTGGAACATCCCGGAAGTCTCTCGACATGATGCTCATCAGCATTGTCTCCATGTTGATTAACCTAATGGGGTGGTTTCTGTGGTTTTTCTATCGACCACTCGACATCTATGCGGCAACGTTCACGATGCTGTACTGCGTGGCAATCTTCACGATACTGAAAAAGGACAGTGACGATGCTGGAGGTATTGCGGTTCATATCGACAACTCTGGCCATCGTTCTCATGTTGGTGCGGGTTGTCGAGTGGTACATTGAAGCGAGAAAACGCTATGAGCTTTACTGGAAACACACAAGTCGGAACGGTAGTGGCGAGCGGGACGACGATAACGGGACTGATGACTAAATACGGCATTACCCCGGAAACCGTCGGTATCTTCGCCACCTTGTGTGGTATTATACTGACGGTTGTCATGATTTGTGGTCACATACAACGAATTCGTAATGAGTCCGCCGAGCGTAAGGAGAAGGAAATTATTAGGCGAATCGAACGCGAAAAGGCGGAAATTGAACTTGCTGAAATGCGTCAAAAGATGAACAAACCGGCACAGTGATGCGCCGGTACTTTCTCACCTCAACAACGGTAAAACTAACTTTTCCACTTCTTTCACATAATATTCGTAGTCCAGACTGCCCCAGTCGAAATCCTTAGCGTCTGCACACTCTGTCACCTTCCATCCTGCACACATACTTGTTTCGCGCACTGCATCGTGCTTACTGCGACTCTTCGTGTGGATACGCTCATCCCACGGTGTACCAATGCTGTCGAGGTCTCCAGGTTGCCCTGTAATCTCACGCATTACCGCATTGTACACATCGTCCTTGACACCATTCTTGCGCTTCCATGTACCTGGTGTACCGGTTGGTGGTAACAGCTTAACCAGTGACCCACCATTACGCGAGATAAACACACGTGTGGTATTCTGCATCTCCTGTTCAGCGCCCCACTCAGGCCAACGCATCACCAGACGTGCCGAACGAGGCACTTTTGCTCGCAGCATAAAGTCAAACGGGTCACGGTGCCGCGTGATGAACGTGCGGATGTCCTCACCGTGTACGAGGGCGGCTTCGGCTGCGCGGGCAACAATCATCGCCGATGGGTCTTGATGCCACTGGTATTTGTACTCGTAACACCCTTTTCTTTTAATTTTCATATTTCCATGACTCCCGCTTTGCGTGATTGGGGTGATAATTTAAATCGCGCTCAGCTTGCTTGCGAACGGCGATTGCCTCATTCTTATCTCTGAATGTGCCCAAGTGATAACGAACCCCTTCATGTGATATACGTACCAACCATCCCGCACCATTTCTTGTAACGCCTCTGCACCCGGAGGTGTTATCTTTGCGTTCACCCTGATTTCTAGCATTCTCAAAAGCCGTAACAAGACGTAAATTTTCCCAGCGGTTATCCTTTCGATTACCATTGATATGGTCAATTTCACCATTCGGATGTTCACCCGTCATATATAACCACACGAGGCGATGTACGAGAAACATCAACCCAAAACAATTCGCCCAGTAATAGCCCCTATTATTACAGTCCCTTATTGGCGAATATATTGATTTGGGTTTACCATAACTATCGTATCTCTTTATTCTTGCGAATTCCCCAGTCGTGGGATTATAAGTGAAATGTTCTTTTAATAACTCCAGAGACATTTCTTCTCTGCATTTCAATTTCCACATCATCATCTCATACCGTTGCGATTTGTTTATACCATCCTAAATTTTCTTTTGCCCGATGTCAACCAATGGTCATTATGTAATTGTTCACATCACGCTGATAAAGAGATTTTACTTCGTCCGTCTCAAGTCCCAACATTGTGTCTTTCTCCCATTCCGCACAAATAGATTCGACTAACGAATCATATTGTTCGGGGTAGTACATGACAGCCCCGTCAGTATTCGATTGCGGAATAATCATGTCTGGAACTCGCGTTATCAATCTATCAATCAACATTGCCAAACAAAGTTGTCCCGTAATAGTGATACTCAGAAGACACTTGTGGTCGCAGAATGGGCTGAATTTACTCCCCATGTTTCCGAAGGTGCCGTTGAGGGCGAGTTTCAATGCGGCATCAACTGTTTTATCTCCCGCTCGCTTAGCATCACGGCGACGAATGAACAGTTGTTCATATACATCACAAAAAGTTTCACTAAGGTGTTCCGGATAGTACCTGTTCTTTATACTAATGGACGGGTACATGCTTGTAACATCTTTATTTTTCAATAACTTACCGTTGCCGGAATGCACAACGTAGTTCGGAATACCACTATGGATACCTCCCAACCCGAACGAATATTCGACACCATCGACCATGACGGTCATATCACTAAACACACCTTTTGTGGTCAGTAATTCGTCCTGCTGCTTCTTCGTGAGTACAACCCCACGAATGCGTTCCAGAATTTGATTGAACTCCGGTCGTTCAAATTTGATGTAAGGGGGTATGCAATCCGCAAGCGCGATACGTTCACGAATAGTTACTCCCGAGCAATCTACCCCGGCCTTCTCCAGTTCGTGAACGAATATATCTTTGCCGATTTTAGTGTCGGCGTGGTTCATAAAGTTACGTCCGTATTGCTTTGTCAGTTCCTCGCGGAAATGAATTTTGTCGAGTGAACGCACGAAGAATTTAAGTGTTTCGCGGACGTCGTGCTTGTTGTATGCGATGAGGACATCTTTCTGCGCATCGTTCAACACCATTCCGACCGGGAATGGTAGGTCTTTTACGTTGGGGGACCGCATGCCTACCTCTAACGCCTTCAGGCTGGTACGTCGGGCTTTATTGTCGAAGTGGTTTATTTTGTACAGATCAATCTGCTCGAAAATCTGGTCGCGGTCCCATATGATTTCTGGCCACTGACCTTCGGGCTTAATCTGTGATTGCGCCTTCGCATAAATCTGTTCCAGTGTACAACCCGGTGCATTGACCACGTAGTGTAGCACCGGATAGTCGAATGCCAGGTTATTAAATCCAATCCCACGGGCCTTACTGCGTCCCAGGTTGAACACGAATTCGATTAATTGCGACTGCTCGTTTTTACGGTCACTGATTTCGAAGACTAACTCCATACCCGTCGCAGCGTGAATAAATGAGGCGGTGAAGATGTTCTTGTATGTCTCTAAATCGTATCCCCAGTCCCGTGGGTCCAGTGGTGCAACGCTGGAAAACGCTGAATCAGCCCCACAGTAAGGGCAATTGTGGAGGTCAGCGGGATAAGTTTTACCGCAAGTTGCGTCTTCGCATTTCGATAAATAGTGCATCTCTGTTCCTCTCTGTAAGAAAAGCCCCGGTTAAGGGGCTTGGATAATTATTTATTGAGTCCTTTCCGGTTGATGTATTCCCGGCGTTGCTCCTGCACCTGTTTAATAGCGCGTTCCAGTTCGGCTAACTTTTCATCAATCTTTTTCAGTCGTGGGTCGAGTTCGGTCATGATACACCCTCTCCAGTTAAATTACCCCGGCTCACACCGGGGCGTTGTGGTTATGCTACTTTCTGACAGTGTTGTGCGATTAACTCTTCGCTCCAGCCGGGCATACCGAGCAGTTGTGCTTTGGTATACACCACGCCGTTGTAACTGTACTTCTCTTCAACAACCGGCGGAGGTGTTACCAACAGGTCAGTTGCTGGCGGAGGTGTTGCGGGTGCCGGAGCAGCTGGGGCCGGGGTTGGTGCCGCCTGCGCAGGTGTGCCACCGCCAAATACGCTTGCCGCGTCCGGACCGCTACCTTCACGAATGATCGCTTCGCCCACACGTGACAGCTCGAGCAGATTCGGGTTCAAATACACGCCCGGAGTTTTGGACGGCTTATTACCTTTCGCCACGATATTCACACGAACGTAATCGCCGAGTTTAATAGCGTTTACGTCCTGAATCGCATCGAGCGGATTATATTTACCAACATGATAACAGTTGTACGGAATGCGGGTGTTCAGGTGCAAGACCCAGTGACCGCGTTTATATTCGTCCTCATTCGGTGCGTGACCAGCTTTGTTCGGGATGTCGCTATCGCCATCGATTACTTTCCAGGAAAAATCCGGGCGGCGAGTGGTGGCGGCATCGTAACCGTTTTCAGCGTCCAGCGCCGCCATTGCGATTTGTTTACCCCATTCGGTATCTTTCCAGTCCGCTTCACCGGTTTTAGGAATTGCAATACCGATGTAAATCTCTTTAACGGGCTGACCATCTTTACCAAGAACCGGTTGTTTTGTAACTCCATCAGCGCGTACATTTTGTTTCAGCGGGTGACCGTGAATCAGGCGAGCAACAGGGGTAACGAAAGTAAATTGAGCCATCTTGTAAATCCTCTCTGCTAAGTGTGGGAGACCCTCTGTCTCCCGGTGATTTGAATACTACGTTAGTTTGACGAGTGCGTCAAGTAGTTATTTCGCATTATTTTGGCGGAGGGCGTCACGCCACGCGAACCAGGTATACGTTTTCAGATATTCACGTTCTTCACCCTTGAATAGTGCTTCACTGAATGTTTTATCGAACCACTCCAGAAATTGCTCACTCATCTCTCACCTCCTCTCAAATACACTACGGATACTGCGTTCATCGACCTGTTCCAGCTTGACACCCGTGACAGGTGTTTCAGCGTACTGCTCAATAACAGACGGGTCGATACCTTTTTTCGCACACTGTGCGGGTGTGTCCAGTTCCTGCGGCTTACGGACGTCAACTCCCTGCAACTCGGCCATGAATATCACCTGGTCCACCGGAACATCTTTCTTCCAGCGCTTACGACCGTATGTGGTTTTAGCGGTGTAGAATGTCACATGTCGACCCTGCTTAATCTCATGCAGTGCTTGTTCCTCCAGACCACTGAGACGCATTTTAATCATCTCCTGTGCACGCTGCAGGAGTCTCAACTCAACACCCAGGGCATGTCCGGACAAATTGTGCGTCTGCAGTGACGTCACGTAGTCCACCGCGGCGTAACTCTGTTGCTTCAGCGTGTCACAGTGTGCACGCGCGCTGCAGTCGAGACAATGTGGTCCGGGTGTACACATCGGCGTGGCATCCAGCACGCGGAGTATCGTCTCGTTCACCTGCTGCCGGTATGCGCACAGTTCATCGTATGTGAGCGCCCATTTACGCACCGTACCCTCACCGGTGAATCCGCGTGGCTGTACGATGACCAGTTCAATAATGCCCGGTGGCGACTGGAATTGTTCGCAAATACTGAACGCTTCAATCAACAACTGCCAGTTTTCAAACGGGTCAACAATACGGTGACCGAATTTCGCGTCCCAGACACGTAGTACCTTCCCTTCCGGTACGTACACCCACGCATCGGGAATACAGTACCAGTCGTCATAACCCGGAACAGGACACACTTCCTCAACGTGAAGGTCGTGCACTCGCCCGTGAGTGTTACAATAACCCCACACCTCGTTAAAATACTCACGAGCAGCATCAAACAGTTCGTCTGTGATGATAATTCCATCCTTTGACAAACTACCCACCAGGCCACTGAATGGCTCATTTTTGAATAACTTCTGAGCCACTTCGTGTGCGGCACGCCCTTCAAGACGTGACTGCGATGGTTCGACGTCCAGTGGTGGATAAGCCTGTTGCGCCCGGAATGACCCGTTACAGGTCATCCACATGGAAGCATCAGACACCTTTGGTAGTTGAGTGGTCATAATATTTCTCTCTAAAATATTCAGCAATTCTGTGTGCTATATCAGCTCTTTCGGGTGTATCAAATGTACCTAAGTACACTTTCTTACTATTCATTCTGATTTGGGCTTGCCACTTTTTAACCTTTGGTATGAAAGTCACCCCTTTGTAACCGGAGGTATTATCTTTTTGTTTCGAAGTGTTAAATAAATTAAATTGATTGCTGACATCTCTCAAATTAACAATCCGGTTGTCTGCTGGATTACGGTTAATGTGGTCAACGTCTTTTTCCGGAAAAACTCCGTGTACGTAGAGCCACGCTAAGCGATGTGCCAAATACCGCTTTCTATTTATCCCGATTTGCCAGTAACCTTTAGGCGTGACATTCCCGGCCTTATCCCCAGCTTTGACAGTGAAACTTGGACTCACCAACCAAGTAAAGACCCCTGTGACGGGGTCATAATGGAGAAGAGCCTTGAGTGTTTCTTGTGTTAACGCTTTCTCCTTCATACAACTCACTCCCCCAAATGCGCTTTAACACGTGCCACGAACGGACCGATTTTATCCGGGTGGGCGTTCAGTTCCTGCACCGACGACATACCGTCCTGCGCCAGCAGCGTGTTCACCGTTGCCACATCAATCTTACCGTGACGCTCGGTCAGGAAGGTCATGAGGCGCGGGAAGTCCCATACAGTGTGGTCCGCCATACGCTCTAACGCTGGAGAGACAGTGCCCGATGGTGGGAAAGGAACGCCGTCATCAAATTCCGGTACAGGTGGTGCAACAACTACCGGCGGCGGTACAGGAAGTGGCGGAATACCGGCAACGGTTTGCTCGTCAGTGTGGAAATCATCGCCCGGTGGTGTTACAGGTGGTTCGACTTCTTCCCGTGTCGGTCCGCCAATTTCCACGGGTTCCAGGGTTTTAACTTCTTCATCAGTCATTACCGGTGTTTGAGTATGCAACTCACCCTTAACCGACTCAATCAGTGCCACCCATTCCAGTTCATCCATATCCTTCGGCTTACGACGCAGACGCCACGTACCGTCCGCATTGAGCGCCTTACTGGTGGAGTGGATACGTTCGTCCCACGGTGTGCCAGTTGAGTCAACGGGGTCAGCAATTTCCTCGACTGTGGCGACGTATCCTTGTGAGAAATTACCGTCACCCACATGTACGGGGCCACCAACTAATTTCTGCTCGGTAATGATGTGCGTTGCGCCGAGTGACTCAACCTGTTGTGCAGTGGTGTCAACTTCAGGAACGATATACGTTGGTTCCGCATTCCCCATTGTCTCACGCAATTTTTCCACGTCCACGTGGGGGTTAACTCGTAGTGGCGCACCGTGCGCAAGTGCCATTTCTTCCAGTGCTTTACCAAACGCACGCAGCGCAATGTGGTCGTCGTTCGGGATGGTTAATGTGATATTACTCATGTCTCTCTGTCCTCCGTTGTTGTCGATGTGGTGAACTCTATACCACCATGACGCACTCGTCAACACTAATTTTAAATTTGACACGGGGTGGGTGGTGCGACATAATGACGTCATCGTCAATAAGTGAGAGGAAAATAAAATGAAAGAAGAAAAAGAACTTGAAGAATTTAAACAGTGGTTTGAAGAAAACTTTCGTCCAAAAATTAAACATCGTCCCGCAATGGACCAGCGTGGATTACAGCAGGTTGCATGGTTGGAGTGGAAAGCGAGGAGTGAACGCAATGGCACAAATTAAACAACTACTCCGTCCCTCTTACGGCTGGTACAACTCGGTCAGTAAGAAAGACAAATGGTTTCTTGACGATGTGCAGATACCGATGTATGTGGCACGTAAATTAATCAGAAAAGCACGCATGGTCGAGTCGAACCACGTGCGCAAAGTGTGGGAGATGTAGTTGACATGTGGTGAATCACCTCTCATAATGGAGCAACGTTTTGACATTGGAAGAGGTGAAACATGGCTAACCATAGAAAAGATATTACTGGTGAAAAATTTGGAATGTTAACAGCAATAAAACCAGTTCGCACAAATGAAAGGGGTGGTTGGATTTGGTCATTTAAGTGTGAATGTGGAGGCACAACCGAACGACTCGTCAGTACAATGTTAATTGCTAAAAAATCTGGAAAAAAATCACATTGTGGCTGTTCGCCGGCGTTGAAGACGCACGGTCTATCCAAACGTTTTCAAAAATTAAATTGGGTCTGGACAGCAATGAAGCAACGCTGTTACAACCCGGAGTGTAAGGACTTTCCCCATTATGGTGGTCGCGGTATTACGGTTTGTGAAGACTGGCACAACTTTGAGTCATTTCACGCCTGGGCAATATCCTCAGGGTATAAAGAAAAAGTGACAATAGAAAGAAAAGATGTAGATGGTGATTATTGTCCCGAAAATTGCACTTGGATTGAAAACGAGAAGCAACCATTAAACCGAACCAATACGCTCAAATATGAATACAAGGGTAAGATGTACGACATTCGCGAACTCTCAGAATTATCAGGTGTAAACTATTACACCCTGAAAGGTCGATTGACGCGCTACGGGTGGACTGTCGAACGAGCAATTTCCGAACCGTCTTTCAAAGGTAAGAATCAGACATATAAGGGGCCGACAAAATGTTAATAATGCGACCATATCAGCAGGATGCAATTGATAACGTATACGCAAATTGGGCTGTCGGTAAACGCTTTGTGGTGTTAGTCATGCCCACCGGCAGTGGTAAAGCCAGTGTGCTTTGTGAAATCGCACGAATCGAAGCAGCAAGAGGACAGCGAGTGCTGATAACCGCCCACCGTTCGGAGCTGATATCACAGTTGAGTAACACGCTGGCGAGAAACGAACTCCGTCACAACATAATCGCAGCACACTCAACAATAAAGTATTCAATCAGGCTCCACATGGAAGACCATGGGCGAACTTATTACGACCCGTCAGCAAAGATAACCGTAGCATCAGTTCAGTCTGTCAAACAGCAACACATTGACGAACTGAAAGCGTATCGCGATAAATTGACAATTATAGGTGATGAGTTTCACCATTATACGCGCGACTCAAAAACGTGGGGTGGTGTTTTTACACCGCTTGATAACGCGGGTGCACGCGGTTTAGGGTTGACAGCTACACCATGTCGGGCGGATGGAAAAGGGTTGTCACGTGAAACAGATGGATATGGTGACGCACTCGTTATCGGGCCGGGAATGCGTGACCTTATCGAGATGGGTTTTCTGGTGGATTACAAAATTTATTGTCCACCTTCCGATTTACATCTTGATAGAGTTAAAGTCAGCACCACGACTGGTGATTATGCCGAAAAAGAACTCAAGGAGGAAATTGGTAAATCCCACATTGTGGGGGACATTGTTCAGCACTGGCTTAAATTTACACCCGGTAAACGGGGAGTGACTTTCACAGTTGGCGTGGATATGGCGGAAGAAGTTGCTGACGCATACCGCGCAAAAGGTGTACCTGCTGTAGCCGTATCGGGGAGGATGAAAGACAGTGAACGTATTCAGGCACTGCGTGATATTGCCAGCGGAAAAGTTTTACAGATTGTAAATGACAGCGTTCTGACGGAGGGAACGGATGTCAGTTCACTAGAGGTCGTATCATTTGCGCGACCCACGCAAAGCTACGCGCTTTTTTGTCAGATGTTTGGACGAGGCACACGGACCAGTCCCGACACGGGGAAGACACATCTCACGGTCATCGATGCTGTATCGAACGTCATGCGCCACGGTTTACCGGATGCACCGCGTGAGTGGAGTCTTGACCGCCGGGAGCGCCGCACGGGTAAAAGTAAACCATCGACGGTGCGCGTGTGTACAGGTTGCGCAGCGGTGTATGAGCGGTTCCGTGACGCATGTCCGGACTGTGGTGAGCCTGTACCAAAACCGGCAGACCGCTCAGGACCTACTCAGGTTGACGGAGATTTATACGAGCTTGACCCGGATGTACTGGCGCAAATGCGTAATGAGGTTGTGGGAGCACGTGAGACGCCCGAGGCAATGCGTGACAGACTGACTGCATTGAACGTACCGGTACCTGGTGTGATGAGTAATGTCAAACGCCAGAGAGAAAGACTTGACGCGCTCGTCAAGTTAGACTTAAAATTAGCGGAGTGGGCTGGATATCGCCGTGCGGAAGGTCTGAGCGATAGTGAAATATTTCGCAAATTTTACCTGACATACGGTGTGTCGTGGCTGGAGGCGCAGGCGCTCAAAGCGGCCGATGCGGATAAATTAAGAGAGAGGATTGGGTTATGAGTGATGAGCAAACAGTAACATTAAAAAGTTGGGATTACTCACTCGATTGGTTTGCAGTCAAAGACAGGAAGGTGAAAATCGCACCAAATATTCATTACACCATGCAATTTCGTTTAGGTGCGTGGTATCTGTCATGGAGAACATACGACCACGAAAAAGAAAAATGGGAAAACTGCATGTATCAGGAGTTTCGATTGGATAACCCCGTGGATGCGGTGATTAAATTGGGTAAACATATCTATGAGTTTAGTAAAATGCACAACGAACCTTTCAGCGATGAATTGTTGAAATTGATGAAGAACGTGGAGCTTCAGCTTACGAAAATCAAAGGCGGCATAGAATGACCTACCCAACACTTCTCGAATGGCAACGTAAGCACGGTATCACGGCTGAGGCGCTGGCTGACCTTGTGACAATGGTGGGACTGGATGTCCCACGCTCAACCAAAGATACACCCGAAGCGCGTGTGCAGGATGAGGCGCGACTACTGGCAAGCAAGATGGGCTGGCGACTTTTCAGAAACAATTGCGGCGCGTTAAAAGACGAAAATGGTCGAGTTGTACGCTATGGCATCTGCAATGACTCCCCGGCGATGAACAAGCGTATCAAGTCGAGCGACCTCATCGGTATTCGCCCCGTGGTTATCACGCCTGATATGGTCGGGTCAACCATTGGACAGTTTGTGGCGCGTGAGGTAAAGAAAGCCGGATGGAAGTATAAAGGTACGGAACACGAACAGGCACAGCTTGCATTTGGGACGCTCATCATTGGGCTGGGTGGAGATTTTAAATTCTGGAACGGAAGTGGCGACCTGTAAGGGATTGACCACTCCGTCAACCTGTGTCATACTGCAATAAATTACCCAATGGAACCGAAATTATGAGCAAAGAACATATTCTGGAAGTAGCTTACACGATGGCGCAGCGCGACGGCTTTGGTACTCTTACCCGCGATGGTGTTGCGGCCGAGGCTGGCGTGGCGATGGGAAGCGTTAACCATCACTGGGTCAGGATGTCCGCACTTCGTGAAGCAGTGATGCAACGAGCAGTGGAAGAAGAAAACCTCGAATTAATCGGACAAGGTATCGCGCTGGGTGACACTATCGCCAACTCTGCACCACTGGAGTTACGCACCCGCGCGTTAACAACCCTGCTTTAATAACGGGTAAATGAACAAGTACAACCCCTCTGGGAGAGGGGCGAGGTTCACTTACCCCAAAATAAGAGAAGAAAAGTGCATGAGGTTACTGAAATGATGATTACAGAGAGAAAACAGTACATTCCTTACTCACTCGTTAAAGTGGGTGACAAAACAACCAAGCGGCCCCACGGTTCCACAACCAACCCGAATGACTGGTTGACGTATGGTGACGCACTCACACGGGGTGCCGACGGAGTTGGATTTGTGTTCACCGATACAGACCCATATTTCTTCATCGATATCGACCATTGTCTAATTGACGGAACATGGTCTCCGTTGGCCGTGGAACTGTGTCAGACTTTCGCCGGGTGCTATGTTGAAATTTCACAGAGTGGCACCGGTTTACACATCATTGGACGATATTCTTCCATCCCTGAGCACGCCTGTAAAAACGTTCAGATGGGGATTGAGTTATACCACACCGAAAGATTCGTCGCCTTAACTGGTTCAAGTGCGCAAGGGTTATGGGAACACGATGCCACGGGGGCGCTAAATACAGTAATTGCACGCTATTTTCCGAAAGAAGAATCCACGGTGTCGGTGAAATGGACAGACTCGCCACAGGTGGGTAGTAACCCGATTGAGGATGATGCGAAACTCATCGAAAAAGCGTGTGCGGCTAAGGAGGGGGTTTCGGTTGTTTTTGGCGGCAAGGCCACTTTTAAAGACCTGTGGAATGGTGTGGTATCGGAAGACGACGACCGTTCATCGCTCGACTCATCTCTCGCCACCCGGCTTCTATGGTGGACAGGTGGGAACTGCGAAAGAACTAAATCGCTGATGCTACAGAGTGGTCTTAAAAGAGATAAATGGTTCACCAATAAGTCGTATCTGGAGCGCACCATCCTCAACGCCGCCGGACTTCTTACAACTTATTACAGCGTCGGCGCACCGATTGAACTGGTGACTCCCGCGCAGGTTGTCGAGACGGGTGCACCGGTTATCCGAAGCGGGTATCAATTCATTGGAGGCTCACAGCTTGTTGACCACTTCAAAGGCTGCGTATACGTGGCAGACAGCCACCGGATTCTCACACCTAACGGTCAAATGCTGAAGTCCGAGCAGTTTAATGCAATGTACGGTGGTTATGTGTTTGCACTGGATGACGGTAACGAAAAGACCACCAAAAAGGCTTTTGAAGCCTTCACCGAGAATCAGTGCATCATGTTCCCGAAGGTTGACCGCTCGACATTCCGTCCGGACCTGCCGCAGGGTGCCATTATCGAAGAAGACGGTCTGCGTCATGTCAACGCATACGTACCTGTGACGGTGGCGAGCGCACGGGGTGATGTGACACCTTTCCTCACTCATCTGGCCAAACTGTTACCCGTTGAGCGCGACCGTGAGATTCTGTTGTCCTACATGGCGGCGTGTGTACAGTACAAGGGGACTAAATTTAAATGGGCACCATTACTGCAGGGCGTCGAAGGTAACGGTAAAACACTGTTCACACTGTGCGTAATGGAAGCGGTCGGTTCACGTTACAGTCACATGCCGCCAGCGCAGGAAATTGGTGAGAAGTTCAACGCATGGTTATTCGATAAAATATTCATCGGCGTGGAGGATATTTACGTTCCGGAGCAGAAACTAGAGCTGATTGAAATACTCAAGCCGATGATTACCGGTGAGTACCTCGCTAAACGTGCGATGCAGCAGGACCAGGTAATGCACAGACTGTGTGCCAACTTCATGTTCAACAGTAACCACAAGAACGCTGTGCGCAAGACCGCTAATGACCGTCGCTTTGCCATCTTTTACACCGCGCAGCAGGAGCATATCGACATTGTGCGTGATGGCATGGGTGGCGACTACTTCCCCAACCTGTACGACTGGCTCAAACGTGGCGGCGGATTTGCAGCAGTGACGCATTATCTGGAGAACTATGATATTCCCGCACAATTTAACCCGGCAACACATTGCCAGCGCGCTCCGGAAACAAGCAGTACTCACGAGGCTGTGACAGCATCACTCGGCAGTGTTGAGCAGGAAATTATGGAAGCGATTGATGAGGGTCGTCAGGGCTTTGCGGGTGGTTGGGTGAGCAGTAAGGCACTGGACAACCTGTTGCGCCAGATGCGTGCCGACCGCGCTGTACCGGTGGGTAAACGTCGTGACATGATGCGTCAACTAGGTTACGACTGGCACCCGGCGCTCAAGGATGGACGCGTGAATAACGTGATAATGATTGACGGTGGTAAGCCACGGTTGTACATCAAGATTGGACACATTCACGCTAACCTCACAAATGCAGCAGACGTGGCGCGCCATTACGCGGCGGCACAGGGTGATACGAGTGCTATTGCCTTTGCGGAAACTAAATAAGCCCTTCGGGGCTTTTTTTTTGCAATTAGTATTGACGGACTCGTCAAGGTGGGTTATCTTCAACTCATCGGAACAACAATTAAGGAGACTAAACAAATGAAAAATATCATCAGCCATCACAAACTGTCTGACCTGCTGGGTAGTATGACCGAGGTTCAGGCGCTGAACACACTGTCACGTATGCGTGCACAGGCTGACCGGGACGGGCTGTGTGTCACTCGTCTCATTGTTGAAGGTAAAGTGCAGGAGCAGTGGGTATGGAAGCACTGAGTTACTGTCAGTTGATGGAGCGCTGTTTAGCGGCTGAGGCGCGTGTTGCTGAGTTAGAGGAAACATTCAAATATCCGGTAGCTTACATCACCTATAAAGGTTATCTAATTCACGCTGGCGACCCAAAACTGAAAGAGTATAGCGACCCCACACCATTATATGAGGCACCTTAACCATGATTAAATATTTACCACTTGTAGCGCTCCTGGCGGGCGCTCAGGTTAACGCAGCTGTTACTGCTGAGACAAATGAATCACGGGTTGCTAACCTGCTCTTTAACGGTTGCAGCGCTCAACGTGCACAGATGGGCGTGCAGGAAATGATTAAACGGGCTAACCCGGGCGGTAATCCTGCAGCGACCGACCTTATCATCAAAGGTTACAAGTTCGGCATTGATTACCCGAATGTTGGTTGTAACCAGTTCTTTACGGTTGTTATCGACCAGTTAGTTAAAAGCCGGAGCAAAGTGTAATGAGTATACTGACTGACGAGCAATTACTGACAGACGTGGCTGCGGGAATGAGTGGTCATGCCATTGCGAAAAAGTACGGCATGAGCCCCGGCAATATTAACCGCCGCATCAAACGTCTCGGTGCGCGCGGGCTGGGTCATGGTGGCAATGTGTCTCGCTTTGTGCCGGACGGTTACAAGGTGAAAGGTACATCGTCACTGGTGAAGGAGGACGGGACTGTAGCGCTGCAATGGGTTAAAACCGATGTGGACGCCGAGCGCCAGTTGAAAATGATGCAGGAGGCGATTGCGGCGCTTACAGAGTGCTTATCCCCACTAGAGGAAATTAATTTAATATCCCGTGATGAGGATAGCACTCTCTTGAACATGTACACAGTAACGGATGCGCACATCGGTATGCTGGCATGTGAAGAAGAGGGTGGAGACGATTACGACACCAACATCGCGGAACATCTCATATCATCGTGGTTCAAATCAGCGACAACATTGGCACCCAATGCAACAGAGTGCCTCATTAACCTTCAGGGGGATTTCCTGCACTTTGACGGCCTGAAGGCGGTTACACCAACATCCGGACATATTCTAGACTCTGATACGCGTTTCTTCAAAGTGGTACAGACTGCTATCCGTGTGATTAAGCGAGCCGTGAACATGTGTCTGGAGAAGCATCGGAAAGTGACACTGCTAATTGCCACGGGTAATCACGACCTTGCGTCTGCCGTATGGTTGCGAGAGATGTTTAAAGAGGTGTACAGCAATAATCCCCGCGTGACCATTGTAGACGAACAAAGTCCCTACTACGCAATCGAATTCGGTAAGGTAATGATTGGTGTACATCACGGGCACTGTTCCAGGATGGAAAAGTTGGACGCAGTATTCGCCAGTAAGTTCCGGGAGATTTACGGCCGTACTAAGTTTGGCTACCTACACATGGGGCACTATCATCATCGGAAAGTAGCAGAGAGCAACATGTTCATCACTGAGATGCACCAAACTCTGGCGGCCAAAGATGAGTATTCAAGTAACGGAGGTTACGACTCCGGAAGAAGTGCTACAGTCATAACGTATCATCGGAATTACGGTGAGATTGGTAGAATATCAATCCCCGTGGAAATGATTAAGGACCAGTATGGACTGGAAGGAAAAGGAAAATAGGTAAATAAAAGGCCCGCATTTAGCGGGCTTTGTTTTTACCTATTATTTGGGGTTAGTCTCGTAATTGCATGAGTAGCGATTCATAAATACCTTTCTTTTTTAAAACGTAGCTGACAGGTTTGTCTCCAGTGTTATCGGCAATAACTTCGAATAAACCATCCGGCGCTCGTAGCGCAATGAACCCCGTTCCAGTTGTAGAGTCATATTTGTGCAGTTCTATTTTAATATCGTCGAGCTTAAACCCAGCAACAAGGATACGTCCAACCATTATCAGAAACTTTTCATTACCCATCTTATTTACCTCCACAATTGCGGCAGCGACCATTTGCTACATAACGTTCAGATATTGTATTGCAGTTTTTACAGGGTTCGTAAGGCATGTACCACTTCTGACCCGCCTCAATAGCTATTTGACGTGGTGTTTTCATCTTGACAGTGGTTAAAGTGATGTTGCCGATATTCAATCCCATCTCAGCCAACTGTATGGCCTGTTCCAGTGTTTTCCGTTGGCGCTTCATTTCCTCAATAGTTGCGTTTAATTGTTCAAGAGTGAAACGCATTGTGTCTACATGGTTAGTGCTTTTTTGAAGCGACTGAGAGGCTTTAGCGTCTTTACTAATCTTGGAGCATATCGCACATTTACTACCGCGATAGACGCCAGGGTGACCACATTTCGACATGCGTTTGGTGCCGATTCTGAGACCATTATTCGGGTTGTTCCACAACTGGTCGAGTAACCATTGCTCATGTTCATCGTCAGAATTGGTTCTGTTTTTGAAATGTCTCACGAAGTCCTCATGATTGTATCGGGCACAAAGTGTACAAAGACCCGTGTCTTCATGGAACGTTTTACAATCGCAATTTTCTCTAAGGTGGTACATTTGTATAAATCCTACATACTGTATATTTGATTTATACATTGTTACATGGGTTGTTTACCGTGTCAATACCTCATTTTACCCGAAAATGGTAAATCATCAGGGTAGGTAATTTACTTTCACAATCAGCAGCTTACGCGCATAACCGAAAACCCCGTACATTCTTGCTATATTCTCCCTTTCCTCTTATTACTGTTTGTATGCTGTATATATACATTCTTTTACTATCTTACTACTATATTAATTACTATTTTATAAGGGTATAAGGGTAATAAGTAGTAAGTAACAGAAAACTAAGGAGTTTTTCATACCCGAAAAAATACCCTGAACCACTTTCATCAGGGTATGTGGCAATGACGATACAGTCATGGTAAAATCGTGGCATTGGAGACAATCGGGTGAGTGACCATGAAAACTAATCTACATACCGGCAAGCCGGATAAAGTGACGAAGCACAGACCGTTCAGTCACCGAGTAGAATTTTGCAACTTAGTTTTATCCGGCGTGGAACCATATCGGGCAATGCAAATTGTCTATCAGGACAGGTTCTGTAACGGCGGTCATCTCGCTCAAATCATGAAAAGTACGTATGTCAAACAACACTTGAGAAAAGGTAAATAGCATGGCAAGACCGTACAACGAATTCGGCGTAACAGAGCAGCAGGAAGCATTCTGCCGCGCCTACGTGGAGACGGGTAACGCATCTGAGTCATACCGCCGCTCGTACAACGCCGGGAACATGGGTGCGAATACTATTGCTGTTAAAGCATCGAACATGTTAGACCGGGATAACGTGAGGGTAAGAATTGCTCAATTACGTGAAACTCACACCAAACGCCACAATGTGACAGTCGATTCACTCGTTGCGGAACTGGAAGAAATTAAAAACGTTGCGCTGTCTGCCGAGACGCCGCAATCATCCGCAGCTGTGGCGGCAGTGCTCGGTAAAGCAAAATTAATGGGACTGGATAAGCAACTGGTTCAGTTGTCCGGTGGTCTGGATAATGTGAATACAAATATCAACATCACCGCCGAAGATGTGAAAGTATTTAAAAAGGCGTTCAACGATGAATTTTAATTCCCCAAAAGAATTAAAATTACTGCGCCTCGCACTTGAGGAAGATTTTACTTTATTTGCTCGCTTCTTCTTCAAAGTTTTAAAAGGGACTAAATTTGTATTCAGTGACCATCATCATGTAATTTGTGATGCGTTGATGGATGTATTTTACGGTCGCACCACTCATTTAATAATCAACATGCCGCCACGTTATTCAAAAACCGAACTGGCTGTTAAATTATTTTCCGCATGGTGCTACGTTAAAAATCCCAAGTGTGAATTCATTCATCTGTCCTACGCTGATATTCTCGCACTGGATAACTCCGAATCCATCAAATCAGTTTTGAAGTCCGAAGAGTTTCAGAAACTGTGGCCCCACGTGACCATCAAGGCGAACAAGGATTCGAAGAAAGCGTGGGGTACTGACCAGGGCGGCGTGTTCTATGCGACGGCGGCGGGCGGACCTATCACCGGTTTCGGTGCTGGTAAACTCGACGACTTTGAGAACGGTAACGGCTTTGGTGGTGCGATTATCATCGATGACCCGTTAAAACCGGATGACGCGTATTCTGACCCAAAACGTAACGGTGTTAACCGTCGATGGGATGAAACCATTAAATCGCGTTTTAACTCCACGAAGACGCCTTGTATCGTCATCATGCAGCGTCTTCACGAGGAAGATTTCTGCGGCACCCTGTTGAAAGACGGTGAATATAATTTCCGTCACCTGGTGCTTCCCGCCATTGTCGATGAAGGTTTACCGACAGAGCGCGCATTATGGCCCCAGAAACACTCTCTGGAAGCCCTCAAGGCGATGCAGAAGAAAAACTCATACATGTTCTCCGGTCAGATGCAACAGCGCCCCTCACCGCTCGGTGGTGGCATTCTGAAGGGGTCGTGGTTCGGACGTTATACCGTTGTGCCGAAGCTGAAATACAAAGCAGTGTTCATCGATACGGCACAGAAAGCCAAAGAGCATAATGACTATCAGGTTGCCGAACTGTGGGGCCTGGGCGAGGATGGATATCTGTATCTCCTCGACATCATGCGCGATAAGTTCGAAGCGTATGAGCTCGAGGTAAAAATCCCTGACTTCTGGAACAAACATCGCAACGATAAAAACGGTCGTTTGCGTTACATGGCTGTCGAAGATAAATCATCCGGTACGGAACTTATTCAGAAGATTCGTCGCAAAATTAAACCCGTGATACCCGTACGAGAGATACCACGTGGGCCGGCAGCAAATAAATTAACCCGTGTGATGGACGTACAGGGTTACATTGAGTCAGGATATGTTAAGATACCCGAAGATGCCCCGTGGGTTCATGACTTCGTTACGGAGTGCGAAGCGTTCACCGCTGATGACACACACGCTCACGATGACCAGATTGACCCAATGTGTGATGCAATTAGTCAAATGCTCCACAATGGCAAAGCAACCGTTTCGGAGATTTTATAAACATGGCTAAGGCTGCTAAAACAAACCTTCACACCGCCGACGGGCTGGTAAACGTGGTGTCCGGGTTAGGGACATGGAAGTCGAAACGCTCTCACAACATGTTCACATACGCCAATTTAGGTGACTGGAAATCCCTCGACAGTGCCTACCAGACTAACTGGCTGGCTCGTCAGATTGTGGAAATACCCGCCGAAGATATGTGCCGCGAGTGGCGCACTATCAAATGCAAGGAAGCCGATGACATCCGTATCGAAGAGGACCGTCTGATGGTCCCTGCCAGCGTGCAGGAGGCTGTCACATGGGCGCGTCTGTACGGCGGTGGCGGTATTCTCATGTTGACCGGTCAGGACTTGTCAAAGCCACTCGACGTGCGCCGTATTCGTAAAGGTGATTTGAAGCGTTGCATCGTGTTTGACCGTCACGATATGTCACCGCTCACGATGAACACCTGGGATATTCTAGCACCTAACTACATGATGCCGGAGTATTACACCATCACCGGCGGCAGGCAGCAAATCCACTGGACCCATTTTGCGCGTTTCAGTGGTAAGCGTTTGCCGCGTCGCCAGATGGTCCAGACTCAGGGGTGGGGTGACAGTGAGTTACGTGTGTGCCTCGACGACATCATGGACATGGTTGCGTCAAAGGATGGCATCGCGGAACTGATGCAGGAAGCTAATGTCGATGTGGTAAAACGTGAAGGGCTGTCCGATGAGTTAGCCAGCGACCAGGATGACGCAATTGTGTCGCGTTACACCCTGTTTAGCCAGATGAAGTCACTGGTGCAAATGGCCCTGCTGGACGGTGACGAGTCATACGAACGTAAGACGCTCGACCTGGGTGGTGTTGCACCAGTGCTTGAGACGTTCATGACGTGGATTAGTGGTGCGGCTGACATTCCCGTTACGCGCCTGTTCGGTACCTCCGCTAAGGGCATGAATGCCACTGGTGAAGGGGACATGAACAACTATAACAACTCCATCCGCTCTAAACAGCTGACACAGGTTGACCCGGGATTGCGTCAGCTTGATGAGGTGCTGGTACGTAGCGCACTGGGTTACTGGCCTGACGACTTTAACTATGTTTGGAATCCACTCGCACAGCCCAACGAGTTGCAGATTGCACAAGCTGCCAAAACCCGCGCTGATAAGGACATGTTGTATCTCGCCGAGGGTGTTATCACCGTGTCACAGGTGCAGCGTAATCTGGAAGCCGCTGAAGAGTATCAGTTTGAAGAAGGTCAGATTGATGAGCAGTCGGAGACTGAGAAAGAGATGTCCACTGTGCAACGCCCGGAGCCTGACGAGCAGACCACGGACGCATTCTGGATACGCTACAACGGATATGTAGCTGACGGACTGTCGCACGATGAGATAATGGCAAAACTGGCCCAGTAACGGGCCAGTTAGTTTGTTAACTGAGACCTGTTAATTTTATAATTATTTTGGCGAGTTTTGATTCGTTTTCGAAACCAACCCTTCCCCGAATCAACCATTGAAAAGGTATCGTGAATACCCATAATGGAATAAACCATAGTCTGTTCAATCTTTGCCAGAATTTCGCGTCTCGGCGTTGTCGCCACTCACTGTTGTCTACCACTTGATAAACGTATTGTTCCGGACCGTTGAAGTCATCATCCCAAGACGTGACATCACCACTACATAAGAACTGTGAAATTTGTTGCCAGTTTTCGAATCCCTGCTCTTTTAGCTTTTTCTCCAGTTCGAAGCGATATAATACCGGGACCCATCCCTTACGATATATACTCATTTCCGATACCCCGCGTCATACAGAATCTTAGCCGCACCGATTGACACGCCGGACAACTGAACCATTTCATCAATCGCGCGCTCCGCGTATTGTTTACTCATCTCTCTTCTCCTGTGATAATATGTACACTCTATACCACCATGACGAGGCCGTCAAGCATGTCACGACAAACAGAGCTAAATTATTATCGCCAGCTGAAACAGGTTGCCCGGCTTGTTCGTGAGGATGTGGACGCCAACATCGTGCCACTGGTGAAACAGCTTGCGCCGGAGTACACGGCTGATGGCTGGAGTGACACCATCACCTCGGCAATTAACCAGCTGCTCACACGGTGGCTTGGTGCATTTGCTCGTCGCCAGGCTGAAACCATCGCGTCACAGTTTGTACAGACTGCGGCAAAGGATAACGCCCGCTCATTTGCCATCAATCTGTACGGCGGCGATACACAGCTGCAGGAATATCTGAGCGCTGCATCATATCAGAACGCTAAACTCATTCAGTCTATTCCGGCTCAGTATCTGGAGCAGGTGCAGAACATCGTCATGACCAACATGCGTAACGGTATGCGCCCCAGCTACATTGAAGAAGCACTCGTTAAACAGTTTGGTATCACGGAACGTCGCGCTAAATTAATTGCCAGGGATCAAACCAGTAAAATACAGGGCGATATGAACCGCATCCGTCAGGTTAATTCGGGAATAAATTACTTTAAATGGACCACATCGCACGATGAGCGGGTACGTCACAGTCACGTAGAGGTAGCTAAACGTGATGTGGGATATGGTCCGGGCGTATTTCGATGGGATGATTTGCCGGTTGTAGATGGTGTTCCTACTTTTCCCGGTCAACCAATAAATTGTAGATGTGTAAGTATCGCTGTACCAGATTTTAAAGTTGAAAAACATATTAAAAACAGTAAAATGAAAAAGTAAAAACGGCTAGGAGGCGTCCGAAAGATAGTTGGTCACTATTTGCCGTTTTTTTTTTTTATTTTGACCACCTTCGGACCAGAGGTAAATTTTGAAAATCACATCTAGAGTTGAAGCATTGGAAAATGGTTACCCTCGTTATTTCACCGGTAAACCATGTAGAAATGGGCATCTTTCCGAGCGATTCACTTGTAATCACACCTGCGTAGAGTGCGGTAGGGAAATCTGTAAAAGGGCGTATGTCAAACAATCAGATAAGATTAAACAAAAGGAAAAGAGAAAATACAATGAAAACAGAGAACAAAAGAAACAGTACCAACGTGAATATAGAGCAAAACCAGAGAACAGAATAAAAATAAACACGCGGCACAAAAATAGATATAGAACTGACTCAAATTATAAATTGTCGTGCGTTATCCGAGGTTGTCTAAATAAACTCATCTACAGATATTTAGATGGGAACCGAAGTAATGTGAGTATTAGGAAACTAGGATACTCAATTGATGAATTTAAGAATCATATGGAGTCTTTATTCAGACCAGGTATGACTTGGGAAAATCATGGCGAGTGGCATGTCGACCATATTATACCCATATCGATATTGGTGGAGTGGGGAATCACAGATTCTAAAATCATAAATTCACTGTCGAATTTACAACCTTTATGGGCTTCTGAAAATACATCGAAAGGTGCAAGATACATCGGCTAAAATGATTAACACCTAACAACAAAAGGGTCGGTAAAACCGACCCAAATGTTAAGCGATGACACTGTTATTTCCCACGTCCTCTGAATACCCTCACACATACTTCCCACAGTCCGGCAAATACAACAACCGGGCCAAATGCAACAATTGCCCATGCCTGCCACTTGTATTCCAGTTCCAGAGGCAGCGTGGCGATTGTTGCCAGAATTACCCACCCCGCAAGCAGGATGATTAGTACACCTTTAATAATGCCCATTAGCCCACCACCTTATTGACGAGTCGGTCCATCTCGACCCAGCGCTCAGATACCGAACCATCCTCTTTAGTCGCGGTAAATGTCACGATATCCTCGGGGAAGTTCATTTTGAAGTTTGTTACGGTGATAACACCGTCCACATCGATAAATTTGTCATTGTTGCGGAGCATTACCGCTTTGACAGGTTTATGGTTCATTTTCCATACGCCTCACGTAACACAGCGTTAGCGAGCACCCAACCTTCATGCTTGCGTGCAAGCTGTTGTGCGGTCTTTAACAATTCTTTATCGACAATGTGCGCCTCTGATACGGGGCGGTTGTAGCCGGGAAGTAATGTGTTATTCATTTTGTCTCACCCTCTCTGTTGTTGATAAACTGAGTATACGTCATCCCTGACGAACTCGTCAACATAAACATTTAACCCAAATCACAACGCCGACACAAAGCAGGAGGTAGTCCATAGTGTCACTCCTGCGGCGGCTCGGGTAATGGTTGCCAGTGTGTTGGTGTCCACGACGCGCCGGGAATAAGCCAGCCACTACTCTGTGCGTCAGGGTGTCCCGGGATATATGTTGCCCATTTGCAACACCACCGTGGCTTCTCTCCCCACCAACGTCCCACTAACACCTCGTGACGGCTTTTTGGCATCCGCTCACTACACTTAATCCAGTCTGCCATACAATGTCCCCACTCGTTTCAAATCGCGCTGCGCGTGACAGCTGTAAGTACCATCGTCCCACTGTACATAGTAGCGCGGTGGCTCATCGGCTATTACGTTTGCGACAACACCCGTAACGACACCATTGGGGAACAACTTCACAAGTGTTCCGGTTGGGTAACGTGGGATGGTTGTCATGGTTTTATAGCCTTCTTTTGCTCACGGTAATATTTTGCTTTACCTTTCTTTAAAGCCTCAATTCTGTCTTTGGCTTCTACCCTACATGTCCAGCCTCCCATGTATTCGGAAGGTAAACCGCCGGAATCCCAGTTACCGGAAGGATAACGACCAACTGTCCAAATCATAATTACTCACCCTCATACAGTGGTTTCAGTTGATACCCGAACATGACAGCGTTGTTATGCGCCACACTGCCCGCGCGGACCAGATATGTCGTACCACGGTTGGTTGTCACTTCGTATGCGTATGGTGTGTTCATTTGTTGCTCTCCTTATTTTCTAAGAACCAATATCCATGTGAATACTCGGTATCTCTCGATAAACCGAAAGACAATGCGGGAATCAATGTCCACCATAGGGCATCATCCATTCCGAACCATTTAGCACACAATACCCCCAGCAGGCACATGAACCAATTATATGTAAATTTACGGCTAAACCACGTGATGTTCATTTACTCACCCTCCGACAGTTCAATTGCACGTTTGGCGCTCGCCAGGATGTCTTTTAAATCTTCACTTGCGTCCTTGTGTCCACGCTGGCCGACCGCTAAAGCCTTTTTAATCAGGTGTTGAAGTGCGGGACATGTGACATTGAACGCTTTGAGAACGTCATAAACGTCAATGGTGATACCCTTGCAAGGGCGATTATATTTGCTGTCATCGGTGGCAGATTCACGATGTCCGATGAGTTCCCAATCATCACTGGGGGTAAGAATACACGCTATTGACGGGTAATACCCTCTAATGACACCGCTTAACTTGCTACGAAACAAATGCGTTACACCTTCGGACATCCCCGCAAACATTTCGGGCGTACCGATAATGTAGTTCCACGTGGTCATGTTGTATCTCCTGTGAAATATATGTATTATGTGTTCAACGATTATCACTATGGCATACTCTGACGGATTCGTCAATGCAAATTACCATTAATGACCGTAAAAGTTTTGCACTGAATTCCCAACGTGTTTACACGGATGAGGGATTTCTGCGTGTGCCAGGTAAAGCCGCTCGTACTGGTATCCAGGAGTATCTCGCTTCGGAACTGGGGCTAAAAGACCGCGCACCGAACGACATTATCCGTGTGTACCGTCCCGCCGAAGAAGTGTTCAACAATGAATCACTTCAGAGCTATCTCGGCGCAGATGTCACGAATAACCATCCTCCTACACTTATCAATGCTTCCACGTACCGTAACACTTCCGTTGGTGTTGTAACGAGTGTCGGTCGTCAGGATGGCGATTTCGTCGTTGTGGACATGGTTATCAAGGATAAAGACGCGATTAAGGCTGTTGAAACTGGTAAGTGTGAGTTGTCAGCGGGTTACACGGCGGTGTATGATGATACACCAGGGACAACGCCGGAAGGTGAACCATACGACTTCCGACAGACTCAGATTAAAATTAACCACGTTGCAATTGTTGACCGTGCTCGTGCGGGTGCAATGGCGCGTATCTTCGATAATATGGAGAAAAAACCCATGTATCAAATCACCACTGACACCGGGCTAAAAGTTGATGTGGCGGATGCTGCGGTGGTGGACGCGTTCAAACGCTTAGAACAGCGTGTCAGTGACGCCGAAGCCGCCAAAGAAACCGTACAGGCCCAACTCGACGCAGCACTGGAACAGGTTGCCGACCTGACCACCAAATGCAGCGACGAAGCCCTGAAAGCACGCGTGGAAGCAATTGCACGTGTTACCTCCTCGGCGCGTAAAGTTGCTGGCGATGAATTCACCTGTGACAGCATGGACCCGGTTGCAATCAAACGTGCCGCTCTCGCTGTTAAACGTCCGTCTGTTGACTGGGCCGAAAAATCTGCCGCCTATGTTGAAGCCGCTTTCGACATGGCTGTGGAAGAACCGGTGAAACCTGTGGTAGACTCACAGCTTGAGCAACTGGCTAAAGATGGCGCTAAAGACATCAAACAGCCGGTAGCCGACGCAAAACCTGTACTGTCCCGCGCACAAGAAGCACTGCTGCGTCAGACTGGTAAACTTAAATAAGGGTGACATAGATGGCTATTACTGCAACCAGCTACGGTCTGAATCACGACGCAGCCTTTACCGGGATGGTCGCCGACGGACAAGTAGCGAATATCGTTTCCAAAATTAACGATGACACCGCAACCGTCGCATATGGTAAAGGTGTTGTACGTAGCGGCGAGAAAGGCTTTAAGGCTGCAACTGCTGATTCCACAGCTGACAACTTCGTGGGCGTACTGGTTCGTGAACTGAACCGCTCTTACGCTGATGGTGCAACTTTCGGTGCTCCGGTTGATCGTCCGGCATCCGTACTCACCGCTGGCGCAATCTGGGTGACCGTAGCAGAAGACGTCGAGGCCGGTGACGCTGCATTCCTGCGCGTTGGCGCAACTCAGACTGGTGATTTCGCTAAAACGGTCGGTTCCGAAGCTACCGCATCAGTCGCCATTACTGGCGCTAAATTCCTCACTACCGCGGCATCCGGTGGTCTGGCTAAACTGTCTCTGGTTGTTGGGGGTTAATAATGGATAAGTTAAACAGCGTTGTACTTGACGCACAGACTATCGCGGGTAACCCGTGGGTCAAACAGTATCTGGATGGTCAGAATGCTATCAGCGTTCCGGCTGAATTCCGTGATGCTGATGGTGGTATCGCGTTCTATATCTCTCAGCTGGCACAGATTGAGCAGACTATCTATGAGACGCCGTATGCGGATATCACCTATCTGCAGGACATCCCGGTTGTATCCGGCATCCCGGAACATGCGAACCACTGGGTGTATCGGAGCTTCGATGGGCGCACTATTGGGAAGTTCATCGGCGCAAACGCATCCGACCTGCCGCGTGTTGCTCAGTCTGCGAAACTCCACACTGTACCTCTGAACTACGGCGGCATCGAGTGCCACTATAGTATTGACGAGCTGCGCACCACTGCGTCTCAGAACATGCCGATTGACACCATGCAGCAGCAGCTGGCATATCGTGGCTACGAAGAGCACAGTCAGAAAGTGGCTTACTTCGGTGACTCACAGCTGGGAATGGCCGGTCTGTTCAACAACTCGAATGTGACGACCACTTCGGCGACTGTTGACTACACCACCGCCACTGGTCAAGAGTTGTTCGACATGCTCAATGACCCACTGTTTGACATCATCAAACTGTCCAAAAATTTCCATGTTCCGAATACCGTCCGTGTGTTCCCGGACCTGTGGAAACGCATGAACAGCCTGCTGATGACTGGTTACTCCGACACCACCGTGATGGAGTTTTTCAAAACCAACAACGCGTACACTCTGATGACCGGTCAGGAAATCGACATCGCAATCCGTTTCCAGCTGACCGCTGCGGAACTGGCCGCAGGTGGTGTGTCCAACGGTTCGAAAGACCGTGTGTTCATCTACGAGAAGAACGACCGCAACCTGGGTGTTGCCAAGCCGATTCCTTTCCGTATGCTGGCACCGCAGAATAAGGGTCTGGCTGTAACTGTACCAGCAGAGTACAAAATTTCAGGTGTGGAAATTCGCTATCCTTTGAGTGCGATCTACCTCGATATGCTGTAATACCTACCCTCAGTAGCATCCCAAGCCCTCTTCGGAGGGCTTTTCTTTGATTATCGGAAAGGGTAGAATAATGACGGGTATGTATTACAACTAAGGGTGATTTTATGATTACTGTAAAGAATGTCTCACTGCGTGCGTTCGCGTTTCCGGGTAAGGGCGACATTCACGAGCGAGTTGTTGCGCCGGGTGATGCGAAGGAGATTGAACTAACGATTCCGGTATATAAGTTCGTATCGACATACGTGAATGCGGGTGAACTGGAGGTTATTTCCGGTGAACTGGTCAACCCTGACTCAGACGCAGACGATGTGACCATCGACGAACTTCGCGCAGAAGCCGAAGAACTGGGTATCAAAGTTGACGCGCGCTGGAAGAAGTCACGACTTCAGCAAGAAATTGAGGCAGCAAAAGCCGCCTCTTAATTAACATAGGGGTGTGAAATGGCTTTTCCGTCAAATGTAATTCCACCCTCACAACAGCCCCTGTCTGAACTCCT